>Ga0075152_10001022_pt1 | contig 20260 bp, 17 predicted proteins | sample JI61114C2DNA_FD_70964 | JGI IMG/M metagenome (GOLD analysis project Ga0075152, IMG submission 70964) | Wastewater effluent complex algal communities from Wisconsin, to seasonally profile nutrient transformation and Carbon sequestration -... | ecosystem: Engineered > WWTP > Effluent > Algae...
CGGCGGGTGCGGCGGCGATGAAGTCCTCGGCCTTGGCCTGGACGGCGGAGAGCTGGAGGCCCTCGGCGAGGGCGCGCTGGCGGGCGAGGGACAGCATGCCCTCGGAGGGGTCGACGGCGACGGTCTCACCGGGGGAGACGAGGCGCATCATCGGGAGGGTGGCGGCACCGCTGCCGCAGGCGAGGTCGACGAGGCGCTCATTGCGGCGCAGGTTGAGCGCCCGGGTCAGGCGGTCATTGGGAGTCCGGACATTGCGGCTCCACAGGTCATCGTAGCGGGCGGCCACGCGGTCGTAGGTGGCCTGAAATAGCTGGTCGTCGGTGTTGGGGCTGGTCACGGGGGTCTCCGGTGTCGCGTGAGCCGCAGGTTGCGGATCGATACACCGAGGCCGGGAGTGGCGCAACCGCGCCCCCCGTGAAGGCTACTGCACAGCTTGACGGCAGACGAACACGTCCGCCGGGGGGAAGTTGGCGATCACACGTTGTTGGCGGATCGTAGCGAAGTGGCGCTGCAGGTAGGCCTCGAGGTCGAAGCGAGAGAAGCCGCGCTGCGGGCTGTAGACGAACACTTTCGCGTGGAGGTAGCCGTACTGCACGAACACGCCGTCGGGGGCGAGGGCGGCGATCGAGCCGGCGAGGATCGACTGGCGCAACTCTGGCGGCAGTAAGCTCATACCGAGGCAGGAGACGACCGCGTCGACCGGACCGGTGTGGCCGGCGGCCGCCAGCAGCTCGGCGATGTCGGCGGCGGAGCCATGGATGGGGACGAGGCGCGGGTCAGGGAGGCGCCGGGCGGTGGCGTCGAGCAGCGGGCCGTCGATCTCGACGGCGTAGAGGCGGCCCGTCGCGGGCATCGCGTCCAGCAGGGCCTGGGTCACGGTGCCGGTGCCGGGGCCGAGCTCGACGACCGTCTGGGCCCGGCCGATCGCGGCGCCCTGGACGATCGCGTCGACGAGGAAGCGCGAGCTCGGGAGGAAAGAGGCGGTCTGGTCCCAGTCCCGAAAGGCATTGGAGAAGAACCGCCACACGGCTTGAAGACGATCGATCGTGGGTGCCACGGGCCGGCGGATTGTAACGGGATCCACGCGAATGTCACCTGCGGCGGCCGGACCTCGCGACGACCAGAGCGCCGCGGACGGGCGCAGGACAGCGGTCGGCGCAGGCAGAGGATATTGTTTGGTAGGCAGCAGTTCAATGCGCGCGGTGCTCGACCCCGGCGGCGGGCTGATGTAGGTTCCGCCCCATGGCGAAAACGAACCTGTCCTGTAATTTCCTGCTCCTCGCGGCCCTGACCGGCCTCTCGCTCGGCGCCTGCGGTGGCGACGCCAAGAAGGCCGACGGGAAGGACGGCAAGGTCGCCGAGAAGGCGCCCGCCGGCGACAAGAAGATCGAGGAGGCGCCGAAGCCGGCCGCGATGGCGCCGATGAAGCTGCCGCCGCTGGCGCTCGAGATGGACCTCCCGAGCGACGCGAGCGTGATGGATGCCACGGTGGACGCGCCGGGCGTGATGGTCTCGACCAACACCTGGGCGATCAACCTGTCGACGGTGACCGAGGCGTACCCCTCGGACTTCGCCGCCGCCAAGAAGAGCATCGAGGGCGACCCCAACAAGTTCAAGGAGTTCACCAAGCAGGAGGAGATCGAGGGCGGCTGGCACCTCGAGTTCCAGCTGACGAGCATGATGGATCAGTCGCCGCTGTACGGCGTCGAGATCCGCAAGACGATCGACGGCAAGCAGTACTCCTGCGGCCGCAACGACCGCGACGTCGCCAACCGCGACGCGGTCGCCAAGGCCTGCCTGACCCTGCGCGCGGCCAAGTGAGCCGGACGGCCCGCGCGGCCGAGCCTGCGGAGAGCCCGTGTGGCGCGCACCCGATGCGCGCCGCCGGGCTCTCGGCGCTTCAGTCGACGGTGGGGCGCGAGACCTTGCCCGAGAAGTCGCGGATCTCCACGACGCGGCGGAGCTCGTGGTCGGCGTTGCGGCGGGCGCGGGCCTCGAGGCCCGCGGCCAGCGCGTCATCCTCGTCGGCGATCACGATGGTCGCTACGGAGGGGTGGTCGTAGCTGACGAAGTAGATGAACTCGCCGGGGAACCAGTCGTCGAGCAGCACCGGGTTGAAGTCGGCGGAGGGGGTGCCGGGGATCACCGGGCCGAGCTCCTCGAGGGCGATCTTCGCGGCACGGATCAGCTCGGGGCCCCGAGCGTCGCGCGGGAGCTCGTCGCTCGGCTCGCTGAAGAAGGCGGTGCCGCTCGCGAACACGACCCACGCCATGTGCTCCGGCGGCTGCGAACCGGTCCCCGGGTTCTCGTGGCTGAACACGTGCTCCAGCACGGTGCCGGGGGTGTGCCGAGATCGTTGCATCTCCCGCAGGATCCAACGGTCGCGCCGGGAAGCCAAGGGGCGACCTGTGCGCGCCGGCTGGGCGCGCCCGCCCGGCTCAGGCGGCCCACAGCGTCGCGGCGAGGCCCTGGGCCAGGCGCGTCGCCTGCTCGCGCCCCGGGAGGCCGGCCTCGCGGATCAGCGCCGGCGCGGGCTCGCGGGCGGCCACGCCGACGAGCAGGGCGGTGGCCGCGGAACGCCGCGCGGCATCGACCTCGGCGCGCGCAGCCGGGTCCAGGAGGCCACCCAGCCAGGCGTCGATGGCCCAGGCGAGCTCGGCGTGGCGGGCCTCGTCGGCGGCGATCGGCCGCATGACGGCGCGGACCCGGGGGTCCTCGGCATGGCCGGCCTGATGGGCGGCGAGCAGGGCGGCCCAGGTCTCGCGGACGCAGCCCTCAACGGCGTTCTCGATGGCGATCTCCCGGGCCTGACGCGCGGTGTGGGGGCGACGGGCGGGCGGACGGCAGCGGCCGCCGTGCTCGGCGACGAGCCGGGCGACGGCCTCGGCGTGGCGGACCTCGTCGGCGGTGGCGGACTGGATCTGCGCGAGCAGCTCGGGAGGGGCGCCGAGGGCCGCGAGCTCGACGGCGAGCGCGGCGAACGCGTGGACCGATGCGGCCTCGTCGTGGGCTGCGCGGGCGAAGTGGGCCACGAAGGGATCCTCGAGCGCCACGGCGCCGCGCGAGGCGATGCAGGCGTGGCTGCGCCCGTCGCAGTGCTCGATGATCTGCACGCACTCGATCAGGATGTTGCCGTCGGCGTCGACGCCGGTCTGCTCGCAGGACGTGATGTCCCACGGCGAGGCCTCGGTGAGCGCGTCGCAGATCTTCACGCATAGCTCGTAGCTCCACGCCTCGCCGGCGGTGGTCTCGCCGGTGTCGGTGCCGGTGGTGTCGGCCCCGGTGGTCCCGGCGGTGGTGCCGGCCCCGGTCTCGCTGTCGCCCTCGGTCTCGCCGACGCCCATGCCGTGCAGCCAGGCGTCGTACTCCTCGGGCGTCAGCACGATGTCGTGATCCTCGTATACGCAGACCGGCTGATCGTCGCTGGTGAACGAGGACGGCGACGTGGTCGTGACGGGCTCGCCGGTCGTGGTCGTGGTCGTGCTCGTGCCGGTGCTGTCGGTGGTGCCGGTCGAGGAGGTCGAGGAGGTCGCGGAGGTCGGGGAGGGGTCGCTGGTGCTGCCGTCGGTGCTGCCGTCGGTGCTGCCGTCGGTGCCGCCGCCCTCACCCTCGGGCACGGTGCGGTCGCTGCAGCCGGCCAGGAGCGCGGCAAAGAGGGTCACGAGTCCGGCGCCGCGGTGGATCTGCACGAGCATGGGGGGCGGCCGTTGCAAGCGGCTCGCCACCCGCGTTCGGGCCGCGGTGCCGCGCGGGGAGCAGGCGGCGCGGCACCGGGGTCGCAGCCGTGACACTCGCGTCAGGTCCGCGAGCCCGCGACGCTGTCGCCGCGGCGCGGTTCGTGCGAGCGTTCGAGCGCGTGACCGACTGGACCGAGCTCCCGGGCTTCCCAAAGACCTTCGCCTCGTCGTGCGCGCCGTGGTCGAGCACCGCGCGGCTGGTGAACGGGGAGCACGAGACGAAGCTCGGCAAGCCGGTGATGCTCTCGGGGGCGAAGGCGTTCCTGCAGCGCCTCGAGGCGGAGCTCATCGCCGGCCATCGCGCGACGCAGGACGTCGCGGCGCTGGTGGAGGCGGTGCTGGCGGCGCACGCGATGCACATCGACGTCGTCGAGTGGTGTCGGGTACGCGACGACGAGCTCGACCTCTCGCTGCGGGTCTACGCGTCGCGGGGGAGCACGCGGCTGCACCTCGCGCTGGTCGGGCCGGTCGGGCGCTACGCGGACCGACCGCTGCCGGAGCGCGCGTCGGCGCCGGCCGCCCGGGCGCGGGTCAAGAAGCAGGCCGCGGCGGCGCCGCTCGTCGCCGCCGCGGTCCCGCCCCGGCTCGCGCCTCCGCGGGCGCCGCTCGTGCTGCGGCCGATCACGGCGGGGGCCCGGCCGAACTACGGCGACGCGATCGCGTTCGCCGGCGACGGCCGGCTGCACGTCACGCTGCGGCTCCCGGACGCGGGCGACTACCACTACGCGTGCGTCGAGCCGTCCGGCGCGGTGACGCTCACGCCCCTGCCGTCGCGCGAGGCGCTGCGGGCCGACGACGCCGGGGCGATGACCGGCGGGCTGATGCCCGAGCTGCACGCGACGACCCGCGGCCTCGTGCGCATCGAGCACTACGACCATTCGGCCGGCATGAAGGAGCGGCTCGGCTGCGCGGGTCAGTGGCACGCGAGCCGCCGCGGCCTGTGGGACGGGGACTGGATGCTCGGCGTGCGCGGCGAGTGGTTCCTGCGCTGCATCGTGCACGCGAAGAAGGCGACGCTGGTCGGCGCGCACCTCACGAGCGGCAAGCGGACCAGGCTCACGCTGTCGGAGGGGCAGGTCGTGCACGGCGCGGCGCTCGATCGTGGGGCCGAGGGGGAGGTCCTGCGGCTGCTGCTCGGCGCCGAGGAGCGGCGCTTTCGGCTGCGCACCGCGGCGAAGCTGGAGATCGACGGCGCCGCGGCGACGGTCGCGGTCTGCAGTCACGAGGGGGTCGCGCGGCCGGTGCCGAACTCGGGCGGGGCCTGGGTGGTGGCGGAGCGCGGCGTGCTTCGCCTCGTCGACGCGAGCGGCGCGAGCCACGTGCTGTTTTCGCTCCCTGCCGGGTTCACGGCCCCCGGCTACGCGCCGTGGGGCGGACCGACCGCGCGCGAGATCGTCGCCCAGGGCGTCGACGCGCCCGACGCGGCGCCCGAGCAGCGGAGCTGGCGCGTCGACCTCGACTTCGGCTCCGACCACGGCCCGCGCTGCACGGGCACGCTGGTGTTCACGAGCGACGGGGCCGTGCTCGCCAGCGCGCACGTCGACGCGGACGGCGCGCTGCACATCGGCGAAGTGGCGGTCCCGCTCGGCGAGGGCGAGCACGTCTGCGGCTACGCGGCGGGGCCTCCGGTGGCGGGGCGGCCGTCCGGCGAGCTGGCCGCGCTGCTGAAGACCGGCGAGGGTCTGGCGCTCGCGTGGGTGCCCGCCTCTGCGCGCAAGTGAGCGCGACGTCGGCGCGTCGGCGCGCGTTGCCAGGTGCGGGCCCAGCGGCGACGATGCGGCGGTGGGCAAGAAGACGACGACGATCACCGTCGGCGCGGTGCAGATCTCGCTGAGCAGTCCGGAGCGGGTGATGTTCCCGGAGGACGACATCACGAAGGGCGACCTGGTGGAGTACTACCGGTCGGTGGCCGCCGTGATGGTGCCGCATCTGGCCCGCCGGCCGCTGACCCTGCACCGCTTCCCGTCCGGGATCGAGGGGCAGAAGTTCTATCAGAAGCAGGCCTCGGAGCACTTCCCGGGGTGGATCCAGCGGGTCACGCTGCGCAGCGCGGACGGCGGGGAGACCGAATATGTCACCGCGGACGACGCGGCGACGATCGTGTATCTGGCGAACCAAAACTGCGTCGTGTTTCACCCGTGCTCGACGCGGGCGCCCGACCTGCACAGGCCGGACCTGCTGATCCTCGACCTCGACCCCTCCGACGACGACTTCGAGAAGGTCCGCGAGGGCGCGCAGCGGCTCCGGGGGATCCTCAGCGAGGTCGGGCTCGTGCCGTTTTTAAAGACCACGGGCTCGCGCGGGCTGCACGTGGTCGCGCCGATCGTGCCCGAGGAGGACGAGGACGGGGTCCGGCAGTTCGCGCGGCTGATCGCCGACGTGCTGGTCCGCGAGGCGCCGGAGCGCTTCACCGTCGAGATGAGCAAGGCGGCCCGCGGGCGCCGGGTGTTCGTCGACCACCTGCGCAACGGCAAGGCCCAGACCGCGGCCGCGCCCTACACCGTGCGCGCGCTGCCGGGCGCCCCGGTGGCGATGCCGATCCGCTGGGCCGAGCTCGAGGACCCGGCGCTCGACGCCCGCCGCTATCGCCTGCGCGACGCGCCCGCGGTGCTCGAGGAGCGCGGCGACCTGTGGAAGGACATCCAGCTGTCGGCCCGACCGCTGGGGCCGGCGCGGGCCAAGCTCGCGCTCGCCTGAGCTAATCTTCGATCACAGGCCGGGGCGCTCGGGCGGGCGCAGGCGGCGGCCGCGGAAGCGCTCGGCGAGGCCGAGGCGGCGCAGGCCGATGGCGATGAACTCGGGCTCCTGCTCGACGGCGAGGCTGCGACGGCCGAGCCGCTGGGCGACGGCGGAGGCGGTGAAGCTGCCGGCGAAGAGGTCGAGGACGAGCTCGCCGGGGCGCGAGCTGGCGGCGATGATGCGCGCGAGCAGGGCCTCGGGCTTCTGGGTCGGGTGCTGCTCGTACTCGGGCATGCGGTAGCGGACGCGCGGGAAGTACCAGACGTTGCCGGGCACCTTGTCGCTGCTGTAGAGGGCGGGCACGGGCTTGCGATGGTCGATGAGGCGGCGGCGGGCGCCGGTGGGGGCCTCGACGCGGATCTCGTCGGCGTTGAAGGTGTAGCGGGCGGGGTCCTTCACGCAGTGGAGGATCGGCTCGTAGAGCGAGCCGAAGCGGCGGCGGGCCTGCACGCCCGAGCTGTCGTAGTGCCACACGATGCGCGAGAGCACGTGCAGCCGCTCGCGCAGGAACAGGTCGAGGTGCGGCATGCCCTGCGTGCTCGCCATCAGGTAGAGGCTGCCGTGCGGGGCGAGGCGCGAGGCGCAGAGCTCGAGCCAGGCGCGGCACCAGGCGACGTAGCTGGCCTCGTCGGGCCAGCGGTCGCGGGTGGCTCCGAAGACCTTGCCGATGTTGTAGGGCGGGTCGGCGACGATCAGGTCGACGCTGCCGGGCGCGATGTGGCCCTGCAGCACCTCCAGCGCGTCGCCCCAGTAGATCGCCGCGGTGGCGCCTTGGTACTTGCGGACCGGCACGCTCGCGGGCGATTGTACACGGGCATGGCGACGAAGGTGCGGGTGATCGCGTCGACGCGGACGTGGATCGAGGGCGAGGCGGTGCAGCAGCTCGAGGGCACCGCGCGGCTGCCGGGGATGCGCGCGGCGATCGGGATGCCCGACCTGCACCCGGGCAAGGGCTCGCCGATCGGCGCGGCGTTCCTGTGCGAGGGCCGCGTGTACCCGCATCTGGTCGGCAACGACATCGGCTGCGGCATGGGCCTGTGGGCGACCGACCTGCTGCGCCGCAAGGCCAAGCGCGACCGCTGGGCCGAGCGCCTGGGCGACCTCGACGGGCCCTGGGACGGCGATCCGGCGGCGGCGCTGGCGGGCGTGGGGACCACGGAATTCGACGCGTCGCTGGGCACGATCGGCGGCGGCAATCACTTCGCGGAGCTGCAGGCGATCGACCGCGTCGAGGACGCGGCGGGGCTGGCGGCGGCCGGCCTCGACGAGGGCGCGCTGGTGCTGCTGGTCCACAGCGGCTCGCGCGGGCTCGGCGAGTCGATCCTGCGGGCGCACGTCGACAGCTTCGCGGCCGGCGGCCTCGACGTCGGGACGCCGGATGCTGATGCGTATCTGCGGCGCCACGATCACGCGGTCGGATGGGCGCGGGTCAATCGCGCCGTGATCGCGGGGCGCTTCGCGGAGGCGCTGGGGGCCGAGCTGACGCCGGTGCTCGATGTCTGTCATAACAGCGTGGTGGCGGCGGAGGGGTGCTGGCTGCACCGCAAGGGCGCCGCGCCGAGCACCGAGGGCCTGGTGGTGATCCCCGGCTCGCGCGGGACGCTCAGCTATCTGGTGCGGCCAGTCGCGGGGGGGGAGGACGCGGGCTGGAGCCTGGCCCATGGGGCAGGTCGCAAATGGAAGCGCGGCGAGGTCAAGGCGCGGCTCAAGGACCGCTATCGCCCGGCGGACCTCGGGCAGACGGCGCTCGGCGGGCGGGTGATCTGCGAGGACCGCGAGCTGCTGTACGAGGAGGCCCCCGAGGCCTACAAGGATATCGACGTGGTGGTCGGCGCGCTGGTCGAGGCCGGGCTCTGCGCGGTCGTGGCGACGCTGCGGCCGTTGATCACCTATAAGACGCGCCGGCGGTGACGCTGAAGTCTGGGCCGGTGGAGCTCGCCCAACTCCGCCACTTCCGCGAGGTCACCCGGCTGGGCAGACGAGCTGAACGACGTGCTTCGCCGCGCAGGCGGCCACATCGGCGACGACACCGTTCCACGTCGTGACGGGAGTCAGTGTCACCGCGCCTCATCGCAGCGCTCGCGGTAGCGGCGGAGCATCACGTCGAGGCCGTCGGTCGCGGGCTCGTCGCGCATGCGCGCGAGCACGCGGACGAATCGCTCGTCCGGGGTCGCGGCTAGCACCTCGGCCGCGAAGGTGTACGGCGGGTCGCCGCACTCGAGCTCGTGGCACGCGGCGATCTCCGCGGCGATCGCCCGGGCCTCCGCGGCGGTCGCCTGCTCCAGCTGCCGGTCGCACGGGACGCCGGGCGCCGGGAAGCGGTGCAGCCCGTCGGCCACGTGCATGCGCAGGTGGATCAGGCGGGCCGCCGCGGCCGCCTGGTCGAGCGAGCTCGAGATCACGACGACGCCGTCCGGGAGCACCGAACCGCGGCCGTGCCCGCCGAAGCAGATCGTCGCGGCGCCGTCGTCGAGATGTTGTCCGGCACGCGTTCCACGTGCCGCGATCTGCACCGCCTGCGCTCGCTCGGCGTCGGCCATGGTCGCCGGGGGGCAGGCCGGCTTGGGTGCCCCACACGCCAGGTCCCCGGCGAGCAGCAGCGTGGCGAGCGTGCGTGTGTCCATGCGGCGCTGCGAATGATATCGTGGAAGCGAGGGGTGGATGTCGATGACTCTTTCGCGGATCGCCTGGAGCCTGATACCCGTGCTCGCGCTCTTCGCCGCGTCCGCGCGCGCCGATGTCGTCCCGCCGCTGCCGGACGAGTGCCCGCCCGGCAGCACCGTCGACTACGGCTGCGGCTCCGCGTTCTGCAGGGCGTTCGTGTGTGCGACCGACGCCGACTGCAAGGGCGGCGACTGCGAGCCGGTCAAGGCTTGCTTCGGCCCAAATGACGGGCTGCAGCCGCCCCCGACCGAACACGGGGGGCCGTGCCTGCGCGACGACACGTGCAGCAACGAGCTGCTGACCTGCCAGACGCTCGGGCTGTGCCTGTCGTTCGGGGGCGGGACCTCGGGCGACGCGACGACGGCCGCCGCGTCGACCGGCGCCGCGAGCACCGGCGTCGCCACCACCGGAGCGGCCTCGACCGGAGGCTCGTCCGGCATATCGACAGGCGTCGGCACGACCGGGTCCGCCCCGACGGGCGGTGACCTGTCGACGAGCACGGGCGCGGTCACGGGCGGCGCAACGGGCGGTGGCGGTTCGAGTGAGACCTCGGGCAGCGGCGGCGGCGGTTGCTCCTGCTCGCTCGTGGACGGCTCGCCGGGCCTGCTCGGGCTATTCGGCCTCGCGGCGCTGCGGCGACGGCGGACGAGCGCGTCCTCGCCGATCGGCTGATACCCTGCCGCATGGCCCGGCCGCGCCTCCCCGAAGCCCGCATCGTCGACACCCGCCAGGTCCTGCTCGTGCTCTCGCCGCGGGGCGACGTACGCCCGATGGACGGCTTCGCCGGCACGGTGGTCACCGACCCCTCGGCGGGGGTGCCCGAGCTCGCGGGGAAGGCCGTCTACCTGTGCGGTGACCTGTCGAAGGCCGCCGCGCTCGACCTCTCGGCCGCGTCGCGGGTCCTGGTGATCCGGGAGGGATCCTACGACTATTCAGCGGGTGAGCTCGGCTCCTGGCAGCTGGTGGGCCTCGGCCGGGTCCCGATCGACGTACACGGGCTCGGCGTGTACTACCGGTGCTTCTTCGACCCGGAGGTCGACTACGTCGAGCGGATCCGCGGCGAGCACACCTTCCAGTCGCTGACCGAGTCCACCAAGCCGGCGACGGCACACCGCACCGGGATCTACCTGACACCGGTCCGGGAGGAGCGGGGTGCGCTCCATTTCCGGCTGCTGCGCTGCTCCACCAACCTTTCGGGCCCGACCGACAACTTCCGCTCCACCGACCGACATATCGTCGACGCGCTGAACCAGGACGCGGCGCTGGTCTTCTCGGGGGCGGCGCCGCTCAACCACGTGTTGGCGCAGATCTATCATAACACCCCGGCCGACGCCGAGAGGAAGCAGGCGAAGGCCCGGATCTCGTCCCACGCCGACAAGACCAAGGACATGCCGGGCGACGGCGTCATGGCCTTCTGCACCTTCTACGAACCCCTCGATCGGCTCGGACCCATCGCTGGCGACCCCTTCGACCGCGGTCTCCGGGGGATCAGCGGATTGACCCGGCTCCGCTTCCGATCCAAGGCGATCGGGACCGCGGCGAGAAGCACCCTTCCGGACCAGTTCACGATCACGCTGTATCCCAACTCGGCGTTCTTCATGCCGCTGTCCACCAACCGGCTCTACACGCACGAGATAGTGCCGTCCGAGCTGGACGCCGCGCGGCTCCCGACCCGCCTGGGCTACGTGGTGCGCTGCTCGAGGACCGAGGCGGTCCACGAGGGTGGGCGCACATTCCTGCTCCAGGACGGGGCGCGGGTGGAGCTGGAGGCCCCCACGCCCGAGGGGATGATGGAGCTTCGCCGGCTGTACGCCGAGGAGAACAAGACCTCGGCCCACATCGACTACGGAGCCAGCTTTCGCTTCAGCATGAACGCGGGGGACTACCGGGCGCCGACCTACGAGGCGTCCGACATGTTCCGCACCTACGCCGTCTCCACCCGGAGCGACCTCTTCGCGGAGCTGTCCGCGTCGGCCCGGCTCGAGGACCTCGGAAAGGGCCGGCGCGGCGCGGTGCTCGTGGTGACGGACGGCTCGCGCGGGGTCCCCATCGTCCGCACGACGACCGCGTACACGCTCCCGGCTCAGTGTTTTCGCCGCATCCACACCACGCTCGCGCGGCAGATCTGCGCGTGTGCCTCGCTAGCGATCCCCCTCAACAACGCGCTGCTGGAGGTATACACGCGCGCGTACACCACCATGGGCGCCCACTCGGACCAGGCGCTCGACCTGGACGATGCCGGGGAGATCGCCCTCTTCTCTTGTTACGAACAGCCCGAGGCCGGGCCGTCGCGGCGTCTGATGGTGGAGTCGAAGGAGCCCGGCGGGCCCTCGTTCGTAATCCCGCTGCTCCACGGCCGTGTCGTCGTGTTCTCCGCCGACACCAATCGCAGGTTCCGCCACCGGATCGTGCCGGACCCCGCGACAGGAGCTCCCGACAACCCCTGGCTCGGGGTCACGTTTCGCAGCTCGAAGACGTGGGTGCGCGTCCGTGACGGGCAGCCCCGGCTCGCGGACGGCGCACCGCTGACTCTGGCCACCGACGAGCAGCGTCACGAACTCCTCGGGCTCCGACGCCGGGAGAACCAGGAGATCGACTTCGTCTACCCCCGCGTCACCTGCACCCTGAGCCCGAGCGATCTCTGGCCGCCCGAGCTGGCGTCCCCCGAAGCCGCGTCTCCCGGCGTTATCGCGGTCGTGGCCGACTGAGCTCGGGCGCCGGGGCCCGAGCCGCGGGCGGAGGCCCCCGGGACGGGAGGCGAGGGCGGCCGCGGACACGCGAGCACACCAGTCCCGCGGGGCTCACACGCTGCCGCCGCCGCGTCTGGCCGCGCCCGGGCCAGCATCGGCGTATCATCGCGCGGCCATGACCAGCAAACGCACCGCGATCGTCCTCGGAGGCTCCGGCTCGGTCGGAGCCGCACTGCTCCGCGAGTTGTTCCACGACGATGGCTTCGACGCCGTCATCACGCTGACGCGTCGATCGCTACCCGAGGCCGTGGCGATGGCGCGCACCGCCGGCCGAAGACTGGTGGAGAAGCTCGTTCCCGACATGAAGCCCGCGCCCCTCGCCGCGGCGACGATCGATGTAGCGAGAGACCTCGACGGCGACCTGGAAGGATTCAGCGTGCTCGGCGTCGGCGCCGGCACCGCGAAGCTCACGCTCGATGAGCATCGCGCGGTGGACGTCGCGCTGAACGAAGCGTTCGCGCGGGCGCTGCGAGATTCGGGCAAGGTCCGGCATCTCGCGTTCATGAGCGCCGCGGGGGCGGACCCGACCGCGAAGGCCAGCGGCAGCGGCGCCGCTGGCATGTCGCGGTACAACCGCGTGAAGGGCGAGGCCGAAGCGGCCGTTCGCGCGAGCGGGCCGGCGATCGTGAGCGTGTTCCGCCCTGCGATGATCCTCGGCTCTCAGCACACGCCGTGGCTGCTCGAGAAGACGCTGCCGTTATTGTCGTTCGTCACGCCGGCGAAATACAGATCGATCAGCGTGGAGCAGATAGCGAAGGCGATGATTGCGGCGGCGAAGCACCACCCCGCGACGAGCGCGACGTACCACTACCCGGAGATGATGGCGCTGATCGCGAGCGGCTGAGCCTTCGATGTCCGTACTTGTCGCGGTGCCGACGCCCGCCGCCGTGGGTCGAGCGCGTCTGGGTTGACCTGGACGGCGACGCGTTGGCAGCGGGGCGGCGCGGGTGCGGGAGTCGCGATGCGCGCGGCGGTCCGGGGCGGCTCCGCTCGCGGAGGGGGGCTTGTGGGGGGTCCCGGGACGGCATAGCCTGCCTGGATGGCCAATTCGCTGGTGGATTATAGGGTGGTCTTCGGCGCTCCCCCGTACGCGTCGGTGCCCCTCCGACCCGACGCTGAGCCCGAATGAGCGGGCGGTGTACGAGTATACGCTGAAGTGGGTGATTCAGAAGGGTGTAGAGCACGTCCGCAAGACCGGCGGGATGTTCCACTGGTCGACGTACTTCTGGTAGGTGAGCCGGTCGAACGTGTTGGTCGTCAATGTCTCGAGCTTCGCCACCCCCGGGAACGCCTTGCCGCGGTCGACGGGCGCCATCGTCTCGAGCGCCTGCACCAGGCGCTTGGCCGTCTGCTGCGCGCCTGGCTGCTTGCCGAGGACCGCGGCCACCCGCTTGTCGTAGTCGCCGGTCCCGAGCTGACCGTTGGCGAAGCGCGCCAGGGCGGCGGCGGCCTTGGCGGTCCCGGCCGGGTTGCCGGGCTTACGCAGCGCCGACGGCTTCATCGGTCACGAAAATGCTCCTCGAATTTCGCCGTGTAGTTCTCGATCCACCGGCCGCGGCGGCGCGGCCTGTACACTCCACCATGTCGTAAGGGCCAGGGCACAGACGATCGCACTACCGAACAGCCAGGGACGCGTCTTCATATCGTGCTCCGCGGATCGCGGCCTCGCCCGCCCGCTTCGGTGCAGTGTCGGCCGGGTTCTGACCGATTGCGGTGACCCTGTGCGTTTGCGCGGGCGCGCTCGCGCTCGCGTCCATCGCAGGGGCAGGTCAATGCACGGGGTCGACTCGAGAGGACTCGGCCGCGAGCCGGACGCCAGCGGCTCAGTCGCCGGAGTACGCGAGCCAATTGAGCGCGCGGTCGACGGGGATGGTCGCGCCGCGCGTGCCGCCCTGGTCGGTCTCGACGAGGGCGCGGCCGGTGTTGATCCACCCGGTCGCGCCGTCGGGCCGAAACGCGACGCTGTTGGCGGCGATGTCGATCGTGGTGACATTGAGGGTGTCGGTGGCGATGATATGGGTCTGCTCGCGGTTGGTGGTGACCCACACGCGGTCGCCCGCCGCGAACACCCGGCGCGCGCGCGGCGTCGCCACGGCGACGACATCCCCGGGGCCGACGCGGAATGTGCGGTCGCCGGTGAACTCGGCGACCCAGGCGTGGGTGGCCGTGCAGGCGGCGTGCGCGGCGCCCTTGCCCGGGACCGCGATCGTGCCCTGCATGGTCAGGCTGCCGACGTCGTACAATGTGACGCCATGCTTGAAGGTGCGATCCTCGCGATATACGCCGGTGACGTAAAGACGGTCGCCGACGACGCAGGCGCTGTCGTAGACGGCGAAGGGCTCGGTGTGGCTGCGGACGACGGCGAGGGAGTCGACGGCGCGGGCCTCGATGGTGTCGCCGCGGACGACGATGAGGCTGCCGCCGTGGAGGACGATATCGGTGAGGTTGGTGGTGTCGGCGACTGCGGTGACGGCGGCGCTGCCGGTGCTGGCCTGGACGATGTGGTTGGTGCCGGCGAAGAAGACGCGGCCGCGGCCGGCCTCGACGCCGAACATGTTGTCGCGCCGGAGCTGATGGCCGAGCGAGGTGATGGTGCCATCGAGGCCGATCGCCAGCGGTGAGCTGCCGCCGGCTGCATCTTCGGCGACGTTACGCTCGGGGTGGATCGACCACAGGGCGGCGATCGGCTTGCCGATGCCGGGGTCGCCGGGACACAGGTCCGAGGGGTACGGCGCGAGCAGGCCGATCGCCGGATCGACGAGCGCGCAGGGGTTGAGGACGATGCGGCGATCCTCGGCGAGGCCGAGGTCCTCGACCGCGGCGATGAAGGTGCGGTCGCCGACGACCACGCGCAGGTTGGTGGTCGGCAAGTATGGGGTGGTGACGATCTGCCCGCCCATCGCGACCGGGATGTCCTGCACGCCGGTCGTGCCGGCGAGCTGGGTCGTGGCCTCCACCGGGCGCTCGCCGCTGAGGGTGAGCTCGAGCTTGGCGGCGCCGGCCCGGCGCAGGAAGGCGTCGGCGTCCACGTGGAGGTCGGCGGAGTGGAGCAGCGCGGGGAGGTCCAGGCGCGTGAACGGCTGCACCGGGTCACCATCCCACTCGGAGATCAGCTGGATCATCGCGGCGTCGTCGACCTCGCTGCCGAGCAGGGCGGCGCGCGCGTGCGGCTCGACCGGGACGGTGAAGCTGCCGTTCTCGTTGAGGTCGCAGCGCGGCACCGTGGACGGGCACAGGAGCGGGACACCCATGCGGGTCAACCACCCGGCGTCCCGGAATGCACGTACATCCTTCATGTCGACGACGACCCGATCCCAGGTCCTCGGTGGCGGCGGGCGGTCGCGCGTGAAGCCGTCGGCGGTGCCGTCGTCGAGGTCGGCGAGCAGCTTCGACCCGCGGACCCGGCTACCGTCCGGGAGCTTGACCTGCATCGCCTCGACGGAGCGGCGGAGGTTGAGCACGGGTCGGACAGCGCGGGCCTTCGAGAGCGGGTCGGTGACCTCGACCTGGTTGACCTGCAGCAGGCGGCGGAGCTCGGGGTTGCTGAGGTCGGGGTCGAGCGCGAGCAGGTAGGCGGCGGCGCCGGTGACGATCGGCGCGGCGATCGAGGTGCCGACCTCGAGCGAGGTGTGGTCGCCCGACAAGGTCTCGATGTCGACGCCGGGCGCGAGGATGTGCGCGCCGCGGTTGCTGCCGAGGAACTCGATCAGCGGAGCCGTGGTGGTCGAGACGAGGCCGTGCGAGCCGACGACGAGCACGTTCGGGTCGCCGAGCGCGAGCCCGGCCTGGGCGGCCGGGCTCGCCAGATCGGCCGGGAACAGGCCCCAGCTCCACGCGTCGTTGCCGGCGGAGACGATGAACAGCACCCGCCGCCGGACGTTGAGCCGGGCCGTGAGGGTGCGAAAGGCGGCGCCGCTGCCCGCGATGGCGGCCCGCACGGCGGTGGCGTCGCAGAACGAGCCGGGCTGCGTATTGCTCGGGCGCGGATCACAGATTGCGACATCGCCGGACACCTGGTCGTCGATGAACGTGGCGAAGTTGGTGTTGAACCAGTTGAAGCCGAGCGAGATGTTGATCAGGCGGACCGGCGGCGAGGCGGCGGCCAGCTTGTCGATGGCGGCCCGCCAGGCGCCGCCGATGTTGGTGATGTGAATGTCGGTGCGGGGATGGAAGACGCCCCCGCTGCCTCCGCGAGCGCCGGTGACGTGGACCAGCGGGTCAGGGACCAGGCCGTTGATCTGCTGGCCGTTCCACAAGGCGCCGACGAGCCCCGTCGTGTTGACCCCGTGCTGGCCCCGCATCTCCCCGTCGGAGTCGTCGGGCAGGACGTGCATCGCCCCGGCGAGGTCGGCGGGCAGAGGATCGGGGAACTGCGCCTCGACGAATCCAACCTCGACCCGGCGCGGCGCTCTCGCGTGCAACCATCGCAGGGCGGGGACCGCGTTCCACGCCTGCGGGGCACCGATCGCCGGCAGCCACCAGTTGCCCGGGGTGCCCAGCGGCGAGACCTGCTTGCGGTTGGGCAGCGGCCCGGGGGCGCGCAGGACCGAGCTCTGCGCCGGCATGATGGTCGACGAGAGGAGGAGGTCGTGGGTCACAGCGGCGACGGCGGGGTGCGCCGCGAGGGCTGCACGGGCGCGCTCGAGGGTGTCCCAAGATCCGTCGGCGGGGATCGTCACGACGGCGTAGCGCAGCTCGGGGGCGCTGCCGGCGATCGTCACGCCCGCGTCGGCGATCGCGGTGGAGATAGCGTCCCCCTCGGCGTCGGTGGCGAAGAACACGAGGAGATGCCGCTTGCCGGTGGGGATCCCCAGTGTCGGGTTCACGGCGAAGTCCGCGAGGCCGTGATCGGGCAGCGGCGCCGCGCCGAGGACAGCGGCGACGGCGACGGCGCGGTCGGGCGCCACGGCTGCTGCGGCCGGTTCGGGCGCCGGGTCAGGCGTCTGCTTGCATGCGCACATCGCCACGAGCGCCAGGATCAGGCGGCGAACGAACATTGATAGATTGTATCATCGACCGCCCGGCGGCGGCGGCCTCACGAGCACCCTCGGCGCCCGCATCGAGCCGGTCGTGCCGCCCCGCAAGGCCGCGGACCTTCGGCGGAGGACCGAGCTCGCGCCGGTGAAGGACCGGGATGCTCACAAGCACGCGGGGGGCCGGCGCTGTCGCGCTGCAGCGGCGGGGGCAGACGGACGCAGGAGGGTGAACACGTCAGGGGAGCAACAGGAGCTGGCCGCGAGGAGGGGCGGGGGCGGGGGCGGGCGCCGTGGAGCCCGCAGGGCGAGTGCCCGCGGATATACAGGAGCCGAGGTCGCGGTAGAGCGGCTTGCTTGCGCACGGCGGCCGCGCGGGCGACCGCGAGCGGCCGAGAGGAACCGGCGGCCCGACCGAGATGGAGGAGGCGGCCTGCGCCGAGAGGTGCGCCGCTCGCGTCCCGTCGGGCTTCCCCGAGCCCCAGCAGCCTGGATCAGCGCCGAGATCTACTGACCTTATCGACGGGGTTAAGTATATATATTGCATCTGGCGAAGTTGTGGCTCAGATAGCGGTCTCTTGGACCAGATTATCGACCTGCGCCGGTGGGAGCGCCGCGTGGCGCGGTACCGCGGCCTTCGTGGTCAATCCTTCTGTGCCCATTCGCGCAGCCGCACCTTGAGCTTCTCTTCAGCCTTGGCCTCGACCACGTTCCACTCCTCGTCCGGCTCCGCCTCGGCCCACGCGCGGATCTTGCGCTTCACTTTGGCCTCGACCTTGCGGCCGATCTCATCCCACTCCTGCCGGTCGCGGCGTACGCTGCGACTGTGATAGCCTTTCGCGCCGCCGCCGCCCCAGATGCAGATAACGCCGCACAAGAACCCGAAATCGTACCAGCCGCCGGTGTTTTGGACCTCGTAGACCCGGACCGTGTCGCTGAAGACGCCGATGATCAGCGTGATCACCGAGATGATGCCGTGCCATAGACCCTGCCAGAAGCCGGCCGGCGTGCTCGCCGTGAAGCGAGGATCTCCCGCGGCGCAGCCCGCGAGGAGCACGATCGCTACGATCAGACACACCTTGGATAAGCGAGCGATGGATGTCTGCATGGCGGATACTGTAGTTGACACGGCGCGACGCCGGCCGCGCATTGTTTGCCGCGGAAACCGCCCGTATACGTGTGGCGAGCGAGGCCCCCAGCTCGTCGAAGAACAGCGGGAACGGACGTTCGCCGCGGGCTCCAGCCCGCCCACAGGGTCGATGCGCATCCCTCGCACACCACCCGGGCGACCTCGGCAGGACAACGAACAGGGGTCGGCGAAAGATCGGGTTGGTCGGCGCACTCCGACGCGACGACGACGCGGGGCAGCCCATGTACTCGATACGCGCTCGGATCCGGCAGCCGTTACGTTCGAGCCGACCGCGTGGCGCATTCAACGCACTGGCGCGCGAGCAAAAAGCGGGCAGACCGGTACCACGATGAGCAAACTTCTACGAGGTGCAGTTGCGGGTGCTGGGGCTTGGAAGCTCGGCGGTGGCCTCATTGGCACCATCTTGCTGTTCATTCTTTTGTGGGTCGTCCTCGGCAATTTCGACATCTTCAAGTGATCGGCCGCCGTGCGCCAAGATCAGGGAGCGAGTGCGCCGCGTCGCGGCCGGCCGAGACGACGGCGTTCGAGCAGTCACTGCGCGACGAGCTCGTAGATCGACACCGTCCCGCTGACCTCGTTGGCCACGATCACGAGCGGCTTGCCGCTCGGGCTCGCGGCCGCGGGCACGAAGGTCAGGCCCTCGGGACCGAGGTCGTCGGCGGTGCCGTCGGCCGGGTCGCCTGAGAAGTCGCGCGGGTTGACGTACGCCAGGATCGAGCGCCGACAGGACGCCCTCCGCGGTGATCTGGGCGCCCCAGCGCGCGACCCGGTCCGCGGTCGCAGCGGCCACACCCGCCGGCGTCGCAGCGGTGTAGAGCGGCTGCTCTTCGACTCTCGCGCGTGGGGTATCTCGCGGGTTTCAGCTCCGCCCGCGCCGACCATCAGTCCCGCAGAGGCGAGCGCCAGTCCCGCAGAGGCGAGCGCCGTGAATGGCCACAGCCTCGCCGAGCAGAATCGACGCGAGCGGTCCGAGGCACCGCAGCCCCCTCACCACCGCCCACGAGATCAGCAGCGTCGCGGCCCAGACGACCGGCACCTCCCGTCGATCGGGCGGCACCCAGCCGGACATGCGCTCGGCCCAGACGACCATGAAGAGCACGATGTGGTGGCAGAGATAAATGCCGTAGCTGTCTCTGCCTGCGCGGGCCAGGGCCCGGAGCGGGGCGCGACCGTGGCCGGCGTCGTCGAGCTTCTTGAGGGTGAGGACGATCGTCAAGGCGCCGAGCAGCTGCAGGGGTAAGAACGCCAGGCAGAGCAGGCTGATCGGCATGTCCCCCAGGGCCTCGATCATCCGCTCGTACTCGACGTAGCCCGCGCAGAACGCCAGCCCGGTCGCCACGAACAGGAGCCCCAGGCGGCGCTCCAGCGCCGCCAACGCCTCCGGCCGGCGGCCGAGGAAGAGGCCGACGAAGAAGAACGCCGACAGGCTCGGGAAGAGCCGCGACGCCAGCTCGATGAACGTATGGACGTCCCCGCCGCTCCACGTGAGCGCGTCGGCGACGGCGTAATAGGCGGTGGTGCAGCCGCAGGAGACGGCGAGCAGCCAGGTGAGCCGACGTCGATCCAGGAATCGGTCGATCCACCGGGTCACCAGCACGAGCTGCATGTATGTGAAGAGGAAATAGAACTGGAGGTATCCGCCGACCAGATAGAGCGGGACCTTCCAGGACGGGAGCTCCTCGCCCAGGCTCGACAAGGTCAGCAGCGTCGCGGCGTTCCAGAACAGATACGGCGCGAGGAGGCGGCCCAGCCGGCCCTTGCGACCCGCGCCCGCGCCCACGGCCCCGGGCGGGCGCTGCCCGGCGAGCCAGCCCCCCAGGAGCAAGAAGATCGGCACCGCCTGATGAAACAGGGCGCCGCCGATTAGACCCCCCGGCCAGTACTCGACCTGCGGGATCTCGAGCAGGAAGTTGGCGTGGATGCCGACGACGAGCACGATCGCCAGGGCCCGCGCGGCGTCGATCCACACCCGTCGAGTGGTCCCACCATCACCCATCAGGCGATCTTCTCGACCGCGAGGACCTGGCCCTGCCGGTCGACCTTGATGCGACGGGACTCCCCGGTCTCCTCGTGGAGGAACGTCAGCGTGTCGTCGGACTCGCGGACGACGATGAACCGGGTGTTCGCGGGGACCTCGAAGCCGGTGGCCCGGAACTTCGCCGGGTCGAGCACCCGCACCGCGTATTGCTGCCCCACGCGGAGCTCCCGGATCGGCCGCTCGGGCCGGAACCCGAGCTTGGTCGTCAT
>Ga0075152_10001023_pt1 | contig 20246 bp, 17 predicted proteins | sample JI61114C2DNA_FD_70964 | JGI IMG/M metagenome (GOLD analysis project Ga0075152, IMG submission 70964) | Wastewater effluent complex algal communities from Wisconsin, to seasonally profile nutrient transformation and Carbon sequestration -... | ecosystem: Engineered > WWTP > Effluent > Algae...
ATTTTTTTTTGTTAGTTTATAATATAATAATTCTCACTCCCATAAAAAATAGAGAATAGGGAGATGAAATAAAATGTTTGACGAATACGTAAAGGAACCTAAGTCTCTAGACACATTAACACTTGAACAAGTAGCAGAGCGAATACATGCTACCAATGAAAAATCAACAAGAAAGTGGCTAAAAGATTGCGCAATTAATGTTTATCAGTTTTCAAGAAAATCATTTGTTTATCAAATTGAAGTTGAATCAGAAGTTGACAAACCATTTGTAATAAGTCTTCGCAATAAATTCCCAGACAAATGGAAAGAACGCTACAGAGATGTAGTAAAAGACCTGGCTGTGTATAATCTTACCATTTCAACCATTGAAGACACTCCTACCCCAACACCAACTGTTAGGGCTAGGAGAATAAACAAGAAAGATGAAGACAGATATAAAAGACTATTAGGATGAAGAAATTGACATTACCTCAAAACCCTCATAAGGGACTAAAAATATTCTGCAGAACCTGCAGAATTGATAATCCAAAATGTAAACACTATGAACGTCAAGTCTACCGGGTGCGTATTCATATTCCTGGTGATTCATCGAGTGTTAGAACTAAATTTCTTGAAGCAGAGAACTACAATGACGCTGTAGCAGAATGCGTAGACTTCGAAAGGGAACTAAAAGCCAATGGATATGAAAGGACGGCTGTAACTTTTTCTGAAACGTCAACTGATTATAGTATTGTTGATGCAATAGTTAAATACCGTGAGTACATGTCAGGGGAATCCAAGTTTGCGCACCTTAAAAAGAACGTAACCCAAGGTCATATTGACGAGAGTGTTAGATACTGCTGGAAATTCGTTGAAAACCTATCCTTATCCAAAAACGTCAAAAGAATACGTCCAACAGATATTAAAGCAGAGGATGTTTCTAACTTCTATAAATGGGCTGAAGAAAACTATGGTAATAAAACCTTCAATAAGTGTTTTGTTGCCGTTCGTGCGTTCTTTGAATTCCTAATTGATATTGAAGATTTCAACATGAAGAATCCATTCAGGAAGTTTGTGCCTAAGATTACCACACCCGCTAATATTGATACAATCACAGAAGAAGAGTTTAATCAGATATTAGCAGCAGTTGATACAGCATATCCAATTCAAACACTTGGTGGTAAGGGTGAGGAGAAAAACATGTATAGACCTTATATTAAAGACGGATTCTACCTCTTCCTATTCACAGGTGGTAGACGCGAGGAAGTAGTAGATTTAAAATGGTCTAACATCTACACACTGGATAGTGGCGTAAAGACTTTTATTGTAACCAACTTAAAGGTGACTAGAATTAAGAAGAATGCGAAGGAATACACAAAGTACTTTCCTATCAATAAAGACTTTGAAGACTTTGCAAGTTTTGCAGGTTGGGGGTACAACCTTTCATATTTCTGCTTATATTTGCCGCAATGAAATTTTTTGCCTTCATAATGAGCATTTACCTTTTGGTGCTGTCATGCCTTCCATGCATTGACAGGCAGGAGCGTAATGTAATGGCTGAGCAAAAGATTTCTGCTACTACTCAGCAACAACAACACCAAACTGGTGACGAAGCCTGTACTCCCTTCTGTACTTGTTCCCACTGTCCTGCATCAGCTTTTTATCAGCCTTTGGCATTATACAAAATGCCTAAAATGCTATTTCAATCTGTGAAGTTTCGTTACAAAGTAGATTTTAACTCCTACGACTTCCATTCCATTTGGCAACCGCCTAAGATAGGTTAATCTCCAAATCACAACATTTCGTTTCCTTAATGCTATTCATCAGGCTTTATAGTTTGATGTTATTCATTTTACGTTGTGGTATGCTTCCCGGTTTATAGCCGTGATTAATCATATAAATCAAAAACAAATTGTCCATTAAAAGCAAAAAGAAAAAGCGTAAACCGCTTACTCTATTGCAGGTATTCAAAGCGGTAACGATAGCGATAATATGCATCTTGATGTTGTTGGCTATTGCTGCAAGGATTAACCAATACATAAAATTCATAAACAAATAAAATTTTCAATGTTTCAAAAAATAATTCAGTTCTCAATAAAAAACAAACTTGTAGTGGGGGCTTTTACATTGGCTCTCATTATTTGGGGCGTTATATCCGCTATGCGGTTACCTATTGATGCTGTGCCGGACATCACCAACAATCAGGTACAGATAATAACACAAGCACCTACATTGGGTGCTCAGGAGGTAGAGCAGTTTATTACCACACCTATTGAGTTGGCAATGGCAAATATTCCCAATGTAATTGAAAAGCGGAGCATGAGCCGGAGTGGTATTTCAGTAATCACTATTGTTTTTAAAGACAATGCTGATGTCTATTGGGCAAGGCAGCAAATAAGTGAACGCCTCAAAGAAGCAGAAGCACAAATTCCGCAAGGTTTAGGTGAACCAACTTTAGCACCCATCACAACAGGTTTGGGTGAAATATACCAATATATCATACATGCCAAAAAAGGTTATGAAAATAAATACACCGCTACCGATTTGCGTACCATGCAGGACTGGATTGTAAAAAGGCAGTTGGCAGGTACAGAGGGTTTGGCAGAAGTAAGCGGATGGGGTGGTTATGTGAAGCAATATGAAATTGCTTTGGATAATGACAAGCTCAATGCTATGAACATTACAATTCCTGAAATATACAAGGCATTAGAAAGTAATAATGAAAACACTGGTGGCAGCTATATAGAGCAACGCAGCAATGCTTATTTTATTCGTGGTTTGGGACTGGTAAAGTCATTAAGTGATATTGAAAAAATAGTAGTAAAAAACGTAAACGGCATTCCTGTATTAATCCGGGATGTGGCAACGGTACAGTTTGGCAGTGCAACACGGTACGGTGCAGTTACAAGAAACGGTGAAGGCGAAGTAGTGGCAGGAGTTACACTGATGCTGAAAGGTGAAAACTTTGTACAGGTAATTACAAATGTTAAACAGCGAATGGCACAAATACAAAAATCATTGCCCGAAGGTGTAGTAATAGAACCATTTATTGACCGAACAGAATTAGTAAACAGGGCAATGGGTACGGTAGAAAAGAATTTGATTGAAGGAGGACTGATTGTAGTGTTTGTATTGGTGTTGCTGTTAGGAAATTTTAGGGCAGGGCTGATAGTAGCTTCTGTTATTCCCTTAGCGATGCTCTTTGCCATTATTTTAATGAATTTGTTTGGTGTAAGTGGCAACCTCATGAGTTTGGGAGCTATTGATTTTGGGCTTATAGTAGATGGTGCGGTAATTATTGTAGAAGCAATTGTACACCGCATTTACATGAGTAAACATCATCATGTCGATTTGCAAAAACTTACACAGCCGCAAATGGATGAAGAAGTATTTCAGGCTGCATCCAAAATCCGTAATAGTGCTGCCTTTGGCGAAATAATCATCTTGATTGTTTACCTGCCCCTTTTTGCCTTAGTTGGTATTGAGGGCAAAATGTTTAGGCCAATGGCACAAACAGTTGCCTTTGCTATTTTAGGGGCATTTATTCTTTCATTGACTTATGTGCCAATGATGAGTGCATTGTTCCTTAGTAAAAAGGCAACACATAAACGCAATATATCAGATAAAATAATTGATTTCTTGCAACAACTTTATACACCATTACTCAATTGGGCTTTGCATTGGAAAAAAACTATTGTGGCTGCTATGGTAGTATTATTTGCCGGCAGCTTAATCCTGTTCAACAGCTTAGGCGGTGAGTTTATCCCGACATTGGAAGAAGGCGACCTTTCCGTTGAAATAAGCATGGCACAAGGCACATCATTAACGCAGGTAGTAGAAACATTTGGCAAGGCGGAGAAAATTTTAAAGGATAAGTTTCCTGAAATAAAACAGGCGGTAACAAGAATAGGGAGTTCTGAAATTCCAACCGACCCGATGCCGATAGAAAGAGCCGATATGATGCTTTCCATGAAGCCTAAAGAAGAATGGACATCTGCACATACCAGGGAAGAAATGATGGAAAAAATGGAAGAAGCACTAAGCATTTTACCCGGTGTAAATTTTGAAATTACACAACCAATGCAGATGCGGTTTAATGAATTAATTACAGGTATCAAACAGGATGTGGCAATAAAAATCTATGGTGAAGATTTGGAAATACTGAATGCTCAGGCAAATAAAATAGCAGGTTTGATAAAAAATGTAAAAGGAGTAAGTGAACCTTTTGTAGAAAAAATAAGCGGCTTGCCACAAATACAAGTGGAGTATAACCGTGATAAAATTGCACAATACGGATTAAACATCAGTGATGTAAACATGGTGCTGAAAACTGCTTTTGCAGGAAATGTGGCAGGTGTTGTGTTTGAAGGAGATAAACGGTTTGACATGGTAGTACGGTTGCAAAAAGATTTGCGGAAAGACTTCAGCAATATTGAAAACCTTTATGTGCCATTGCCATCAGGCAACAAAGTGCCTATTAACCAGGTAGCAAATATTTCATTCAAAACAGCCCCTGCACAAATAAGTCATGAGGATGGGCAGCGTAGAACTTTTGTAGGTTTCAATGTTCATGGCAGAGATGTTGAAAGCACGGTAGAAGAAATACAACCCATATTAGATGAAAAACTAAAACTACCTTCAGGTTATTACTATACCTATGGTGGTCAGTTTCAAAACCTGAAAGAAGCAAAGGCAAGGTTAGGTATTGCAGTGCCGGTAGCATTATTACTCATTTTAGTATTGCTCTACTTTACTTTCAACAGTGTAAAACAATCATTCCTGATTTTTACCGCAGTTCCATTATCCGCCATTGGTGGCATCATTGCTTTGTGGCTAAGAGGTATGCCATTCAGTATTTCGGCAGGTGTTGGTTTTATAGCTTTGTTTGGTGTAGCAGTATTAAATGGCATTGTATTGATTGGTTACTTCAACCAGTTAAAAGACGAAGGCATTACCGATATATATGAAAGGGTAAGAAAAGGTACAGCCATAAGGCTGCGTCCTGTAATTATGACGGCAGCAGTTGCATCATTAGGGTTTTTACCAATGGCACTTTCCACAGGTGCAGGTGGTGAAGTGCAAAAGCCATTAGCCACCGTAGTTATTGGCGGTTTAATTACAGCTACGCTTTTCACCTTGCTTGTACTTCCTGCACTCTACATTTTATTCAACACTAAAATTAATTTCAAACTAAATAAAATGAAAAAAACAAAACTCCCCGGCAATACAGCGGCTGTGTTGTTGCTGTTTACATTCATCAGTTTGTTTGCAGAAAAATCTTATGCACAAAGCAATCAAAAAACTTTACAGGAATGTATTGATATAGCTTTAAAAAATAACCTGCAAATAAAGGGAGCCGACCTATACATTCGGCAATCTCAGGTACTGCAAAAAACAGGTTTTAATCCTGATAAAACAAACCTGCAATTGACACAAGACCCAACAAGTGGCGGCAATATTGATAACAGCATAGGCATTACTCAAACCATTGCTTTCCCTACTGTGTATGCTAATCAAAATAAACTACTGAAACAGGAAACATTATTAGCACAAAAATCAAAATTGCTATCACAGAATGAAATAATAAAAGAAGTAACCGAAGCCTATTACAATTTGGTTTATAGTTCACAAAAAATAAAGCTGTTGCAACAGCAGGATAGTATTTACAGCAACTTTCTCAAACGGGCTACCCTTCGCTATAATACAGGTGAAACAAACCAGTTGGAGAAAATGCAAGCCGAAAGCAGATACAAAGAAAACCAATTGCAGTTAAAGCAAGCCAATACAACATTAAGCAGTTATCAATTGGTATTGCAGAAATGGCTGAATACATCCGAACCGGTAATGCCAAAAGAAAATGAATTACCCAAGATGCCGGATGATTACAAGTTTGACACGGCTGCAATAAAATCAAATCCGCTGATAGAGTATTATAATCAACGGCTGAATGTAAGTACATCACAAATAAATTTGGAGAAAAGCAAGCTACTTCCTGATTTGAATGTGGGCTATTATCATCAGGCTATTATCAAAGGGTTTGACCCAGCAAAAATTAACCGTAATTATTTCCCTGGTACAAGGATAGCAGGATTTCAGGTAGGTATTGGAGTGCCGTTATTCTTTGGTTCACAAAAAGCAAAAATAAAAGCTGCCAAAATTAATAATACGTTGATTGAAACAGAACGGCAGCAAACCTTGCTATACATGCAAAGTAGTTATGCAGTGCAATACAACGAATACCTGAAAGCAAAAGAAGGTTTGCAGTATTACGAAACCACAGGTTTAAAACAGGCAGACGATATTATCAGAATTTCAAACACAGCATACACAAAAGGCGAAATTGGTTACATGGAGTATATCCAAAACCTGCAAACGGCTATCAATACAAGGCTGCAATATACCGATGCAGTGAACCAGTTCAATCAGTCCATTATATTGTTAAACTACTTAAAAGGAAATAAATAAAATGAAGTCAATAAATATAAAATCAATCATAGCATTTGCACTCTTTGTAGTTGCAATCGGTTTTACATCCTGCAAATCGGGCAATAAAACGGAAACAAAAGAAACAACTAAAGTTGAGGAAACCCATTCAGAAACCATAGAAGTTTCGGAGGAGCAAATGAAAGCCGTAGGCATTGAGTTAGGTACAATAGAAATGAAAAATCTAAACAGTGTGGTAAAGTCAAGCGGACAATTGGAAGTGCCCCCACAAAATAAAGCCGATGTAAATTCATTGGTGTCCGGCATCATTAAAAAAATATTAGTGTTGGAAGGCAACTATGTTCGCCAGGGGCAAACAGTAGCAATATTAGAAAACACAGACATTGTGAAGTTGCAGCAGGACTACCTCATGCTGAAAAAAGAATTTGTTTATTCTGAGCAGGAATACCAACGCCAAAAAGAACTTAATACCGAAAGTGCAGGTACAGGCAAAGTATTTCAACAGGCAGCATCTAAGTATGAAACAGATAAAGCAAGGCTGAAAGGGATAGAAACACAATTACAGCAATTAAACATCAGTCCTGCATCTGTAGCAGATGGAAAATTTGTAAATCAAATTCCCATCACTGCACCTATCAGTGGTGTAATAGGGCATATTCCCATAAAAACAGGCAGCTATATTGATATGCAAACCTCCTTAATGGATATTGTAGATAACTCACAAGTTCATTGTGATTTGCAGGTGTATGAAAAGGATTTGTTTAAAGTAAAGAATGGGCAGACAGTAGAGTTCATTCTATCCAATCAGAACAATAAGCAAATAACAGGTACTATTTACGGTATCAATCAATCTTTTGAAAATGAAAACAAATCGGTAATTGTACATGCCAAAATCAACAATACAGGCGGCATCAAATTGTTACCGGGTATGTATGTATCTGCATTGATTAATGTAGGTAATCAAACAGTACAGGCAGTTCCTGTTGATGCAGTGGTAAGTGCAGAAGGCAAGCAATATATTTTTATGGTTGTGGATGAGGAAAGCGAAGGTAAAGAGAAGGCTGAAAAAAAGGAAGCAGGGGAAAAGTCAGAAAAGAATACAGAAGCCAAAGCTGAAAAGCATATTCAGTTTAAAAAGATAGAAGTAACCACAGGTGTAACAGAATTGGGCTACATAGAAATTACGCCATTGGAAGAAATACCGAAAGGTGCAAGGATTGCAACCAAAGGTGCATTTTATGTATTATCAAAAGCCAGTGGTGGTAAAGAGGAAGAATAATAATAACTAAATCAATTTTCATAAAATGATAAATACAGCCCCAAATCATAAGCATACTTACGATGAACAAGGCAGGATGACCTGCTGCACATTAGAAGAAAAAATCTATACCGAAGCAGGTGCAGAACAACTGCTGCATAAAAAGAAAACCATTGATAGTGGACAAGATAAAGTCCAATTGCAAGCTCATAGTAGTGTATGGAAACAATACCTGCCAGCCATTATCAGTTTCGTTATGTTGCTCATTGGCATTGCGTTGGATAATTATTTCAAACCCTCATTCTTTACAAACTATGTACGCCTTGCATGGTATGCTATTGCATACCTACCTGTTGGTTTACCGGTAATAAAAGAAGGATGGGAAGCCAGTCTTAAAAAAGAGTTCTTCACCGAGTTTACATTAATGGTATTGGCCACTATGGGGGCTTTTGCCATCGGTCAATATCCCGAAGGTGTTGCGGTAATGTTATTCTATGCCGTTGGTGAATTGTTTCAGAAGGCAGCAGTTAATAAAGCAAAAAACAATATCAAAGCCTTATTAGATGTCCGTCCATCTTCTGCCAGCGTTTTAAGGAATAATAAATACGAAGAAATAAAACCCGAAGAAGTAGAAATAGGCGAAACCATACAAATTAAAGCAGGCGAAAAAATTCCGTTAGATGGTGAAATGTTAAGTGAGGGCAGCAGCTTCAATACCGCAGCACTTACAGGAGAAAGCAAACCAAAATCTATTTATAAAGGAGCACAGGTATTGGCAGGTATGCTAAACCTTGATAAAGTAATTGAACTGAAAGTAACCAAAAAATTTGCCGATAGTTCCCTTGCACGGATTTTGGAAATGGTGCAAAATGCTACTGCAAGAAAGGCAAAAACAGAATTGCTGATAAGAAAATTTGCCAAAATCTATACACCTATCGTTTTCTTTTTGGCAGTAGCATTGGTGGTGGTTCCCTACTTTGTTCTAAGCAATTATGTGTTTAATGATTGGCTGTACAGGGCTTTAATTTTCTTAGTTATCAGTTGCCCTTGTGCATTGGTTATCTCTATTCCATTGGGCTATTTTGGCGGCATAGGTGCGGCTTCAAGAAATGGTATTTTGTTTAAAGGTTCTAATTATTTAGAGTTAATGACCAAAATAAATACCGTTGTGATGGACAAAACCGGCACACTAACGGCAGGTGTTTTTAAAGTGCAGGCAATTGTAACTAACGGAATGGACAAAACAGATTTCATAAAAACATTAGCTGCATTAGAAAGCAAATCAACACATCCTATTGCCAAAGCCATTGCCGAGTATGAAAAGAACGAAACACAAACTTACCAGGCGACAGAGATAGAAGAAATTTCAGGGCATGGCTTAAAGGGAAATGTGAACGGGAAAGAAGTATTGGCAGGTAATACAAAACTGCTAAAGAAATATAATATCACATACGATGCAGCTATTGACGAAATTATAGAAAGCATTGTAGTGGTAGCCATAGGCAACCAGTATACAGGTTATGTATTGATAGCCGATGAAGTAAAAGAGGATGCACAGGAAGCCATCAGGCAAATGCACCTGAACGGCATTAAACAAACCATAATGCTTAGTGGCGATAAAAATTCCATTACCCAAAAAGTAGCAAAACAAATTGGCATAGATACCGCCTTTGGCGATTTGCTACCAGAAAACAAAGTACAGAAAGTAGAAGAACTAAAACAGGACAAGACAAAAATCATTGCATTTGTAGGCGATGGCATCAACGATGCACCCGTATTGGCTTTAAGCGATGTGGGCATTGCAATGGGTGCAATGGGCAGCGATGCAGCCATAGAAACAGCCAATGTAGTGATACAAACAGACCAGCCTTTAAAGATTGTAACCGCCATTAAAATAGGCAAAGCCACCAGGAGCATTGTAATACAGAATATCATTTTAGCATTTGCAGTAAAAGCCATTGTATTGGTATTGGGTGCAGGTGGTTTAGCCACCATGTGGGAAGCCGTTTTTGCGGATGTTGGAGTGGCTTTATTAGCAATATTAAATGCGGTGCGAATACAACGGATGAAGTTTTAAATTTGCAATGTATATATTTAAATAAAGGAGGCTAATATTTGTAATATTATTGACTAACTGATAAAATAAAGATTGGCTTATGCAACAAACACTACAATTAAATATCATTCCATTTACAGCCCCCTTGCAGGAGGCTGAATTTGCTTTTTATACAACAAAGCATGAAGGATATTGCCCCATCCACAAAGACGATTTAAACGGTGCTATTGAAGGCATAATTGATGAAAGTGAGTTGCATTATGGCAACTGGTTATACACTGATTTTCTGCCAGCCAAAGAAGATGCAATTGTTATTACAGTAAACCTTACCGATTGTAAATATTTTGCCCAGCACTATTACAGGCATATTATCCGTAATCACTTCAAAGGAGTTGCGGATATTATGCGTAAGAACTTTACCAATGAAATTATTTTATGATTTTGCAAAAAGTAATAAATCTGAATTTATTACTTTTACTTTTAATGAAGGAGAACTAAAATGTGGTAGTTCTATTTATAGTTTAGGTAGTATCAAATTAGAAAAAGTTGATTGGAATGATGATCTCGATTTACAAATTAATTACGATGAATATTCACTCATATATGAATTTTTAAATAATGGTATAGGATTTATTGAAAAACACCAGCTTGAGCAAAAACTAGAAAAAGCAAATAGTAATTTAAATTCATCTATAAACAAGGCCTTTGAATTATTGAAATTTTATAAAATAAAAAAAGAGGATTTGAGGAAATTCATAACAGAACAGATAAAAAGAAGAAATTAAATTAACGCATTGTCCAGATATCTCCTCATTAACGGATTATTTTTCTCGATTGGATGTTAAGATACTCATGATCCAATACGTCCTTTAAAACATCACTTATATCCATCAAGAAACATTTCTTTATTTGTTAATCTAATAAGTAAAGTAAATCCTAAAATAAAAGGTATAATTGTATAAATTAAAACTGATACCAAAATCGCATAACCTGGTTCTTTGGGTGTTATAAATCTAATACAAGTAGTCCATTCAATACAGATAATCAAGTACATAAAAAGGCCCATAAGAATGAGTGACCAACCTAGCGCTTTTTTTAGTATATAATCTATTGATTCTTTTCCAGTCATCAATTAAATGAAATTTAGCCAACAAAGTTATACCCTATAATCAAACTATACATTCAGTATATATACTGAATAACCTCTTCCAAAACAGGAAAAGGTGGTGATATTACCCATTTTAAGGTAGTACCTGAGGAGGTAAAAATATTTTACGGTCATTTTATCGAAAAAAAATCACTAGTCCCCATTTCGACCTTTTCCGAAACAGGATAAGGTTTGATATTCATGGGAAGGGGGGCGAGCGGAATTGGGGGGATGGGTTTGAAGTCGTGAGACTTCGTCTACCGTTCGTTAAACTCACGTCTTCGTTGAGGGGTAATTTATCCATTCAATCTTCTTTTTTCATCTACTAGACATTTTAGCAGCGGAAATATCTGGTCATATTCATTTTTATTATTTACATATTCATACAAATGCTTTAAAGTTGAATAACTAGCATTCTTAATTATTTCTATTCCGTTAGTTGAAGCATTCAAGATTTTATCTTCTAATACGCTAATATTATTTCTTGCAAATTGAGCCATTGAAACACCCGAACTAGAAATAGTATTACTTTCAATTATTGATTGTGTATTTTCTTGTTCTAGTAAACTGTTATTATAATTTGTATTAGTATTGTTATTATATATGTTGGTAGGCAAACTACTTGTAGTTGGTGTATCAACTACTTGATAGTTGACTGGAGCACTAGTAGTAGTTGGTGTGTGAACTACAGTTGTTGGTTCTTCAACAATTTCATCAACAAGGATAGTTGGTGTATCAACTACTTTTTCTTGATAAAACCTTTCAATAATAAGCTCGTATTTCTTTCTTGAGTTCTTTAATTCTGGTCTAATTTTAGTAATAGTGATAAATCCATTAACTCTCAATTCTTCCAACCTTTGACTAATAGTTGACCTATCTAAATTAATTATTGCTGCAAATCCATTTTGGGATTTGTAACAACCTTTGGGTAGTTGAGATAAAGAGTATATATCAGCAACTATCATTTTATCTGTACAATCTAATTCTTTATTAAAGAGAATAAAGCCTGGAGTTATTAAAAACTGATCGTCATTAATTTTCTTTCCCATAAAATATAAATCCCCTGATTTCCGTGTGGTTATAATTACGTACTCTCAGAGGATGTTATACCTAATATTTTATGTGCTTCAAATTGATAATACTAACCACAAATATTATCAGCACTAGTAAAATATAAATATCAAACGACGATTAGTAAAGGCTAATTTGAACGATTTTTTCTGGAAAATTTTTAAACCAGTTTAGTGGTACTATTTCAACTTTTGGAAATTTTACCCAGAAATTTTGAACGCAGTATCGGGCCCCTTTTGGCGATAACATATATATGTATATATAAGGGGGGCAACGGGAGGAGGCCCCCCCTGACAGGCCTCCCGACATTATTCTTTTTATTATCTGAAATCACTTCAAAGTCAACACAGGATTGCTTTTCAGTATAATTTTGAATGCTCCATGTGATTCTGTTAACAAAAAATTAGCATAATTCTCAAAATGTATTTTGAGAATTCAATAAAATGATTATCTTTGTACCCTCAAACGAAGAAAATGGCTTACCGCGACATCAACATATCCAAACAAGCACCACCCAAGGAGAACCTAGCTCCAGTGTTCTCTGAATTCATTGGTGAAACCGAAGGACAAGGGAAAATTGACAATTTCTTAGACGACTCAAAGTCAAACCTGAAAATGTCAAGTAGTATTAAGTTGGATACACATGAAGTTAAGTTCAATAGCTACCTCTCCAAATTGTTGAATCTGTTTGAAAGTGAAACTGAAGAAAGGAAAAGATGGCTAACAATTATGGGTTTAATTGAAAGGAAGATTCTACAGTTGAGGTGCTACAAAAATCCGACGTTAGCATTCTCAATACAGTCTCAGAAGTCAGGTGATAATTATTTCAGTTACATAGTGATACGAGCTGTCTTTTTCGACTTATATACAGGAAAGAAAGAGATCAGAAGATATTTTAATAAGATGGAAGACTATCCACAATATAATAGCCTGGAGGAACTTAAATCCGATCCAACCTTTATGAATGAAGCTCTTATTGAGATCAAAAGCATTATGGCTGAATTCATTAATAAGGAAGAAATCACCATTGAATATCTTGAGTCGCAATTAAGAAGTCAGGAGAAAGACTCGTTTGAGCGTTATCTAATGTTGAGAGATGAAAGATTGTATCTAAAAACACAAGAAGCCGCCATTAAGACAAAAATGGAACAGGAGAACAAAATAACCAAGGAGCTGGAACAGGAAGAGGAACGATATCATAAAGAAATTAGGGCAATAAAAGACGGCAATGAAGAAGCTTCTGACAAAGAAATAAGGCTCATGAAGGAAGAGGAAAACCACTCATTCAATATGAGGCGAATCAAAGAGAAAGGAAAACTAAACTTTTAAACTAAACCTTTGACAAATAAGACGGGTGAAGAGCTCGTTTTTTTATCGACTTAAATTTATAATTATGGCGTATTATAATTGTATAAATATTATACTACCAATCAAACGAACCCAGTCTCGAAGTGGCTGGCCTTAAATCGGGGGAAATTCATATATAAACATTTGGCTGAAAACAATTTATTAAAGACATATTAAAAATATAACATATGCAAACGATATACGATCAAATCACCAACAGAGAAACGTTGGTTTATCCAGAACATGTAACTGTAGTCAATAAAAACAATGGCACTGCAGGTTATACAAAGGCTCAAGTACTTAGCACTTATTTCCCGGAGGACATCTATGATGTAATACCTGAAAGTCAGTTTGACAAGGTAGAAATTGGTGAAGGTAGTTTTATTTACCATGGTGATAACATGGATGTTTTAAGATCAATGCCAGACAATTCAATAGACAGTTGTATCACAGACGGTCCTTATGGTCTTGAATTCATGGGTAAAAAAAATAATTGGGACGCAGATGTTCCTTCAGTAGAACTCTGGAAAGAAGTATACAGAGTTCTAAAACCAGGCGGATACTTATTATCGTTCGGTGCAGCTAAAACCTACCACAGAATGGCAACAAGAGTTGAAGATGCAGGATTTGAAATCAGAGATCAAATCATGTGGGTTTATGGAAGTGGATTTCCTAAATCGAAAAATGTTGGATTACTTATTGATAAATCACAAGGTCATCCCAATAGAGGTGGCAGAGTTGCAACGGCATCAAGGACACATCCTGATGGTACATATGAACCTAATGGTCAAAAATTAGATCCATATAAAACTAAGTCTGAGGAGGCAAAACCATACGAAGGATTTGGTACAAACTTAAAACCAGCACACGAACCAATTGTTGTTGCTCGCAAACCTTTCAAAAGTAGTATTGCAAAGAATGTATTAACGTGGAGTACTGGTGGGCTTAATATTGATAGATGTCGTATTGCAGAAAATGATATCATTTCAATTGATCCAAATATTCCATTAGGTAGATTTCCTGCTAATATCATATTTGATGAGTTCTCTGGTGAAATTTTAGACGAACAAGCTGAGGGTACAATCCAAGGAAAGAATCGCAAAAAGCAAATCAATCCATCCAAATTTTTCTACTGTCCAAAACCTTCAAAAAAAGAAAAAGAAGAGGGATTGACAAATGAAGCGGCAACGATTATAGGACGAGACGAAGGACAGGATAAAATGAATGTACCTCATAAGTTAAGAACAACTCCAAGAAAAAACACTCATACAACGGTAAAGCCAGTTGCATTGATGCGCTACTTAATCGAATTAGTTACACCTATTGGCGGCATAACTCTCGATCCATTTTATGGCAGCGGTTCTTCGGGTAAGAGCATTGCCCAATTGAAAGATTACAAGTTTATTGGCATCGAAAAACAAGAAGACTATTTCAATACCGCAGTGGATCGTTGTCAATACGAATTTGACAAGAGTAAGAAAACAGCAGCTTAATTATCAAACAAATATTCAAAGTTTAAAATCAAATATCATGTATACAACTCAAAAGTCCAACGTGTTTGGCATGTCGAAGAATGAAGCCTTAGATTTAGGTGGTCAAAACAGACTAAGATTTTTACAAATAGTGTCAAAACTCCAACAACTTAAGGATAATCACAATTACCCACACAAATTTATCTACGGATATCCTGGCATTGGCAAAACCTTTGAAATACAAAAACACCTTGATTCTTCAGGCGTGAAGTATGTAATGATAACTGGCAACTTGTCGATGTTTGCGCTTGGTGTGCAATTAGCAGTAATTAACTACTTAAACCCTACTCAAGAAAGGATAATAGTGTTCTGTGATGATGTAGACACACTCGTTTCCACAGAAGCTTCGTGTAACATGTTAAAAAGTGCATTATTAGGACCTAAGTTATTCACCTACGAAAAATCATTACAGAGTCAATGGGGTAATTTAAGTGAATTACAAAAAGAAGCTATAACATATCACCAAGAAGATGGTAAGATGGGATTTCAGGTACCCACAAACTCAATGGCATTCATAATTGTTTCTAATATTCAATTACCGACAATCGATGAAGTACAAATTGCAAAACTAAAAGGAAAAAGTAAGGCAACTTTGATGGGACATAAACATGCTATTAGAACAAGATTTAGTGTTCATGACTTTTCACTTACCTATGCCGAACTATGGGGCTGGATTGCTGATGTGGTCTTAAGGACCGAATGTCTTAAGCAGTTTGAGCTGGATCAGGATGAAAAGTTCATTATGTTAAATTTTATCTGGGATAACTGGGAGCAACTTACAGAGCGATCTATTCGTCTTATAGAAAAAATGGCGATAATCAAAAAAGAATATCCAGATACTTTTCAGACAGTTTGGGAAATAGACTTCTTAAAATAATAAGCTATGGACATAAAACAAATTCAGGAGGAGATTGATAAGATTCAATCTTCTCCCTTCTCCAAGAAAACCGATAAGCAGTTATTATCCTATGACTTGTTATCCGAACTACACAGACAAAAATATCAAGGGAAACAACCATTGGCACTAGTGCGGTATAATGATTCTGAAAACCGAAGGACAAAACTTACAAAAAACGATGTTCGAGAAATCAGAAGAAAGTACAATCCACATGTTTATGGTAAAAAAAGATTGTCGATTGAGTATGGCGTATCTGTATCGGTTATATATAGAATAATTAAGGGGATCATGTGGAAAAACATTTAAAGTAACCAACTTGACTTTGTCAGAAAATAAGTTTATGATTTAATATTATGAATGAAAGTTATCACAACATATCTAAAAGTTTAGATATTCTCACCTTGCCTCAGGTAGCTGAAAGAATCAATGTTCGAAGTGTAGATTCAGCAATGAAATGGTTGAAGGAAATGGGTATCAAAATTCACAGGTTTAATCAATCTCCTTATGTATATCAAATAGAGGTAGATAGTTGTATTGATAAACCTTTCGTTCAAAATTTAAGGAACAGATTCCCTGATAAATGGAAAGACCGTTACAGAGAAGTTGTTAAAGACCTATCTGTCTATAATTTAACTATTACACTTTTAGAAGACGAAATCTCCCCTATTCCAAGAGTTAAATGCTCCAAAATCAATAAAAAAGACCAAGAGCGATATAAAAAATTATTAGGATGAGAAAACTAACTCTCCCCAAAAACCCTCATAAAGGACTTAAGATATTCTGTAGGACTTGCAGAGTAGACAACAGCAAGTGCAAGCATTTTGACAGACAGGTTTACCGAGTAAGAATTCACGTTCCAGGCACAAGAAATTCTACTAAATCATATTATTTGGAAGCAGAAAATTATAATTCTGCAGTAATTGAATGTGCACTAATCGAGAAAGAACTAATTCAAAATGGTTTCGAAAAAGTCATCCAAACAGATTCAGCAGACCTTTCAGATTACAGCCTTGCAGATGCAATTGTTAAGTACCGTGAATATTTGTCAGGCGAATCCAAATACGCCCATTTAAAAAAGAACATATCGCAAGGACATATTGACGAATGTGTAAGATTTTGCTGGAAATTGGTTGAAAATGTGGCTCTCTTAAAGAATATAAAAAGAACAAGACCCTCTGACATAAAAACTGAAGATGTTTCAAATTTCTATTTATGGGCCGAAGAAAACTACTCATCGAAAACCTTCAATAAGTGTTTTATTGCAGTTCGAGCATTCTTTGAATTTTTAATTGAGATCGAAAATATCGAAATGAAAAATCCATTTAGAAAATTCGTGCCAAAGATTGTTACGCCATCTGCCATTGATATTATTACAGAGGACGAGTTTAATCAGATAATATCTGCCGTTGACACATTCACTCCATTTATAAAACTTGGAGGTAAGGGTGAAAAGAAAAATATGTTTAAACCATTTTTAAAAGACGGATTCAAATTATTTCTCTTAACAGGTGGTAGAAGAGAAGAAGTAGTTAACCTAAAATGGTCAGATATATATAGCACTTCACAAGGAGTTAAACTATTCATCATCGATAACCTAAAAGTAAAAAGGGCAAAAAAGAATAATAAAGAGTACAAGAAATATATTGCTATAAACGCAGACCTCGAAGCTTTCCTTATTGAATTAGGGATGAATGATAAATTGGGAAAAGATGAATACATATTAGTGCCAGAAAGGAATAAAAGCAAATATGCAATCATGAATGAATTAAGTAAAGGCTTCACGCACTATAAAAACGGTGCAGGAATAACAAAAGATATTAGTCTAAGTAACCTACGCAAAACCTATTTAACATGGCACCATCAAGTTTTAGGTGACGATACCGGACTTGTTAGCTCTCACTCTACAACACAAGTTTTAGAAAAATATTACATTGATCCAAAGGTTTTAACCGCAATAGAAATATCAGCTTTGAAGGTTCGAGTATTTGGAAAAAGTGAGGAATCTCATGACACAATTCATGACACAATTCATGACACAGTGTAAGTCAAAAATAACAAAGGACCTACGAATTAACGTAAGTCCTTTGTTTTCAACACTTTCAAGTGTAGCGAGACCGGGATTTGAACCCGGGACCTCAGGGTTATGAATCCTGTGCTCTAACCAACTGAGCTACCTCGCCGTTGGTCCGTATTTTTGTACGGGGTGCAAATATAGGGGGTTTCCCCAAAATGAAAAACTAGTAAGCCAACAATTTGCCAATTCTATCGGCAACTTTTAGGGCAGTAGGAAGCATAGCGGCTTCCAATGACACGTTAATGGGCACTGCTGGTAGGTTCAGGGCACCCATTACTTCAACTTTGGCATCTAGAAAATGATAGCAATTATTGGAGATTCTTAAAGAAAGTGCTTCTGCAAAACTATTATTCTGCTGTTCCTCGGTTAACACCAACACTTTTCCATGACGCTGGGTAGCTTCATAAACAGTGGCTTCGTCCAAAGGATAAAGGGTACGCAGGTCAATTACTTCTACTTTACCGGGATGCATTTCTGCAGCCGCTTTGGCCCAATACACGCCCATGCCATAAGTAATGACACAAACGGTCTCCCCGGCCCTTACACGGGCAGGATCGGCGTTTAAAATGGTATTGGCTTTGCCCAATGGGATAATATAGTCTTTCTCGGGTTCAATAGTGCGGGCATCGTCCGTTCCGGGCACTTTGCTCCAGTACAGACCCTTGTGTTCCAACATGATAACCGGATTGGGATCATGGAAGGCGGCTTTCATCAGCCCCTTCATATCTGCGGCATTGGATGGATACACAATTTTAATTCCCTTGATGCTCAACAACGTGCTTTCAATACTACCACTATGATAAGGTCCACCGCCACCATAAGCACCAACGGGAACGCGCAATAACATTTGCACGGGGAATTTACCGTTTGAGAGATAACATGACTTGGCCACTTCCGATACCATTTGGTTCAGACCTGGATAGATATAATCTCCAAACTGTACTTCTACAATGGGTTTCATGCCAAGGGCCGATAAACCAACCGTAGAACCAATAATATACGCTTCTTGAATGGCGGTATTGAATACCCGATGATCCCCAAATTTTTCTGCTAGTGTTGCTGCTTCACGGAACACCCCACCTAATCTATTACCCACGTCCTGACCATATAAAACGGCTTCAGGATATTCTTCCATTAATTCTTCTACAGCGTGTAATGCGGCATCAACCATCATTACTCTTTCTCCTTTGTGTGGATCGCGAACGCCGCGTTCTTCTTTAATAGGAGTAGGTGCAAACACATGGTCTTCTACAGTACTGGTATCCGGTTCTGCAGCAGTTTGTGCTTTTTGAAAATCAGCCATCACCCTTTCGGTAGCTGCGGCTTCTAATTTATTGATCTCTCCCTCATTAAATCCAACGCTTCCTAGAAGGATCCGCATTTTAGGAATGGGATCGTATAATCCATGACGCAGTAGGTCTTCCCTGCTTCTATAAAATTCTTTTCTTACACCGCTGGTGTGATGGCCCAAGAGTGGCACTTTAGCATGAACCAACACTGGCTTGCGTTCCTGTCTAGCATAGCTAATAGCTTGACCCATTGTCTCATAACTGCGAATAAAATCACTACCATCGCACTGCATGCGTTTAAGGCCTTTAAAGCCTTGTGCATATTCATATGCATTCATGGTACGCACTTCATGTGCCAGTGCCGATATACTCCACTGATTATCTTGAATCAAATAAACAACAGGTAATTGTTTGAGTGCAGCAAATTGCAATGCTTCACTTATCTCTCCTTCTGTCATTGCACCATCACCCATGGAACAAACCACAACGGGTAATTGCCCATCAACGTTTTTGACAAATTTATCGTGCTGGTATTTTTCTAAATATTGTAAACCCTGTGCTAGACCTGTGGTAGGAATGGCTTGCATACCTGTAGCACTTGACTGATGCACAATAGAAGGTCTTTTTCCATCTCTACTACTTGGATGACAATAATAAGAACGGCCGCCAGAGAAAGGATCTTCTTTCTTTGCCAGCAATTGTAACATCATTTCGTAAGGAGTAAAGCCAAGAGACAGCATCATGCTATCGTCTCGGTAATAGGGACTGACCCAGTCGCAGGGCAGGAGCTGCATGCCCGTAGCAATCTGAATGGCTTCGTGCCCGCGGGACGTACTGTGAACATACTTGCAAACCGGTCGGTTGGCATCATATGTCTCAGACATCGCCTTGGCCGTAACCATCAGCTTGTAAGCGTCTGTTAATATATTAGTGGTCAGCATTTATTTCTTTTTCCAAAACCATCCATTTTATCGGATGGTCAGTTCAAACATTTTTTCCTTTTCTAGATATCCTTCCAATACATCTCCTACCACGGTCTCTCCTACACCTGCTGGTGTACCTGTATAAATAAGGTCACCAATATTGAGTGAGAAATAGTTAGATATATTAGATATGATCTGGCTAAAAGAGAAAATCATGTGTGTGGAATC
>Ga0075152_10001025_pt1 | contig 20235 bp, 15 predicted proteins | sample JI61114C2DNA_FD_70964 | JGI IMG/M metagenome (GOLD analysis project Ga0075152, IMG submission 70964) | Wastewater effluent complex algal communities from Wisconsin, to seasonally profile nutrient transformation and Carbon sequestration -... | ecosystem: Engineered > WWTP > Effluent > Algae...
GGGTGAAGGCTTGCCGTGAGTTGCCCAGAAAAATCGCCTCGTCCAGCTCTTTGCCGTTGTTGATCTCCACTTTTCGTGCAAACATCTCCGCGCGGCTGATCGTGCCGTCGTTGTTCCGGTCCGTTAACGGGAATTCAAGGTCTTGGCTTCCCGTGAGCGGGTTGGCATTCGCATTGCGCAGGAAGTAAGGCTGCGTGGGACCGGGCCACAAGCATTTGAAGGTGATGGTGTCGCCCCGCAGGAAAAGGTCGTAGTTGCCGTTGGCGCCGACCGGCCGGAGATAGTCGGCATAACCACCGTAGATGTTCGTTCCCGTTTTGTTCGCACGGTCCACCTGCATCGCAGCATAAATGCCTGGAACGGCCTTCTTCACACAAGGGTTCTCCTCGAAGTGGAACCGGTCCGTGGTGCAATGGTTCCGCGATTCGGTCTGGTGGTTTTCCAACCAGAGCCATTGCGGGTGTTCATCCTCTGGAATGAAGGGCATGCGGATGTGAAGTGCATCGCCGGTGGTGACGAAATCACGCAGTACGTAGAAGCCGGTATCGCCCGACAAGGGGTCGATGTCGCCGTTCAATTCATGTCCCGCCGGGTCCACGGCGTGGATCTTGTTCGCAGCTTCCTTGGTGTACCAGCCCAGCCGGTCCCGGTCCCAGGCACATGCCGTGAGCAAAGAGCTGTTCGCCGCGCCCATCATGCTCCATCCGCCTTGAAGCGGTATGAAGTAGGAAGTGAAATTAGGCGCATTCCCGCCGCCGCTATGGAAGTTGTTGCCACCGAGGAGCAGGTGGTTGAACTCGTGCTTCAAAATGCCGAACGGAAGCTCCGAACTGGCCCCGAATCTGCTTTGCGTATCACTCGGATAACCGAAGAGAGAACCTGAGCTTCCAGCGTCGGTGCTGCCGTTGCCGTCCGGCAGCGGGCTGTTGCGTAAGATCACCATCACATGGTCGAAACTGTGCGGTTCGTCCGGTTCATTCACCTTCGGCATGCCCGGCCGACCGCCATCGCGCCACTGGTCGAAATCGGCGATGGACAAGTTGCGCGCTGTGTGAAATTCGCCGGTTTTATTAGCGTTCGACCATGCCATACCGCTGTAATCGCGCAGGTTTTTCTGCTCACTTTCCTTCACCACGATCAGCCTGTCAACGTAATCGCCCAGCACCGTGAAGTTGCCGAGGCTCATCTCATGGTAATACTGCGACACCATGGCCTTGGGCTGGTTCAGCGCGAAGGGGTCAAACAGGTTGTCCTTCCAATTGGGCAATTGCCCTTTGGGCCAGTTCACGCCGCCACCGGGACCCGGGTCCAGATCCGGATGCACGTCATAATCCACTTCGGCGAAGAGCACCAGGATCCGGATGGTGCCGTGCGGACTGAGGTACCAGCCGTTTTCGCTGTTGGGGATGTTCGTACTGTCCGGTGACACAACCGGTTGGGCGGTTACGCACATTCCAAGCAAGACGGACAACAGGAGTAAATATCGGCGCATGAGCCGAAGGTAGCACTACGCTTTCGGAGCCTTGTAAAGTGGCACGGTGCTGCACGGCTCACCGAACATCAAACTCTTCACCACGGGCAGCAGCTTGGCCGTGAGTTCCACGTAGGCGTTCAGTGGCACGGGCAGCTTGCTGCAACCCTTCACCACGATGCGCGCACCCCGGTACGGTTCAACATCCAGCTGTGCCACGAGACGCGTGAACACAGCGCGTTCCAGTTGCTCCGCATCGCCATGTGAAACGAACGCGGCAACGGGTTGCAGATGAGTGGCCACCAGCATAAAAGCCCACGTCGGAATAATCGCGTCAACAGAGCAATGCACTGAAACAAACGTGCCCTGGTACTGCGACCAATCATGATCTTTTACGAAGGCCCGGAAATCTTTTTCCTTTAACGCGATGCCTTCCCAAAGCAACGGTGCGATGTCGAAGACCGCACGCTCGCCCTGCGGGTACAGATCCTCCAGGTCCAAAGTTTGGAGACCGCTGGAAGCTACCTTGTTGATGATCGGGCTTTCGTCGCTCATGGATGTACGTTGCGTTACCGTTTCGTCGTAACCTCCCCCGATTCAAATCAGGGACGGTTAGAATTCTTCCTCCGCGCCTCCGCGTCCTTTTCTCACATAAACCCAAGCTCCAACATAGCAGCCTCGCTCATCATGCTCCGGTCCCAAGCAGGCTCAAAAGTCAAGTCCACCTTGGCACCGTTCGCACCCATCGTCTCCGCCACTTTCGCCTCCACTTCACCGGGCAATGATCCCGCAACGGGGCACGCCGGACTGGTCAAGGTCATCTTGATGTAGATGCTCGCATCATCGCGCACCACCACGTCGTAGATCAGCCCGAGCTCGTAGATGTCCACAGGGATCTCGGGGTCATAGATCGACTTGAGCGTCATGATCACGCGCTCCTCCAATTGCTTTTTTTCGTCGTCGGTCATTGCTTGGCGGAATAAGCCAGTGCATAGCGTTTCATTTGGTCCAGCATGGCCACGAGGCCGTTACTGCGGTTCGGTGATAGATGCTCCCGCAGGCCGATCCGGTCAATGAAGGTGAGCGGTGTGCTCATGATCTCTTGCGGCGTTCGGTCGTTCAATACACGCACCAGCAGCGCTACCAATCCTTTGGTGATCATCGCGTCGCTGTCCGCGGTGAAATGGACGGTCTCTCCTCGAGGCTCAGCAGTGAGCCATACGCGGCTCTGGCACCCACGCACGAGATTTTCTTCGATCTTGAATTCCGGGGCGATCAACGGCAGTTCCTTGCCCAGCTCGATCAACTGTTCATAGCGGTCCTGCCAATCGCCGAGCATCGCGAACTCGTCCACGATCTCTTGTTGGGCTTGTTCCAATGTCGTGTTCATCAGCGCAGCATCTTCACCGCCTTCTTCGTCGCGGCAACCATCGCATCCACTTCAGCGATCGTATTGAAAGGCGCAAAGCTTGCCCTTGTGGTGCCGCTGATGCCGAAGTGTTCCATAAGCGGTTGCGTGCAGTGGTGGCCCGTGCGCACCGCGATGCCTTGTTGGTCCAGCAAGGTGCCGAGGTCGTAGTGGTGAACTCCTTCAATGACGAAGCTGATCACGCCAACTTTCTTTTTCGCTGTGCCGATGATGCGCAATCCGTCGATGGCAAGCAACTCCTTGGTGCCGTGTTCCAGCAGTGCATGCTCGTGCGCGGCCATAGCGCTGAGGTCATAATCCTGCATCCAGCGGACCGCTTCACCCAAGCCGATGATGCCCGCAATGTGCGGCGTGCCAGCCTCGAACTTGAAGGGCAACTTGGCATAGGTGGTCTTCTCGAAGGTGACCTGATCGATCATCTCGCCGCCGCCTTGCCACGGTGGCATTTGCTCCAGCAATTCCTCGCGTCCATAGAGCACACCGATTCCGGTAGGTGCATACATTTTGTGTCCGCTGAAAGCATAAAAGTCGCAGCCAAGGTCTTGCACGTCAACGGGCAGATGCGGGATTGCTTGCGCGCCGTCCACCACGGTGATAATGCCGCGCTTCTTCGCTTCCGCGATCAACTCTTTTACAGGGTTGATCGTGCCCAGTGTGTTGCTGACGTGAGAGACTGCGAGGATCTTGGTGCGATCAGAAAACGAGTTGTCATTCCGGGCTTGACCCGGAATCGCGGAAATGTCAAGCTCACCATTCTCGTTGACCGGGATCACTTTCAGCTTCGCTCCATAACGCTCACAAGCCAGTTGCCAGGGAACGATGTTCGCGTGGTGCTCCATGCCGCTGATGAGGACTTCATCGGCCTTTTTCAGCAGCATTTGACCAAGACTGTTGGCCACGAGATTCAGGCTCGCCGTAGTGCCTGCGGTGAAGATCACTTCATGCGCATGCTTCGCGTTTATGTGCGCACGGACGGTCTCACGTGCGGCTTCCTGCGCCTCCGTGGCCAGCGTGCTCAACGTATGCACACCGCGATGCACATTGGCATTGATCTTCGCGTAGTAAGCGCTTTCGGCCTTGATGACACGGCGCGGCTTCTGGCTCGTTGCAGCGTTGTCGAAATACACCAGCGGCTGGCCATGCACCAGCTCCTTCAAGATCGGGAACTGCGCACGGATCTCGTCGACGTCAAAGGTTGGTTTGATTGACACTGGTTCCATATTCTATACCGCAAAGGACACGAAGGGCACAAAGAAGAAAAACGGCAGGCGACTTGACGGCACCCCCTTCGCGTTCTTTGTGTTCTTCGTGGTAGTCATTCAAATCTCCTCCAGTTTAGCATCGATCATCCCTTCCAAATGCTTCCGCCAATCCGCGTTCGCGATCCGGTCCAGCACGTTGGTCATGAAGGCATGCGACATCATGCGGCGTGCTTCCGCCTCGCTTACGCCGCGTGAACGGAGATAGAAGATCGCTTGCTCGTCCATGCGGCCTATTGTGCATCCGTGGCTGCACTTCACATCGTCAGCATAGATCTCCAGCTCGGGTTTGGAAAACACGCGGGCATCATCGCCTTGCAAAATGTTCGCGTTGCTCTGGTAGGCACGGGTGCGCTGGGCATCCTGCTTCACGTACACTTTGCCGTTGAAAACGCCCGTTGCCTTTCCGGCCACGATGCCTTTGTAGAGTTCGTCGCTGGTGCAGTCCGGCACGTCGTGGCCGATGTAGCTGTGGTTGTCGCAATGCGCATTGCCGTCCAGCAGGTACACGCCGCTCAGTTCGGCGTGGGCTTCGGGTCCTGCCAGCGAAACATTCACTTCATTCCGTACCAGTGGGCCGTAAAGAGTCGTGGTATCGATGCTGAAGTGTCCTTTGGCGGCGACGGTCACGCCATCGAGATTGATGTCCGCCGGGCCGTCCGCTTCGTTCTGCAGGAGATGCAACGTGAGGCTCGCGCCTTCGCCCACCGCGCTTTCGCGAATGCCATTCACCAATGAAGCAGATGATAGCCCGTCGAGCGAAGCCGATGCGCGGCCGTCGAGCGGAGCCGAGACGTGCTCGTCGATCACTTCCAATTCCGCTCCTTCATGCAGCATGAAGAGGTCGCGCGGCTGGATCAGCATGGGGGCAGCGCCTTTCGTGCCAATAGTGATGCGCAGGATGTGGACCGGCTTGCTCGTTTTTGAACCCTTGGTGGCGAGAATGATGAGACCGTCGGTAGGCGCCGCCGTGTTCATCGCGGTGAAGAGCCGGTCGCCGATGGGCGCGATATTGCCGTAGTGCGCCTTCAACGGACCATGGCCGAGGTGATTCTTGATGCTGTCGATCACCACGCCTTTATCGGCCTTCAGTTCATCACTGAGATCCGCGCGGAAATGACCGTTAACGAAGACGACGCGGGTCGCGGGAAAAGGCAAACGCGCAGGAAGTTCAACCACATCGGGCGCTATCGGCGCAACGTAGTTCGCGTTGAAGAGCTTGGTGACGCGTGTGTATTTCCACTTTTCGGTACGACGGTCCGGGATCGGCAGCTCGTGCGCGAGCGCCAAAGCTTCCGCAGCGCCGGGCCATGTGCTTGCTTCCATAGCGGAAAGCACGGTTGTTTTGGGGTCTGATATAGTTGCTGTGCTCATTGAATCAATTGTCGGCCCCATGGGTCGACGTTCCAGATGCGATCTACTATTTCCGTGGGCCACACGTCGCGGCAACGGCATTCCATTATCTGATCGTCTGATCGTCTGATCATCTGATCACCCTTTCACCCAATCATATCCCTTTTCTTCCAGCTCCAGCGCCAGTTCCTTCGGTCCGCTCTTGATGATCTTGCCGTCGGCCATTACGTGTACCACATCGGGGATGATGTAATCCAGCAGGCGCTGGTAGTGCGTTACCACGATGAAGGCGTTGTCCTTGTTGCGCAACTTGTTCACGCCGCCGGCCACAACGCGCAAGGCGTCGATGTCCAGGCCGCTGTCGGTCTCGTCGAGTATACCGAGCTTCGGCTCAAGCATGGCCATCTGGAAGATCTCGTTGCGCTTCTTCTCGCCGCCGCTGAAGCCCACGTTCAGGTTGCGGTTCATCAGCGCAGGATCCATCTCCACCAGCTTGGCGCGTTCGCGAACGAGCGCCAGGAAATCTTTGCCGCCAAGTTCAGCTTCGCCGCGGGCTTTCTTTCCCTCGTTCATTGCCGTCCGCAGAAAGTTCATGTTGCTTACTCCGGGAATTTCCACTGGATATTGAAAGGCCAAGAAAACGCCTTTCCAAGCGCGTTCTTCCGGCGCCAGTTCCAGCAGATCTTCACCGAAGTAGCTCACGCTTCCGCCGGTCACCTCATACTCGGAACGGCCCGCGAGCACATTGGCCAGCGTGCTCTTGCCACTGCCGTTCGGTCCCATGATGGCGTGGATCTCACCAGCCTTCACTTCCAAGTTGAGGCCTTTCAGTATTTCCTTGCCTTCGATCCGGGCATGGAGATTTTTAATTTTCAGCATGTTCCAAGGCGTGCCGTCAGTGGCTTATTTAGATTGATTCTAAGGCGATTTGCGGGCACAAAGGTAGCCTTCAGGGAGGTGGGGGACAAGCGGTGGCAGTGGGCAGTGGCAGTGGCAGGTGGTCGGCAGCCATCCAGTCACCAATCACTAATCACTATCAACCAATCACCCATCCGTTATTTCTCCGTGACTCTGTGGTGAAAATGTCGGCAGCCGGACCGCAGCCGTCCAGTCACCAGTCACCAATCACCAACCTCAACCCTGCCCCGTAAACTTGCACCATGCAATTCAGCAAGATCATCGGCCACACCCCGCTGAAGGCCCGGCTGATCGGGAACATTCGCGAAGGCCGCGTGCCGCATGCCCAGTTCTTCATGGGGCCACGTGGCAGCGGCGTGCTCCCGCTTGCACTGGCATACGGTCAATACCTCTTATGCGAAGCGCCCGGCCCCGGCGATAGTTGCGGCACCTGCGCATCCTGCCAAATGGTGGCCAAGCTGGCGCATCCCGACCTGCATTTGGTGTTCCCCATCTACTTGATAGAAAAGATCAGGACGTGCGAACCCTACTTGCCGGATTGGCGCGCAGCCGTGCTGGAACAGCCGTACCTGGACGATGACATCTGGCGCGAGAAGATAAACGGCGTGAACAAGCAGTTGCGTATGGGCGTGGACATTGCCGCGGAGGTGATGCGTAAGCTCAGCCTTAAATCGCATCGCGGCGGCTGGAAGGTGATGCTGATCTGGTTGCCTGAAATGATGGATGCTTCCATGGCGAATAAGATCCTGAAGGTGCTGGAAGAACCCGAGCCGCGCACGTCCTTCCTGCTCGCCGGACATGCGAATGACCGTATGCTGCCCACCATCCTCAGCCGGACGCAACTTGTAAAAATCGCCGCGCCCGATCCCGGTGAAGTAGCGGAGGCCCTGCATGAACGCTACCCGGACTTGACCACCGAGGAAGCACGGACCATCGCCGGGCGAAGCGAAGGCGACCTGCTGGAGGCCTTCGCCATGGCAGAAGACAGCGAGGAGGAGCTGTTCGTCTTTTTCCGCGATTGGTTACGAGCCTGCTATGGCAACAAAGTGGCGGAGAACATCGCCTCCAGCGACTATTTCGCCAAAATGGGCCGCGAAAAGCAAAAAGGCCTGATGACCTACTCCCTGCACCTGATACGGCAGTGCATGTTGCAGTGGCAGGATGCGCCGCAACTGGTGCAGGCTTATGGCGAAGAGCTCGAATTCACGCGCAACTTCAGCAAAGTGCTCAACACCTCCAATTTGGACGGCATCCGCCAAGCGCTCGAAACGGCCCACGGCCACTTAGAGCGAAATGCCAACCCCAAGGTGCTTTTTATGGATTTGAGCTACCGCTTAAGTGATTTGCTGCGGATGAAGGAGGTGGCGCGCTAACCCAGTTCGCGAGGAGGCTTTGCGGTCCCGGCCTGTGAGCCGGGAAGCGATATTTGATTCTCTTCCAGTTCGCGAGCTTGCCTGCCGAAGGCATGGGAGCAATTGTACCTCCGGCAGCGACGAAGCGATCTCTGATTCCAACTTCAATCCTTGATAATCAAAAATCGCTTCGTCCTTCCACCTCGCGAAAAGGGTCAACATAGGCAAACCCAACCCCGTTATCTTCGCGCCCCATGTCCTGTACAAGCTGCACTAAAGGTGCCGACGGTAAGCCCGCCGGTTGTAAGAGCAACGGTTACTGCTCCGACAGCGGCTGCAACAAGCTCGATGTGTTCGATTGGCTTGCTGGCGTGCCACTTCCCGGCGGCCAAAGCCCTTTCGATGCCGTGGAGGTCCGTTTCAAGAACACACGCAAAGGATTTTACCGCAACGGAAACGCACTTTCACTGCTGCCCGGCGACATTGTGACCGTGGAAGCTTCCAGCGGCTACGACGTGGGCGTGGTGACCATTGCCGGAGAGCTTGTGCGGGCGCAGATGCAGCGCAAAAGCGCCAACACGGATACTTATGAGCTGCGGAAGGTGCTGCGCAAAAGCACACAGGAGGACATTGACATTTGGCATGCTTCGCGCAAGCTGGAAGACGAGACCATGTTCGCGGCACGCAAGCTCTGTGGCGAGCAACGGTTGGACATGAAGGTGAGCGATGTGGAATACCAAGGCGATGGCACCCGCGCCACCTTCTATTACATGGCTGAAGAGCGCATCGACTTCCGCGAGCTGCTGCGGAAAATGAGCGATCGCTTCAAGGTGCGCGTGGACATGAAGCAGCTCGGCGCGCGGCAGGAAGCCGGGCGTATTGGCGGCATCGGCAGCTGCGGACGTGAATTGTGCTGCAGCACTTGGCTTACCGACCTGCGCACCGTAAGCACTAGCGCGGCGCGTTACCAGCAGTTGGCACTCAATCCCCAAAAGCTCGCCGGCCAGTGCGGCAAGTTGAAGTGCTGTCTCAACTACGAGCTGGACATGTACATCGAGGCGATCAAAAGCTATCCCAGCGCCAACGCGAAGTTGAAGACGAAGCAAGGCACGGGCATGCACATGAAGACCGACATCTTCGGCGAGAAGATGTGGTACATTTTCAAAATGCCCGGCAGTCCCGTGGTAATGGCCGGTTTCCCTGTGGAAACCGTGCGCGACATCCTCGCACAGAACAAGCTGGGCGAAGTGCCTGATGTGGACCTCCACATGGCCGATGTTCCCGAACCCGCCAAGGCCAGCGACCTGCCGGAAACGGACTACGGCAACGTGAGCGACGGCGCTGAAGAGCTTTCCCGCTTCGATACCAAGATCAAGCAAGGCGGTAAAAAGCGTGGACGTGGCGGAAAGCGCAAGCCGGGTTCCGGCGAAAGACCTCAAGGACAAGGGGACCGTCCAAAAAGCCAAGGCGACCGGCCCAGGGGCCAGGGTGGCGAAAGGCCCAAAGCCACTGCTCCCAAAGCCGAAGGTGCTTCCAAAGATCAGCAGGGGGGAGGCCGTGGAAGAAACAAGCGCCGCAGAGGCCCGCGCCCCGATGGGAAACCGCGTACCGGCGGTGCGCCAAAGCCCGGCACCGCGTGAAAACCCACATCCTTGCATTGGCCGTTTTGCTGCTCGCCGGATGTTCCGGTGCAGTGGTCTTTCAAGCGGATATCCCCGTGCCCAACGGGGAATGGGACCGCACTTGGAAACCGGAGTTCGCGTTCGATATTCAAGATACCATTTCGCAGCGTGATATCTACTTGGACATTCGTCACACCGGCGATTATCCCTTCAGCAACATCTACGTCTTCGCAACGCTTACAGGGCCGCAAGGCCATACGCTTACCGACACCGTGGAATGCACCCTCGCGGACCCCACCGGGCGATGGTACGGCAAGGGCGCCGGCTTTATCCACAGCGACCGGGTACAGGCCCATGTGCTTTACCGCATGCACAATACATTCCCGGCATCCGGGCGTTATACCATCGCCTTGGAACAGGCGATGCGCACTGAAAAGCTCACGGGTGTTATCGATGTGGGCATCAGCATTGAAGCCTCCGCAACACGCAAGTAGTCCACCGCATGGCAACAGCTAATAAGGCATCGAAAAAGTCGGGTAAGTCCCGGCGGTGGACGTGGTGGTGGGCCTTGGTGCTTGCCCCGGTCTTCGGCTTGTTGGCCATGCTGCTTTTTGCCGCTTCCAGCAAGGACCTGCCCGGCACCTCGGAACTGCAAAACCCACGCAGCGACCTTGCCACAGCCGTGCTCTTCAGCGATGGCAGCCTCATGGGCCAGTACTACCGCGAAAACCGCATTCCGGTCGACTACGAGCACATCAACCCGTGGGTGAGCAAAGCGCTGGTGGCCACGGAGGATGAACGCTTCCGGTCACACAGTGGAATCGACGTACGCGGCACCCTGCGGGCCGCTGTTTACCTCGGTAAGCGGGGAGGGGCCAGCACCATCACTCAGCAGCTTGCCAAAATGCTTTTCCACGATGCCCGGCGCGACATCGTGGGCCGCGTTTTCCAGAAATTCCAAGAGTGGATCATCTCCGCACGGCTGGAACGCGAGTACACCAAGGACGAGATCATTGCCATGTACCTCAACCGCTTCGACTGGATCAATCAAGCGGTAGGCATCAATTCTGCTGCGCGCGTCTATTTCAACACTAGCCCCGATTCGCTTCGTCTGGAACAGGCCGCCATGCTGGTGGGCATGTGCAAAAACCCCGCGCTCTTCAACCCGTTGCGCCGACCCGACACCACGCTCACCCGCCGCATGGTGGTGCTGGACCAAATGCGCCGCAACGGCTTCATCACTACACAGGTCTACGATTCCGTTAAAACGCTTCCGCTCGGCTTGCAATTCCAACGCATCGATCACACCGAAGGGCCTGCTCCTTACTTGCGGGAAACACTGCGCGACGAACTGCAAAAACTGCTCGCGGAAAAAGACCCCAAGACCGGTAAATACCACTACGCCAAGCCCGATGGATCTCCTTACGACATTTATACGGATGGCCTGAAGGTGTACACCACCATAGACCGCCGCATGCAGCATGATGCCGAGTTCGCCGTGCGCGAACACCTCGGCACCGAACTCCAAAAACAATTCTGGAAGGATCTTAAAAACAAGAAAAACGAACCCTTCGATTGGCGTGTTTCAAAAGAGGAAGTGGAAGGCATCATGAATTCAGCGCGTAAGCGCAGTGACCGCTATAAAACCTTGGTCGGGAAGCTCTGCCCCAACTGCCACCGCCCGGCGGCCTACATTGTAAAGGCGAAGCACGATGGCAAAGAGGAGTTCCATTGCGATCCGGCAAAAGGCGGTTGCGACACGTGGTGGCCCGTGCTGAACGAGGCGGGTATCGCGAAGCAATTCGAGACGCCTGTTAAAATGCACGTATTCAGCTGGCACGGCGATGTGGACACGCTGCTCTCGCCCAACGACAGCATCCGCTACTACAAATCATTCCTGCAAAGCGGTTTGCTCAGCATGGACCCGCACACCGGCTTCATCAAAGCCTGGGTGGGCGGCATTGACTACAAGCACTTCCAATACGATCACGTCGCCAGTGCGCGCAGGCAGGTGGGTTCCACCTTCAAGCCTTTCGTGTATGCTACCGCGATCCGCGAGGGTCTGCAACCCTGCTTGGAGCTGCCCAACCAAAAAACCTGCTTCGATATGCCACCCGGCCAACCGGATTGGTGCCCGAAAAACAGCGATGACCATTACGGCGGAATGGTAACTGTGAAATACGCATTGGCCAATTCCATGAATACCATAACCGCGTGGTTGATGAAGCAGTACGGCCCCCGTTCCGTGATCTCCCTTGCGCGCCACATGGGCGTTGAAAGCCCCATGGAACCCGTGCCCTCGCTCTGCCTCGGCGTGGCCGATCTCACGCTGATGGAAATGACCGGCGCCTTTTCCACGTTCGCCAACGACGGGGTCTACATCAAGCCGGTGGCCTATACGCGCATCGAGGACAAGAACGGCAACACCGTGTTCGATGTGGTGCCACAGACTGAGGAAGCACTGGACCCCCGCACTTCCTACATCATGCTGCAACTGCTGAAGGGCGTGGTGGACGGTGCCTACAACCCCAGCACCGGCCGTACTTCCGGCACCGGCATGCGTTTGCGCATGGGCTGGGGCAACCGCGCCAAATACGGCAACATCAAGTACCCCACCGCGGGCAAAACCGGCACCACGCAGAACAATAGCGATGGCTGGTTCATCGGCATCACCCCAGACCTTGTTACGGGCGTATGGACCGGAGCCGACGACCGCAGCGTGCGCTTTGCCAGTACAGCGCTGGGCCAAGGTGCCAACATGGCGCTGCCGATTTACGGCTACTATATGAACGGCATCTACGCCGATTCAACCATCACCATAAGCCGCGGCGATTTCGCAAGACCGGCCGATGTGGGTGACCTGGACTTGAATTGCTTAGGCAAGGACAGGTCCAACGTTCCTCTTTTCGAAGAGAATAAGGATGGGCCTACTTGGGAGTAGATGGCTGATTGCTAATTCCTGATTCCTAATTCCGTCAAGCCGCGTCGGCAGAATTAGGAATCAGCAATTAGCGATCTCTTCAAACATACCTGCGAAGCACCTCGGATACCTTTTCCGAATACCCGCCGCCGAACAAGTTGAGGTGGACCAACAGCGGATACAACCGGCACAAGTCCATGCGGCTTTCCCAACCCGTTTCCAGCGGCCATTCGTTGTTGTACGCAACTAAAAAATCCGGGCCGATGCCGCCGAAAAGTCCGGCCATTGCCACGTCCATTTCGCGGTGCCCGTAATACGCAGCAGGGTCCACCACCACTACGCCGTCCGCTGTGTTCAGCGCGTTGCCGTGCCACAGGTCGCCGTGGAGCAACGCCGGTTTTTCCTGCGGAAGCAGATCGGGAAGTGCCGCATACAGCCGCTCGAAACGCAGCACATCACCGTCGTTAATGCGTTGGTGGTCTCGGGCCATGCCCACCAGCGGGGCCAAGCGGTGTTGCACGAAGAATGTGGCCCAATCGGCAGTGGGCGTGTTGTCTTGCGGAAGCAGCCCGATCCAGTTGTTCCGGTCCAAGCCGAATAGCGATTGCGAATGCCGGTGCTGTTTGGCCAAGCCGCGGCCCAATGCGGCATCCGCTTCCGCAGTCCAAGCTTTTGTGGTGATGAATTCCAACAATAACCAAGCGGTGCCATAGGCTTCGCCAGTGGCGATCACCTTGGGCGTGCGCAGTTCCTTGGCGTTGGCCAACAAGGCCAAGTCGGCAGCTTCGGCAACGAAGCGCGAAGGATGCCGGTCGGCGGCATTGGTCTTCAGGAAGAAGCGCCCCGCTGATGTTTCCAGCGCCCAAGCATCGTTGATGCTTACGCCGGACAAAGACTTCGCATCGCGGACCTGCACGGCATTGCCGAGTTGGGCTTTCAGTTCGGCTTCCACGTTGGTGATCACTTCCGCGTTCAGGTCCATGCTGCAAAGGAACGGCTTCGAAAAGTGGTTTGTCGTTGCGGAATCAAACCGGAATAAGAGAGCCGAACAAGACTTTTTCCCGGCCCTGTCTTTTTCCGAAGGGGAATTTCTTATTTTTGCGGCAGATTGGGGGATTAGCTCAGCTGGCTAGAGCGTTTGCATGGCATGCAAGAGGTCATCGGTTCGACTCCGATATTCTCCACGGAAGGCGGCTCAATGAGCCGCCTTCGCTTTTTCGGTGTAATCGGATAGACAGCTCCGGAGGCGGTGATGGAATATCCTCGGAAGAGCTTCCATCGCAGGTCAGCACTTCTCAATAAGCGGTGGCCCATTGCCTTCTGGTGTGCACTACCCGTTCGGGGATCTCGTACAAGTTTCGGATGAATGCCTGGCCAGGTCTACCGGTTCAACTATCACGTTCATAGCCGGGTGAGATGGCCACTGCGCAGTGTTTTGCCATCATCGATCATGAAGATCAGTTCACCCGTTGTGTCATTCCCATTGGCATCACGTCCATTCCAAGTCCACTGGTCACCGCAGAACGAAGTAATGTCTGCTGTGAATAGAATTCGACCGAGCACATCAAGGATCCGGATTGTCACAAGGTCGGTGCGTGCTACCCCGGAAAGATCGAAGACTACCGGTGCGCCTGAAATGGAAGGCTGCGGATATGTTGCGACCTCGGATGTTGGTCGTTTATCAGGACTCTCCTCGATTCCCACCGTGGATGTACCCCCGCCATCATCGGTGAAACTGGTGAATGGACTTCCAACCCCCCAGCACATGCTGAAGTTCACGATACTGTCGTGGAGTAATTCGCCTTCGGCAGAGAGCGCATCGTAACTGTAAAACTCATTCACTAAGGCTTCCACGGCTTTTTGCGCCCACACCTTGGTCACGAACAGTTTGTTCTCATCAAAGGCACCGGAAAGATCCACCGCATAATCGAAAGTGACGGGTGTGCCATTGGCGAAACCGGCCAGGTGCAACTGCGTAGTTCCTGGGATATCATAGCGGCCCACGATTGCCATTTGTTGACCAACGTATAGGCCGAGCAACGGGTCAGGGTATGTGTGCTGGACGTCAGGATGATCAAAGGTCGCCGTGGGGCTGAGCAGCACGGGATCTTGGATCTGTGTGTAGAAATCGCTCATCACGTCGGAGAAGTTGGCGGTCTCCAGGAATTGGGAAAGGCCGTTGTTCTGCACCGCCAGTTGGTTCAGCAATTGCTCATTATAACCTTCCCCGATCCCGAAGGTAAAGAGCTGCAGGTCCGGTGCGATAGCCAGACGAAGTTGTTGCGCGTTGGCCAAGATGGAGGCATTGGAGGATTGGTCCTGACCGTCCGTGAGGAAAACGATGGACCGCGCGTGACCGGGCACGGAGGAGCTAAAGTCCTGGATCCCCATGGTGAGCGCATCGTTGATGTTTGTTCCGCCATCCGCGTTGATCTGGTCGATCCATGAAAGCGCCGATAACATGTTGTTGGCCGTGAACGGTTGCAGGTCGCCGTTCCATGAAATGGGTAACCCGTCGAAGGCGACCACATTGAAGGCATCCCCGAGGTTCAAGTTGTTTACCATGAAGGTTGCCGCGTCCCGGGCCTCCTGGATCTTGGTGCCCGACATACTGCCTGATTTGTCGATGACGATCACGAAGTCCTTCATAACAACCTCGCTCGTGGGTTCCGGTTCGATCAGAAGAACGAAAAACCCATTTCCCAGCTGGTCACACTTTACCAGGGAATCCGGCAGAAAGTTCGACATGCTCGTGATTCCGTAGGCCGATGGGTCGAGGTCGTAACCGATGATGAAACCGCAACTTGCCGGCACGTTCGGCTCCGCGATGTGCAGGCTTGCCGAATCATTCGAGACATACACCGAGGCTGCCTGCGGGGACCAGTTCCCCGTCCCGCTGATATCCATGCCCGTAATCGACCGCTGCGACAGAAGACTCACATCGATCGACAGTTCCAGCAATGGTTGGTTGAAGAGCTGGGAATAGTCGCTCGCCGAACTGAATTCCACCCGCGCATTGCCATAAGGCAGCAACTCCACATAAGAGATCTCCACCACCATCCACGCACCGGGTGGAATGGGGTTGTTGATGTTGAAGTACAACGGCGTTTCACCTAGGTAACCCTGCAACAGGGGATCCACAGACGCGCCGCCACCTGTTCCGGGCAGGATGGTGTCTTGTGGCTCGGCCACCATCGATGCCGTATGCCACACGCTATCGGCGAGCATCCAGCGGACACGCGTCGCACTGGCTGTAACTGCCAGCGGGTAACCGTACTTGACCGTCAGCGTGTCGGACTGGTCATTGATGAAGGACTGAGCACTGGTGACCAAGGCCACTTGGTCATTGATAACCACATTGATGTGGCTTGATCCCAGAGGAAGCATCGAGGCTGTGGAAGCATCTTGGATCATCACACCTTGGGCATACGCGCCATGTTCCGAAGCGATGAGCACTGCAATACTGAGAATGGCGATGAGACCGGGCGCTTTCATGTTGATCAGAGGATTTGAGTTGGACCTGTAGCGATGATGAATACACACATCCAAGACAATACGCTCCGGGTATTCGCTGCCCGGTGCCGATCATCACGGTCTTTTTCCATCGGATGGTTGTTCTCACGCTCACGCAAGTCTTCCCGGCCTAACAAACTTGGCACTCCAACAAGCATAGCCGGGGCGACTTGTGGCCACTTGCTCTCCGGCGAGATTTTAAATAGGAAGTCTTCGGACTTCCCATAATTCCCCCCATTCCTCGCTCACCCGAACAACTGCCCAAGCACCTCATCCACCCGCCCAACTTGGATCACCTCAATGCCGGGCTTGGCGGGTAAACCCTTGGTGCCGCGCGGAATGAAAATGCGCGAGAAGCCCAGCTTGGCCGCTTCCGCGATGCGCTGTTCGGTGCGCGTTACCGGGCGCACTTCGCCTGTTAGGCCCACTTCGCCAGCAAAGCAGCTGTCCATCGGCACGGGAATGTCCGCGTTGCTGCCCAGTACGGCGCATACCACGGCGAGGTCGATGGCGGGTTCTTCCACCCGGAAGCCGCCTGCGAGATTGAGGAAGACGTCCTTCTGCCCCAGCCGGAATCCGCAGCGTTTTTCCATTACCGCCAATAGCATGTTGAGCCGCCGCAGGTCGAAGCCGGTGGCGCTGCGTTGCGGGGTGCCATACACGGCGGAGCTCACCAAGGCCTGCACTTCGATCAGCAGGGGCCGCATGCCTTCCAACGTGGCCGCTACGCATACGCCGCTGGGCCGTTCGCCGCGCTCGCCCAGCAGCACTTGGCTGGGGTCTTCCACCACGGCTAAGCCGCTGCCACGCATTTCGTAAATGCCCAATTCGTTGGTGCTGCCGAAGCGGTTTTTCAGCGGGCGAAGCAGCCGGAACGCATGGTCGCGGTCGCCTTCGAATTGCAGTACGCAGTCCACCATGTGCTCCAGCACTTTCGGCCCGGCGATGGCACCGTCTTTGGTGATGTGGCCGATCAGCACCATCGGCACGCCCTTGGCCTTGGCGAAGCGCATGAGCTCACTGGTGCATTCGCGCACTTGGCCCACGCTGCCGGGGCTGGCGTCCAGCACGGCGGTGTGCAGCGTTTGTATGCTGTCGATCACCACTAAGCCCGGCTTCAATTCTTCCACATGCCGAAGGATGTTCTGCGTGTTGGTCTCTGTGAGCACATGGCAGCCGGTGGCGCCGGGTTTTAGGCGTTCGGCGCGCATGCGCACTTGCTGGGCGCTTTCTTCACCGCTTACGTAAAGCGTGCGCAGTTTGGGGACGTTCAAAGCCGTTTGCAACAGCAAGGTGCTTTTGCCAATGCCGGGATCGCCGCCCAGCAAGATCAACGAGCCGGGCACCACGCCACCGCCCAACACGCGGTCCAGCTCGCGGTCGCCCAAGCTGGCACGCGGGCCGCTTTCGGCGGAAATATCCTCAATGGCCACGGGCCGTTGTTCAGTTTGGCGGAAGCTTGCCAGTGGGCCGCGTTCCTTTACCCGGTCGCGCACTTCTTCCACCAAGGTGTTCCACTCCTTGCAGGTGCCGCATTGCCCCAGCCACTGCGCATGGGCGGCACCGCAGTTTTGGCAAACGAATTGCGACCTGACCTTAGCCGCCATTCCGAATACGCTCCACTAATTTGGTTGTGGAAAGACCTTCCACCAAGGGCAACGAATGCACAGTGCCGCCGCGCGCTTGCACCACATCGGCACCTACAATTTTGTCCACCGCCCAATCGCCGCCTTTCGCCAAAACATCGGGCCGGAGCGCGGTGATCAATTCCAATGGGGTGTCTTCGTTGAAGATCACCACAGCGTCCACACAACGCAGCGCCACCAGCACAGCGGCACGGTCGGCTTCGTTGTTCAACGGGCGGTCTTCGCCTTTGCCCAAGCGTTTTACGGAAGCATCGCTGTTGAGGCCCACCACAAGGCGATGCCCCAAGGCCGCCGCTTCCTGCAAGTAGCTCACATGCCCGCGGTGCAGGATGTCGAACACGCCGTTGGTGAACACTACGCGGTCGCTTTTTAGGCGCCATGCCTGCACCAAACGTGTTGCTGTAACGGCGTCCAAAATGCGAGTAGGGGGTTCTAGATGCGTCATGTTGCACTGCGCTGTTTCAGGGCGAGTAAAAGTAGCGACAACCCGCCGAGCACAATGAGCATCAGCGTTTGCGCAGTCCACAAAAGCCAGCCCATGGCCAACGCGTCGGGATGGATCAAGCTGTCGCCCTGCATGGGCAAATACACGGAGACGATCAACGCCACGAATGCCGGGTAAACGCCCACGCCGCCTTGCACCAGCACAATGCCGATGGCACCCGCCACAAAGCCGGCCAATACGCCCGCGAACGGCACGTTGGCCATGGTGGGCAGCGCGAAGAAGCCTAACCAGAACATGCCGACGTAGGCCGCCCAAATGAACAGGGTGTGCAGCGCGAAGCCAACCTTATGCTTCGTGCGGAGCACGGCCTGCAAGCCTTGCCCAAAGCCCCGCAGCAAGTCCATGACACGGGCGCGCAACGCGGGTTTGGAAAGCACTAAAACGATCCCGGCAACGGCGATGATCGCAACAGCGGCCAGCACCCATGGCCACACGGGCGACGATGCTTCTTCCGCAGGCCCCTGCCCAGCGCGGAACGCAGCGATGCGTGCCTTGAACAGGTCCAGTTTTTCCAGTTGAAGCAGCACGGTGACACCTGCGATCCCCGCCAGGAAAATGAGGTCCACCGCGCGCTCCGCGAGGATGGTGCCGAAGCCCTGCTCGAAGGGCACTTTTTCCGTGCGGTAGAGTGAAAGTGCCCGCGATGCTTCACCCGCGCGGGGCAGGAAGAGGTTCATGAAATAGCCCGCCATCACAGCGTGGTAGCAGTCCCAGAAGCCGGGTTTGTAGCCCAATGGCTCCAAGATGTAGCGCCAGCGCCAAGCCCGGGATACGTGCGCCAGCCAGCCCACCAGCGTGGCCAAGGCCATCCACCACATGTTGGCGGAACGGAACGCCGCGAACAATTGCTGGCGCTGCTCCTCCCCGAGCTGGTCGTAGAAAAAGAAGATGAGCCACACGCCGATCGCCAACGGCACGCCCACTTTCAGCACGTTTATCAATCCCTGTTTCATGCAGAAAAAAGTGACCGGATTGAAAATTTAATGTGGCTAACAAACATCTTTGCAGTTATTTTGTTAACGTAATGTTGTCTATCAGCCTCACTTGTCCAAGCCGTGCGGCCACCAAGGCCACGGCCTCGTCCAATCCGTTCCAATGTTTCAACGGTTGCAGCGTTTCCGGATGGGCGATGGTGAGGTAGTCCGGTTTCACGGCTTCAACCTGCGCCAATACGGCGTTTCCTGCTGCCAAGGCGTCTTCCACGGAAAGCTTGAACGCGGCTTTCGAAATGGCTTGCAAGGCGCGGTACAGTACAGGTGCCTCCTGCCGTTCGCGTTCGTTCAAGCGGGCGTTGCGGGAGCTTAATGCCAGGCCGTCCGCAGCGCGCACGGTGGGGCAGCCGATGATCTGCAACGGCCAGTGCAGCTGCTTGGCCGCGCTGCGCACCACGGCGAGCTGCTGCCGGTCTTTCTCTCCGAAATAGGCCACATCGGGGCGCACGAAATGGAACAAGCGCTCCACCACTTGCACCATGCCCATGAAGTGCCCCGGCCGGTGCGCGCCTTCGAGCACATGGCCCAATGCGCCAAGTTCGAATTTCAATGAGGGTAAGTGCTGAAGCAGCTCGTTTCCTTCAGGCATCAGCAGCATGTCGCAACCGGCGGCTGCCAGCATTTGGGCATCCTTTTGCGGGTGCCGCGGGTACCGCTCCAAGTCCTTCTTGTCGTTGAATTGGAGCGGATTCACGTAAACACTGGCCGCCACCACGTCGCATTCAGCCTTGGCCTGCCGCACCAGCGCGAGGTGCCCTTCGTGCAACGCGCCCATGGTGGGCACAAAGCCCACGGACAGGGACTTGTGGCGTTGTTCTGCGCTCCACCGGGTGGCTTGGAGCGGGTCTGAAATATGGTCCAAATCAAGAGGTTGAAGGGGGCCAAACTACGTTGGGCCTTGAAATCCGGGAAATTTGTCTATACTTTTGCATCCTTAATCCCATCCCCCAAACATGAGCTTAAAGAACGCGAAGGTCCTCACCATTTCCCAATGCATCCATCCCTTTATCGATGGCACAGGAATGGCGAAGGCCGCCCGCCAACTGCCCCAGGGCTTTCTGGAGCAGGGAAATGAGATCCGGGTGTTCATGCCCAAGTTCGGCTGCATCAACGAACGTCGCCACCAACTGCACGAGGTGATCCGCCTTAGCGGGATGAACCTCATCATCAACGATACCGACCACGCCCTGCTGATCAAGGTGGCCAGCGTGCCCAGCGCACGCATGCAGGTGTACTTCATCGACAACGAGGAATA
>Ga0075152_10001029_pt1 | contig 20193 bp, 7 predicted proteins | sample JI61114C2DNA_FD_70964 | JGI IMG/M metagenome (GOLD analysis project Ga0075152, IMG submission 70964) | Wastewater effluent complex algal communities from Wisconsin, to seasonally profile nutrient transformation and Carbon sequestration -... | ecosystem: Engineered > WWTP > Effluent > Algae...
GTGGTGAATGATTTCTGTGGCAATCTCGGCGGATCGATTGATCTCAACGTGGTCTCTTCCAACACGCCGCTTCAGTTTCAATGGAGCAATGGTGCTACCACCGAAGATCTCACCGGCATTGGCGCGGGCAGTTATCAGGTGATTGTAACGGATGCCAATATGTGTTCTTCCGTTTCAACAATTAGCATCTATGGACCTGCTTCGCAATTGACTATTTCTACATTACAAATTGTGCATCTCAATTGTTATGGTGACAACAATGGTTCTGCATTTACAATCATCAATGGTGGAACGGAACCTTATACATACGCATGGTCCAACGGTACAAATGGCCAACACTTGATTGGTGTGAGCGCAGGATCGTACACACTCACCGTGACGGATGCAACGGGTTGTCAGCAATCCGAAATATTTACACTGACACAGCCTGCTACAGCATTGCAGGCAAACATCGTCGGTGATACTGTTGTTTGTTCTGGTCAGGTGGGAACCGTCATCGTCACAGGAAGTGGTGGCACAGCGCCATACTTTGGTGAAGGACCTCGCACGGTGTATTCCGGATTAAATCAAATCATCTTGTATGATGCGCAAGGTTGTTTGACTACGGCAAACTGGTTTGTCGATGCAGTAGCCATTCCGCAAGTTGTATTATATACTACACCAGATTGTGGAGGAACATCGACAGGCAGCATCACATCACAGGTGACAAGTGGCAGTCCGCAATACAATTATGTTTGGTCAAATGGCGCAACATCACCGAACCTTTCTGCCATACCGGGTGGAGATTACACAGTGAATGTCACCGATGCGAACGGTTGTGTTACTATAGGAAAAATCAACGTACCCCTTTCACCGGCGATGAACATCAGCGGTCAGGTAACGAATGCATTTTGTTCACCTGCCAACAGCGGAGCAATCAACCTCAACGTTTCCGGCGGCACGCCGATGTATCAGTATTCGTGGAGCAATGGACCAACAACGGAAGACATCGCGAATCTCACTACGAATACATACAACGTTACAGTCACCGATCAATACGCCTGCACTGCAAGTGCATCGTTCAACGTGGCAGATGGATGTTTGTGTCCTGTGAATTTCAACGCAGAAATTTGTGGGCCATCTGAAATTTGTCAGGGAGAAAATTTCACATTGGTGAGTCTGGTCACACCGCGCACACAAGGTTTTCCTGTCACCTATTCATGGACAAGAACACCGGCCACATTTACTTCAACAGCAGCGAGCATTGCGCAAAATGGATTACCTGCCGGAACGTATACGTACACATTGGTAGTGACATACAGTCCAGTGTGCACAGTCACCGTGCAGCACACTGTGGTGGTGAGAGCGCGGCCAATCATCACGGTAGTGAATGCACTTACGAATGCAAGTACCATCGCTACACAACTGGCAGGGTGCGACATACAACTCATTGCGAGTGGAGGTACCTTTTACAACTGGACGTATGGAGGCAATACTTTTGCGACACATACCAACGCATTGGTAGATGCCAACACCATTATTACTACGACCACACAAACGCGCACGTATGGTGTGATGGGAGTAGATCAATACGGATGCAGCAATACGGCGAGCATACAAGTGAAGCTGGCACCACTTGCCATCACGGGTGCATATAGCGCAGCACCAGCAGGACCGAATGTGACAGCCGCGGGCAATATCACACAAGCGTATACCAATGCCACGTTCACATGGACTGGACCGGGAGGATACATCAGCGGACCGAGCAGCACAGTGCGCAACTTCAGCAGAGTAGGATTGTTGGCCAACCTGGCGGGCACCTACACAGCGACGGTTGTACAAAATGGCTGTACCAAAACGGCATCCTTCCTGTTGAATGAAAATGCGCAGATCATCAAATCATGGATGCATGAAGCCGGAACAGAAACGTGGGAATGGCAAAACAACGAAGAACACACCTTTGAAGAAGCCAACACCACCGACATAACGGATGAATCGCAGGCAATGCACTTCACATTGTATCCCAACCCCTCGCGGGAAAAAATAGAATTGCGTGGAGAAACAGCCTATGAAGATTATACAATGATGAAACTCTATGACTTCACCGGCAATTTGATTATGGATATCAACCTGGGCAACCAACAATACATCCAGCAAGAGATCGACATCTCCCAACTCGCCAGCGGCAATTATATAGTGGTCCTGCAAAGCAATACCCAGGGCAGCTGGCAGCAGGTGTTTACGAAAGAGGATTGATTTAAATTTAAATAGCAGTCAAGGCGTTCTCATGACATTATGATGTAGTACTTTCACAGTCTGCCGTTATAGCCAATCCTTAGACACAGACAGACTTGACATAATCAAAAAGACGAAATGCCAACCGCACATTCAAGCGCATTTGGTTGCCCTAACGCAAGGGTGACCACTTCGCAACCAAAAGAGCTTGAGTTTTGGCACCGCACGAGAACAACAATATTGATAAAATGATTTTAAACATTACAACGACGCATAAACCAGCGACCGACTTAGGTTATTTGCTACACAAGCATCCCGACAAATTTCAAACTTTGGAATTATCGGTTGGCAAAGCTCATGTATTTTATCCTGAAAAAAGTGAAGAGAAAACAACTGTAAGCGTTTTGCTTGACATTGACCCAATAGACATGGTTCGTGGAGCAAGAAATTTGGGTGGTGACGGCTTTGCTCTTGGACACTATGTAAACGACCGACCTTATGTTGCATCCTCATTTATGAGTGTTGCTTTATCAAAAGCGTTTTCATCTGCAATGAATGGAAAGTGTAAAGACAAACCCGAATTGGTTGATGTGAAACTTCCATTTGAAGTTACTATTGCTGTTATTCCTGCACCAAAAGGCGGAGAAATATTAATCCGTAAATTCTTTGAACCACTCGGCTACCAAGTTCAATTAATAAGACATCAATTAGATTCTAAATTTCCTGAATGGGGCGATAGTAAATATTTCACTTTAAAGTTAAACCATACAATTACCACAAAGGAATTGTTATCTCATCTTTATGTTCTAATTCCAACTTTGGACAATGACAAACATTATTTTGTAAGTGAAAATGAAATTGAAAAACTTTTGCAAAAGGGCGAAGGATGGCTAAAAGAGCATCCTGAGAAAGAACAAATCATTAGACGTTACTTAATCAATTTAAATTCCTTATCGAGACAAGCACTTGAAAGATTAAGTGAAGGCGAAGAAATTGGGGACTTAAGCGATGAGTTAGTTGAAAAAACAGAAAAGCAAAAACGAAAGGAAACATTACACGACAAAAGAATAAAACTTGTAGCAGAGAAAATTACCGAATCAGAAGCAGAACGAGTTTTAGATTTAGGTTGTGGTGAAGGAAAATTAATCAGGCAATTAATAAAACAAAAACAGTTTTCTGAAATCGTTGGAATGGACGTGTCATACAATGAGCTGATTAAGGCGAAAGAAAGACTACATTTTGAAGAAATGTCTCCGAAACAAAAGGAAAGAATCAATTTGTTTCAAGGTTCATTAACATACAAAGACCAAAGATTAGAAGGGTTTGATGCGGCAGCAGTAGTTGAAGTGATTGAACATTTAGACTTGAATCGACTTAAAGCATTTGAACGAGTTTTATTTGAGTTCGCAAAACCTAAAACTGTTGTTCTAACTACACCAAACCAAGAATTCAATGTGATGTGGGATAAATTGGATGCTGAAGAAATGCGACACGATGACCACCGATTTGAATGGACAAGAAAAGAGTTTTTGGAATGGTCAAATAAAATTGGAGAAACTTATAATTATAAAGTGGAGCTTTTCCCTATTGGAGACGAAGTTGAAAACATAGGAGCTCCTTCACAAATGGCAATATTTACTTATGGAAATTAAAGCACCCGAATTATCTCTTGTTGTTTTAATTGGTGTTTCGGGTTCAGGAAAGAGCAGTTTCGCCAAAAAACATTTTAAACGAACAGAAATTTTATCCTCTGACGAATGCCGTGCATTGGTTTCAGACGATGAAAACAGTCAGTCAGCCACAAATGATGCTTTTGATGTTTTGTATTACATCGCTGGCAAACGATTGAAAAGTGGTTTGCTAACAGTTATTGATGCTACAAATGTCCAAAAGGAATCTCGCAAGGGACTAATTGAATTAGGAAGAACATACCATTGTTTGCCTGTTGCTATTGTACTTGATTTACCCGAGAAAGTTTGTGAAGAAAGAAATCAAAGCAGACCAGACAGAAATTTCGGAGGACATGTAATTCGACAGCAAAATCAGCAATTAAAGAAATCTATCAGGGGATTAAAAGACGAAGGTTTCAGGCAAATTTATATTCTGAAATCACTTGAAGAAGTTGATGCTGTTTTAGAAATCAAAAGAGAGAAACTTTACAACGATAAAAAAGATGAAACTGGTCCATTCGACATCATTGGCGATGTTCACGGATGTTTTGACGAATTGCGAGAACTTCTTTTAAAATTGGACTATTCTGTAAATCGGACTGATGAAACTGAAAAGAATTTTGGTTTTAGCGTTATTGCTCCTGAAAACAGAAAAGTAATATTCGTTGGTGATTTGGTTGACCGAGGACCTGATTCACCAAGTGTTTTACGTTTGGTTATGAGCATGGTAAATTCAGGTGTTGCATATTGTGTCCCTGGTAATCACGACTTGAAATTGCAGAAATACTTAAATGGAAAGCAAGTTCAATTAAAGCATGGATTAGAAGTAACAGTTAAACAACTAGAAACAGAAACCGCGCAATTCAAATCAACTGTTGAGAAATTTCTTTATGGATTAATAAGTCATTACGTATTTGACAATGGTAAATTGGTTGTTGCTCATGCTGGTCTTAAAGAAGAAATGCAAGGTCGTGGATCAGGTGCAGTTCGTTCATTTTGCATGTATGGTGAAACAACAGGAGAAATTGATGAATTTGGTTTGCCAGTAAGACATAATTGGGCAAAGGAATATCGTGGAAAAGCAAAAGTTGTTTATGGACACACTCCAGTTCCTGAAGCAGAATGGTTAAATAAAACTATCGACATTGATACTGGCTGTGTGTTTGGCGGTAAGTTGACAGCTTTGCGTTATCCTGAAGAAGAATTAGTTTCTGTAAAAGCTAAAATGGTTTATTGCGAACCAATAAGACCAATCAACTTTAATGAAAATCAAAACATACTTAGTTCGCAACAAGAGTACGACGATTTATTAAACATTGAAGATGTTACGGGCAAACGCATTGTACAAACAAGATTGAGAAATAACATAACCATTCGGGAAGAAAACTCCATTGCAGCATTAGAAATAATGAGCCGTTTTGCAATTAACCCGAAATGGTTGATTTATCTTCCCCCAACAATGTCGCCTTGTGCGACCAGCGATATTCCTGAGTATTTGGAACATCCAGCTCAAGCCTTGAATTACTACAAAAAAAGAGGCGTTGAAAAAGTGGTTTGCGAAGAAAAGCATATGGGTTCAAGGGCGGTTTTGGTGATTTGTAAAGATGAAGAAACTGCGACAAAACGTTTTGGAATTCAAAATGAAGGTGTAGGTATTTGCTATACACGAACCGGAAGAAATTTTTTCAACGATGCTGAAATAGAAAAGGAATTTATCGGTCGTGTAAATCAATGTTTGACCAAAACAAATTTCTGGGAAAAATTCAACACAGACTGGGTTTGTTTAGATGCTGAATTAATGCCTTGGTCAGCAAAAGCACAAGCATTGCTTAAAGACCAGTATGCAGCAGTCGGTGCAGCCGCTGGAGGTGCTTTACCTGAAGTCGAAAAGGCTCTTCAATTAGCTTTTGATAGAGGCATTAAAGATGCTTTACCTTCTTTGGAAAAATTTGCAATAAAGAATATTGCAATTTCAAAATATGTAAAAGCATATCAAAATTATTGCTGGACAGTTAACTCTATTGACGATTACAAATTAGCTCCATTTCATATTTTGGCAACCGAAGGACAAGTTCACGTTGACAAAACAAATGAATGGCACATGGAAAACATTGCCGAAATCTGTGCGGGCGACACCAAACTATTCATGGCGACTCCTTACAAAATTGTAAATCTTAACGACCAGACAAGTTATGACGATGCCATAAACTGGTGGATGGAATTGACAAAAAAAGGCGGAGAAGGAATGGTTGTAAAACCTTACGACTTTGTTTCCATAGGAACAGAAGGACTTTTACAACCTGCTGTGAAATGCAGGGGAAGTGAATATCTAAGAATTATTTACGGACCCGAGTACGACCTGCCTGAAAATATTGAAAGACTAAAAAATCGTGGTCTTTCAAGAAAACAATCTTTAGCAATTAGAGAATTTGCTCTGGGCGTTGAAGGACTGGAACGTTTTATAAAAAAAGAACCATTAAGACGAATACACGAAAGTGTTTTTGGAGTATTAGCATTAGAAAGTGAAGATGTTGACCCTCGACTATAAGTCAACCCTTCGTAGTCATGCACATTGGCAAGCCACAGAATGCAATCGAACTGACCAAAGCCTGCCGAAGAGTATGCCCGCCCAACCGCGCCATGGCCGAGAAAGCACTGGCTATAAAACGGGTTTGGCAAAAGTGGCGGTATAACTTTCCCAAAAATTTTGGACAGTTTAAAAGTAGCTTTGTATTACTTCAAACCAGGTCAACAGACTCTATGAAGATTAACGAATTGACAGAGGCTTTGAACTTCTGACTTTAAAAATAATTGGATGAAAATAGTAGTACTAACGATCTTGACTTTGACTCTTGGTGGTTGCTCAACAAATAATAATGACACGGATATGGGGCTATTTGATAAACTTTTTGGCAAGAATCAGACTGAAGATCGGTCTGCAAATTTTGACACAACTCAACTGACCAAAACAGCGGAAATGCTTGATGAAGACTTGTACTGGTCCATCATCGCCAAGTCGCTTCAACACACCAACAATCAAGACGATCAGGAACAATTTTTAATAAAAGAAATTGGGAATCTGACGCCATTGCAAATGGTTGGCTTCCGATTGAGAACAGACAAATTGCTCTACGACACATACAATTCTGAAATGTGGTGCGCTGGGTATATCATGAATGGAGGATGCTCTGATGATGGCTTTGAGTATTTTAGAAACTGGGTGATTTCACGAGGGAAAGAAACGTATTATAGGGCTAAAGAAAATCCCGATAACCTGATCTCCGAGGTTGACCCCGATTTGGAGATGTATGATTTCGAAAACTTTTGGTATGTCGCTCTGCAGGCCTTCCAGCTAAAGACTGGAAAGGATTTGTATGACTACATTGACTATGAAAACTTCACAATGACAGAAGGACAATATCCTCAATTTGAATTTACATGGCAGGAAGAAAATCCTGAAAGTATGAAGAAGATTTGTCCAGCATTGTTCGAGAAATTATGGGCTCGATGACACGAACTATTATCAAAAGTCAAGGTCTCGTTGCAACCCGTTTCTCATGCCCTTGAAAGTCGAAGAAAAAACCAACCCAACTTCTATCATTTGCTTTTCATGCTAGCCTAAAAACTTTTAAGCTCTCAGTGGTAAAAACACTCCAATACAACTTAAAAACACACATTCATAAACTCCACTTGCACTGATTCTTGCAATGTTTTAGAAGCCTCCTTAAGTGCAAAACCCTCTGAAATCTTCGTGCTCTCTGTGCGGTTTTTCTCCGTGTTCTTTGTGTTAAAAAAAACTCAACCACAGCATAAGTACCGCATTTCGATCATTGCCGATATGCGAATAGCTTCAAGCAAAAAGTGATAAAAGCCCGAAGGCTCTCACACGCTATTCAAACTACCATAACTGCGTGCACAGGGCGTACTGAATTTTTTTCGCAAGACTTGCGAATCGCCCCCTACTCCACCCACACAAATGAATTGCCTGTGCCGAATTCATTTTCTTCGTACAACGCATTCGCAGGATCAAGTATGTAATTGCCATCTACTACAAACTTGTACAATGTCTTTCCACTGGGAAGGTATACAGGCAACTCCCAACGGCCGTCCTTTTTTACAAGCGGAAAACCGGGTTCAGACCATTCATTGAAACTGCCTGTGACATACACTGAATTCGCCTTGTCATAATTATCCAAACTGAAAATAAAATTCGGATTAATCACCAACAAATTATTTTTATCGCCTGCATTCTCATTGGGCACCATTGGCTGTGTCGGGTCGCAGGTCCAATTTCCATCGACAATATATTTATAGGTATACATTCCTTCTCCAATCACAAACTCAGCAACCCACGTTTTATCGGGCATTTGTTGCATCAACAAACTGCCTTCGTCCCAACCGTTAAATGAACCGGCGAGAACAACCTTGGAGGCTTTGTCAAAATTCCGCAGTTCGAAGCGTATCGGCTTACCAATTGATATAAACGAATTGGCATTGCCCGATACATCCATCCGGATCTCCGTATTTCCCGGATCTGTTATCCATTCTCCATCGACAATAAACTTATAGAAGTATGTGCCATCCGGCAAAAACATATCTGTTACCCAACCCGCAGTGGTGAGTCGCAATTCTTGCGTTTGTTCATCCCAATTGTTGAATGATCCCGCAAGCACTACACGTTTGGCTTTTTCATATCCCTGCAAACGAAATGTTTTGTTGCTTTTGAAATACACAGAATTATAATCGGAGTATCCATCATCAAGACGGTTCTGATTGCGAGGATCGGATCGCCATTCGCCATCTACTATGTATTTGTATTCATGCCTTCCCGGATTGAGGCGCACCAATGCAATCCAGGTGTCACCAGTGCGTACCATCGGCAATCCACTTGTGCTCCACGTGTTGAATGTTCCACTGAGAAAAACTTCTTTGACCTTCGATTTGGTTTCAATGCGAAATTCGGTAAGTCCATTTTCAAGTTCCATCACCGATCGTTCTTCGAATCGATTGTAACCAACAATTTTGTTGGTATAAACATTCTGCTGGCCTGCAGCAGAATTCATATTCATGGAATCGCTGGAATAGATCGGAACACTTAGCATATCCAAACTTTGTTTTTTGCTGATGTTCTTCATCACCTCCACTTTATTGCGACCCTTTTTGCGCACGACCCAACCATCCATAGCCAATCTGCCGGCCGACAAAAAACGAAATGCACTATCCGTATTGAGCAACTGCATGTCGAATTGGACAAGCACGGCTTTCATTTCTGCTTCCGACCAATTGCGGTTCAGTGTCAAAATCATTTTTTCATCATCAATACGAAAAGGAGATTTTTGCGCAGCAGCGCTGTGCACCAGAATTAAACACAGCCATATGAAGCAGAGCATTCTCATCGTTGATTCGAATTGTAAAGATAAAACGTGAAAACATTGTTTTTAAAATCAAGCGTAAATACACCCTGCGATAAAAAGTTGTAACCCAATACACCATCGATATACATGCTGCACGACTCAGAGAGTTCGCGCATACTCGTTACGAGTGTTTGTTGCATGGAAAAAACCTGATCGGCGATTTGGATTTCAGGCAAAATCCCGACAAGCACATCCTGACGTTCACCGGTGCTGCCCATCAGGTTCAAACGTCGGCTGATGATAAAATCGCGCATCACTTTTTTGTTCGACCACGCATCCACCACATTGGCCTCGGCACCGGTATCAATCATCCAGTTCATCTTTTGATTGTTGATCGACACCGGCAAAAAAATCTTCTGATCGCACAGTCTGAATTTCATTTGAAGATCTGCTTTTTGTTTCTGTACCAGAGTATCGCAAAACGTGTCTGAATATTCCAACGGCACACCTGTCGCATCGGTGCGATAAAGCACAAGTTGATTGTTCACAATATCCACAAGCACGAGCACATCACTAAAGAGACTCGCTCCAAAAAGTCCCAGGATTTTGATCTGGCGTTTGTTTTCAATATGTCCTAGATCAACGATATCGGCATCTACCTGCTCATAATAAAGACTACCCAAATTCAGTCGTTCGACACGACCAATGGTAACATCACTAGCAGCTGTGCCATTCACACCCACCGCTGCTTCGCGCTGACGTTGCGACAACTGGCGGAAATAGGCAGAGTTCAGCACGAGGTAAGGTGCGCCGGTATCCAGAATAAAATTGCCGCGAATACTATCCACCGTTGCTTCGAAGAGCAACAAGTTACCTGCTCTTTTCAGCGGAATACTGAGTCGTTTCCAGTCGCCCTTCATTTCTGGCGAAGACATGTGCAGGCCACTCAACACCAAACCATCGGATGTGGAATTCCATGCGACTGCATGACAAGACATGAGCGATAGTATTATAAAAAGCAACAAACGCACGATCTAAATCCAATGAGTGGTATGCAATGATAAGGAGGATGAAGAGCGTGTGGGTGTGAAATCTCACACGAATAATGAATGGTGAAATTGTTTTGTGCATTCCGTTGATCTGTTCATCCATAGCAATAATCTTTGTGCACTCTGTGCGGTTTTTCTTGGTGGTCTTCGTGGTTGCATTTCAACTCGATTTGGTGGATGCTTTTTTTTTACCACGGAGGACACAAAGAAAAACCACACAAAGGCCACAAGAAATTTTATGAAGACGCTGCTAAACATGCAAGGTCAAAACCATTTGTGAACTTCGTCGGGTCGCTTTGGTGCGTTAACTTGTATCACTTTATTCACCAAACGGATTTACCCCGCCCTTTAACTCCACACCCTTGTTGTTGACCATGAAAGTTTCTCCTTTTAATTGAACAATGGCAAGGCCTCCGGCAAAGACCTCAGCATAATCATATTTCAAGGGTATAACCAGCTTGCCGGTTTTATCCATAAAACCCCATTTGCATTCTGGAGCATAGGTTTCGCCGGTGCAGTTGCCCGCAACAACTATAAGACCTTCCGAAAAACCAAACAACTCATCAATAATGTTGAATTGCGGAGCAATGACCATCTTGCCTGTTTTATCAATAAAGCCCCATTTACAAACTTCATCAGGATACTCACCTGTGCACACCTTGACACCAGCAAGCCCTTCGCTAAAAGGAGCGGCATCAGCATACATAAGCGGAATAACTTCTTTGCCCGTTTTATCAATATAACCGTGTTTGCCATCTATGGATACCATCGCCAGACCTTCGGAGAACAGGTTCTCATGTATGCTGAAATTTTCATACTTGATTGAAGTGAGAGCCATGCCGTCTTTGCCTATATAGCCATAATTTTTATCATTCATGACAACAGCAACACCATCAACAAAATCAGTGGCCATAGAATATTGAAGTGGAACGAATTCTTTGCCGTTGACATCGATGAAGCCGAACTTATATTTCTCGTTATAGCCGAAAGAACCTTCTTTAGAAAACAAACGAACGATTCCCTCTTTAAAAACATAGTCTCTCATATAGCCAGACTTATAGTATTTGGCGGGGATAACCAATTGACCAGTTTTGTTGATATATCCTATGGAATTGTTCACAGAGACCGGTGCACGGTTGTAATGAAAATCACCTGCATCCTCAAATGTAGCAGGGATGACCTCCTTGCCTGTTTTGTCGATGTAACCGTATTTGTAGTCGCTCATGGCCTCACCGGTGCCTGATGCCAGTACTCTCACTACTGCAAGCCCATCATAAAAGGAACCATGTTCCACATATTTTGAAGGTAGGGCTAGCATCTCTTTACCGGTCTTATCAATGTAGCTGCGCCTGCAGTTTTCGCCATTTTCGTCACATATGGAAACAGCAGCCCATCCTTCCGAGAAATTTTTAAAATCATAAAACTGGTATGGAGTAAGTTCTTTGCCTGTGCGGTCTACAAGACCTGCATATCCGTTGTAAACAAAAGCAACCCCATCATAAAACTCAGGATATGGAAGCTTAGGTGCAAAGAGCACTTCGCCTTGCAGGTTTTTGGCACCCCACAGATCGTTCTTATCGCGAAAAAGAACAATGTCTGTATCGGGTTTGGGTTCATAAACCTTGTTGAAATCGATCACTTCATTGGGGTCGGGAAGGGCGACACCAAGAACAGCCTCAACGGGTTGCTCGGGTAGTTTGATGTCAGATTTTTCAAAGGTGGCATCTTTCTGATAGCCGGTCATTACCACCTTGTCCAAAGCAACTACTAGCTTCTTGTTTTTAGCATAAACCTGCGCATCATTCCAGTGAAGAATGACTTCGTTTTTAAGCTTGAATTCCAACACCCTTTCTCCGTTCACCCAATAATGAATCTCATCTCTGCGGTGTTGCAGCTTGATAACATTTGCCACTGCACCGGCATTAATTTTTGCATTGCCCGTATTAAAAACAACATCTTCATTTCTGTTGGTCATTTGCCACTGACCAAGCTCATTGTAACTGAACACAAGGTAGGCGGGCTCATGAGGTGTAAGATACAGGTAAATCGAAATAAAACTTTCCTTATCTCCCTTTACTTTTACAATAGTAAACTCAATATCGCTGGCCGCCGTGCATTTCTTTTGTTCATCATAAAGTTCATATTCAAAGTCCAATTGCGCATGCATCTTATTTGCTTTTGAAATATACATGCCGTTTTCAATGCTGTTCGTCTGAAATTCGTCAGCTCCCTGATGCATAAAACTGCGAGGCTTGGAATAGTCTTCTTCTAAGACAACAACGGGCGTTTGAGCATAAATCCGGATTGCAGAAATAGAGATTAATATCAGTGCAAGCGATTTTTTCATCGTTTCAGTATGTTACAATTTGGTTGCAAAATAAATAAAATTTTCTTTTCTGTTGAGTGGCTGGGTTGATCTATTAAAGGGAAGAATAGAGTATCCGAACCAACATGCGGCAGTGTCATTTTTTAATCATGAATACTGAAGCAGCGCTGGATGCCAATAGCGCGGTTTTAGCGCAGCGTAACTTCCCGAATTATCGGAATAAGCTTTGGCGAAACACGACAGGGTTTGGAAGTAGTTTGTATGTGTATTTTATTGCACGTAGAGGAATTTGTTATCTCTGCCGCCTTGGATTCATTTGGTGCATATAATCTGTCTTGTTACTGAAGCCCGGTTTTGAGAGCCTTCGGCTAGCAGAGAGCGCGGAGTGTGGAGCTATGATTGTGTTATTTGATCGAAGAACTTTGTGGTGCTAATATAAAAGCGCTGGCGAAGTTGTATTTCTGAAATCACTCCACCACCAACTTTTTCGTTGCAATCGTTTTTCCTTCAGCCATCAATTGGACCAGGTACACACCGGAATGGAACATGGAAACGTCTAGTCCGATATTGATATCTCCACCAATGGTTTTTTGCGATTGAATTATTTTTCCGGTGATGTCGCTGATGAGGATTTCACCATGCAAACCGGGATCGCGTGATTTGATGTAAACATTGGTCATGGTCGACGTGGGATTTGGGAAAAGAGAAATTTCTGCGGTGGCATTTTTCTCTTCTATGGCCAAGTGACAACCGGGCACCACACAACCAAACTCATCTGTTTTCACTACCCATCCATCGAAGCTCAGATCCAAATCATTGACTGGATACACATCGCCCACCGCAACGAAACCTCCATTTTCGGAAGGAATCACATCACGGAAATAACAGCTATTGCCTTCCATCCAGTTGTATCGGCGCATCCATAGACTATCGCCATTTTCCGCTATACGAATCAACAGTCCCTCATAGGCCAGGTCCGATTCTGCCGATGCACCTGCGCTGATATAGCCGCCTTCAGGAACATGTTTAATGCTAATTAAACCGGTATTCAAATAATATGAACCATATGTATTCTCCCAAATGATATCGCCATTGGAATCAATTTTTGTGATATAGGGAAACGAATAAATTTCATCCACCATATCATCCAATGAACTCGCCGCGGCAATGACAGCAGTGCCGTCATCATTGGCCAGCACATGCGCCAGGCCATCATCAAATCCCTGATCACCATAGGTGTGCTGCCAAATTTCATCACCTTCTGAATCAACTTTGACAACCCATGTGTCCGTATTTTGACCAATACCAAATGACGTGAATTTGCCCCCTAACAAATACTCATCAGAAGGCAATGCGGTAATCGTTACAAAACTATTCGTTCCTATATCAGACCCATAAAATCTTCTCCATTCTTCATTTCCGTTGGAATCAGTTTTGATTAAACACGATGTTACCTGAGTATCGATTTCTACAGGACCAACCAGCAGAAACCCACCGTCGGAACTGGGAATAGCACATCTTCCCGTGATAAATGAGCCCTCATTGCCTATCACTTTAGTCCACAGCGTGTCGCCTTCTGAATCGAATTTCACCAAATAACTATGGGCCAGACCATCATTGTAGCCACCACCCATGATATAGGAACCATCGGAAAGAAGGGAAGTGCTATTGGCCCAGCCCGCATAGAGGTAAGTAGAATCTTTGAAAATTGCCTTTTCGTTTAAAACGTTCCCGTGGAAATTTAAAGTTGTGAAACTAATGCCAACATAATCGCCCAAACTATCGTCCGCACCACCAAATAGAACATACTGATTTTCCATTATTTCTACGTCCCAAAAAGCATTACCATTCAGGAACTGCCGGAAATCATAACGTTCATTAAAACTCTGTGCGCTCGCTTCGCTAAATAAACACAAATGCAAAGCCAATAATTGGAAAGATCTCATGGCTCAACAATGATTTTGATTGTCTGCATCACGATTCCATCGAAAAGCAATGTAGCTTCATATAAGCCCGTTGGAAAATCTGACTTAATTTCAATAATGGATCTTGCGTTCCTTTCATCAAGCGGTTTTGTAAAAATCAACTGGCCATCACTTGAATACAATACAATCTCAGCATGCGAAACACCTTCGATGATTAAACATGAAATAAAACAATCACCCCTAGAAGGATTTGGATACGCGCTCAAGAGTTTTAAATCTGACATCACATCAGAATATCCAGATCGAAAAAAGGCGCGATTCGTGCCGGGCCACAGAATATTTTCGGATAATTTATCTCCCTTAATAACCTCTAATACTGCTGCGGCCTTTACTGTTCCCACATTGTAGTTATCTCTGATTCGCTCCAATTCGTTGATTTCATTCTCTCCAAAAGAACGAATATCCAAACTATCTCGCCTGCTCACAATGAGAAGCTCGTCCACTTGCGTCCGATCATTCAAAGGCATAGCTGCAAGTTGTATCAACGCATCGTCGTATCGACCCTCAAACATCAAAACATCGATTGCTAAATGTTTTGCATCTTGTTTCGGCTCACTTAAAATTGTCTGTATTTTCTCGGAATTGAATGTCCCCTCATCCGCAAGCCACTTGCGCAAGTAGTCTGATTTAGCACCATCAGCTTTTATCGAATAAAAAGCAATGTCCGACTCCATAATCGTCTTATTGCTCACCCCACCATTTTGAGATGCTTTCAAATAATTTGAATAAAACTCATCGAGGTAACTTTCGTCTATATATTCTATCATGCCCGGTTTTAAAGGACTATTCGCCAGAAGAATTTGAAGCATGTGCCATTGATTCAAATGTGGAAGCCGATTCAGTGCGTCTTTGATGGTCTGATCACTATTGGGAAGTAACAGCAACATTTGATCGCGCACTTCTTCGCTTGTGTGCAATGAGTTGTTGATATATGCGCTCAAATCAAGCTGATTTCCCTGATCTACATAACCATGGTAAATCGAATCCAATTGTTGCAATTGAGAAGAACCCAACTGATACTGCTCAAAGTGATCATTGGGATCTGTGATAAAAATGCTGACATCAGAGGGACATGAATTTGAGCTGCTAAACTCTTGATATGAATTTTGCGGATTCACGCTTTCAGAAGCAGGATCTGGTACAAATTTATAGTTGGTTGATGGCGTATGGTGCCAATAGGCGTCTAAACCTTGCGCATTTTCGTCAATGTAATAATTGGACGAAGCCGGAACTTCGGTGAAGGAGTTGCCCGCAGGGCCATCATCACCAATAGGACTGCCTTGAATTGGCGCTATCCGAGCGCCACTGCCCGTTAAAGCGATGTTGTATTCCTCCTCTTGATTCACTGTATTGCCTTCTTCGATAAAAGTATTACATTTTATCTGAAGTCCGTCTGTAAATGATTCACTGTCATTGGCACCCATGGCGATGATAGAAGCCTGCATATTATAAAATTTATTGTGATAGAGCGTCATGGAAGAATACTCCTCACCTTCGAGTGGTTGACTATTGCGCACGGCTATTCCGACGTTACGACCAATGTTATTGCCATTTGCTGAAATACCAGTACCCCAAAACTCATTGTCTTCGATTTCGTAGTTCTGACATTCATTCAGATAAATACCATATTGCAGTTGCCCCGGGTCTGTATTCGCAACAGCCGGAATCGAAAATATAGAACGTGTCACTTGCGGAAACATTTGACCTTGCAAGGCCATCCCTCTCGAACATTTGTACACCAATGCCTGATCAATACGCGTAACATAACTTTGATTGCTCGTGATCGACCAAATAGGATTTGTCAAACCATAAAACTCATTGCGATCAAGGTCATTGTTTTCTTCGGAACCAAGCGCTTTAACAAACACACTGCCTGTATTACAATGTATACCCGTGCCTCGTTTTGTGTCATCATCCATCATAGGATGATTCGCATAATTGCGAAAATAGCACCCTTCGATTTTTAAATTCTTCACTTCATTCAACCAAATCCCAATAGGTCCATTCGTTTCCATGCCAACCGTTCCATCCAAATAATTATAGGTTTCATCATCCCATGTAAAAGTGCAGTTTCTTATAACCGCAGCATTGTTTGGAATGTCGTCATACCACTCTTCTGCTAACATATCTAAATAGGGAGCAAACTTCAAACCGATCAAACAATCTTTAAAGTGCGAATTTTCTGCTTCAATAATTCCACCACCATTTTTGAATTGATCAACGCTCCAATATTCTGTTGCCACTCCATTCATTGCACGTTCAATTGTCGCATCGTTGCGCAAAACCACTTTACCATGATATTGATTCAATTGTTCCATGTCATCAATGCCCTCAATCTCGATTCCTTTCCAATATCCTTGCTCGCATCCGGTAGTGATAGTGGCATTGTCAATTATTAATTCCGCGCCTGGCTCTACATAAATTCTTGTGTTCGCTGCCATAGTAATCGTACAATTCTCAATGGTCAAGCTTTCATTTTCCGCAACGACTAAGTTTTGTTCAATCAATTGGTCTTCGTCCCAAGTTTCTTCAGTTACCGTTAACTCCTCAAACATTCCTGGAAGTGGTTTTGTCCACCAAAAGCCCCTTCCGAATGTTGAGCAGTACAATCGGTCTTCGCATTCATCCAATGCCAAATCCGTTACGACACACATTGGCAGTCCGTTATTAAAACATTGCCACTCAGCCATACTCGCATCCTTGTAATATACTCCTACATCTGTTCCGACATATACCCTATCATTTGTGCCTTCCTGGTACAGCAAATGGTGAATTGGAAAAGGCGCTAGCCCGGCAGAAATATCCACCCATGTGATACCGCCATCTTCCGTATAAAGCACCCTACTTAATGCCTCGCCCTCTTCGTCTAAACCAATACCCTGAAAACATGCCCATACTTTGTTTGGATCAGTAGGGGAAACGATCATATCACGAATGGAGAAATGCAAATATGCTTCCCGGAGAAGTTGATTTTCATTGTTCGGCAGCGGCGCAGTAAGATCAATCCAAGTCGTGCCTGCATCCGTGGTTTTATAAACTTTGTATTTCACATGCACGACGTCGCTGTTGTGCATGCGCTCACTTTCAGCTATGTACATGACATCCGGATTGCTTTTGCTGAGTGCGATGGCATTCAGGCGACCACGGTAATTAGTTTCAAATCCATACTCATCCAAATAAGTATCAGACTCATTTGGCACTTCAATAATCACGGTACCTAAAGTGCCATTAAGCAAATTGTCTTCACCGTATTTATAAACATGCTTTTTGACTTGATAAAAAGTGTGATCATTGAATTCAATTTCTGCATCAAGGTAAAAATCCGATGGACTGGAAAAAAGTTCGTTGATAGCGTACTCGGTCGTATTTATAACACCTTGCTCATTTATCCTTCTGACATGAATGAACTCGTTACTAGTACTAACAGCAACATTTCCAATGTCGTTAAATTTTACTCTACCACCATCAGAACCAGGGTGTGAGATCATTTCATCATCTCGTTGAAGGACAAAACCATTGTCCAAAGTACCACCTAACATTAGATTTCTACTTTTATCAAATCCATAAATTTGGGTTGTGGGAACAACTCCATAGTGCTCCCAAGTAGCTCCATTGTCTTGAGTATAAGAAAGACTGCCATCCGTTCCAATGAGGTAGGAACTTCCGTCTGGATCGTTGTTTTCAAAAACGCTTGTGCGAACGTCATGATGGATGATGTTCATAAATGAATCTGAATCACCATTTTCTATATTCAAAGAAGTTAATTGAACTGCTCCTAGCAGCATGATATCCTCATTTTGTGAAATTTCGAAACACGATGTCCAATAACTTGCATCATCAAAACCATGCTCACCACCTTGAAATGGTGTGCTGTTTAATTCCCAATCAAGAACCTCAATCCATGAACTGCTTAGAGATCTATAATTTGTGCGAATAAACAAATTCTGACTTTCCGTCTGCTCTAAGTCAATACGTTCTACTTGCTCATCGTCGAGATTGAGTAATTCAACGTTGTCAACGTATGCTAAGTCACTGAAATCAGAATCAACGATGTACTCATAGTCCGGCGAGGTGACGACCAAACGAAAAAGTAACTTATGAGGGTCACTGTCAAAATTAAGACTAGCATCTGCTGAATCTACGATGTGTCCGTCAAAAGGATCAATCGCTTCCTCTATGTGATCATCATATAATTCTGAAAAACCATTAGGGTAATTTAGCAATACACACTCCGAGGCAGATGTTTCTGAAACAATTTCGTCACTCTCCCATAATTTATGATGCCACCTCCTTTCATAGTTGTCACTCGGACCAAACCGAATCCAAACTTCCAATTTTGTGTTCGCGGGAAGATGATAATCAAAACAAAATTCTTTGTTCGCTGGCAATCCTGAATCTGGAAGATTTCTAGTGCGTAGCATATTTCCGAATGTAGCATAGGCCTCAATATCGCTAAGCTCTCCTATTCCTGCAACATTATTGCCTAAAGCATCGGTGAAAATATTCCATGTATCTGGTGTTTGATCGTTGAAAGTAGTCAATGCGGCGTCCCAGTCATTGGCAAAATTTCCTGACTCAAAATCTCCATTGGGTACCCACACTATATCATTGCTTGATAGCAAATCATCCGTGATATTCGTCCAATTCAAACCATAGTCGTCAGAATAAGCTATGACTGCCGAATAAGTAGAGATAGCGGCTGAGGCAACAAAAATCCGTTCAACAATTTCATTTTGTGTTTCTTGTTTAATGACAGCTAAATCACGAATATCATTTGCCCATCCCAAATCTGCATCAACAATTTGAATTGGAAGAATTGTATGCTCTCCTCCTTCAATATCCAGTTCCTCGTTGTAGGCTGAACCAGTATTCAAAATTAAAAGTGACTCGGAGTAACCTTCCTTCCAGATTCCAAAAAGTACGTTTGGGTACTTCAAACTAAAATTCAATCCTTCGATCGAGACATTGTCTGGCATTTCAAAACTCGCCCAAATATTCCAAGTTAAACCATGGTCATTGCTATAAAGAAGGCCAGGACCATAAGGCCTTCTCATCAAGTTCGTGTTTCCACAGGCGGCAATAATTAAATTATTATCAGCTCTGCCAATCAATTGGCTAATGCCTAGCGCAGGCATGCGCAACTCATCTGTACGATTTGTCCATGTTTGTCCATGATCATCGGTGAACCATATACCACTAGATTCGTCTCCTCCACATATAATCCTGTCTACATTGGTTGGATCACTCCAAACAGCCGTGATCCTTCCGATATTTTGCATTACGTCTGAATTTTCACCGAAAGGCCCTGCAAAATTCCAAAAGGCTTCATCGCCCTCATCACAATATTGATTGTCATGAAGCCACTGATCAATCGTTCCTTGATATCCGCGCAAGAACCCATCGATTTGTGGGTCATTTGAGTTAACGCGGTCTTTCCAGAAATACTCAAACCGACGATAAGGGTTGGATTCTTCAAATTCATCCTCCGCATTTAATTCTTCGCTATAGCTTGACTGAACTTCCGTAAAAGTTGAATGGGGCTCAACTGCTTTACTTTTCCAGGAAGTATTCGATTGACTCATGCTGCTTAAAAAA
>Ga0075152_10001030_pt1 | contig 20169 bp, 18 predicted proteins | sample JI61114C2DNA_FD_70964 | JGI IMG/M metagenome (GOLD analysis project Ga0075152, IMG submission 70964) | Wastewater effluent complex algal communities from Wisconsin, to seasonally profile nutrient transformation and Carbon sequestration -... | ecosystem: Engineered > WWTP > Effluent > Algae...
TCCCGAGGTTTCTTCCTTCATCTGCTTGTTTTCCAAAAGTTCCTGAATTATTCCTGTTCACAAGGCCTAGAAATAGCCTTCCTTTTTGCGGTCCTCCATGGCGGCCTCGCTGCGCTTATCATCCATGCGGGTGCCGCGCTCAGTTGTGCGCGTGGATGCAACCTCCTCGATGATCTCTTCCAAAGTGCTTGCTGGTGAATCCATCGCGCCGGTGCAGCTCATGTCCCCGATGGTCCGGAAACGCACGCGCTTCATGAATGGTTTCTCTTCCGGCTTCAGGCGCATGAAGGACGAGTTAGCGTAAAGCACGCCGTCCCTTTCGAACACCTCGCGCTCATGGCTGAAATAGATGTTCGGGATGGGAATGTTTTCCAGCAGGATATACTGCCACACGTCCATCTCCGTCCAGTTGCTGATCGGGAAGGCGCGGAAGTGTTCGCCCGGACGCTTGCGGCCGTTGTAGATGTTCCACAACTCGGGGCGCTGGTTCTTGGGGTCCCACTGGCCGAATTCGTCGCGGTGACTGAACACCCGTTCTTTCGCACGTGCCTTCTCCTCGTCCCGACGGCCACCGCCGATGGCGCAGTCCACTTTGAATTTTTCCAAGCTATCCAACAAGGTGACCGTTTGCAACTTGTTGCGGCTCGCATAAAAGCCGGTCTCTTCCTGTACCCGACCCGTGTCAATACTCTCCTGTACACTACCAACGAGCAGGTTCGCACCGTATTCCTTCACCAACATGTCGCGGAAGGTGATAGCCTCCTCAAAGTTGTGGCCCGTGTCCACATGGAGCAGGTTGAAGGGCACTTTCGCCGGATGGAAGGCCTTACGCGCTAGGTGGAAGCAGACAATGCTGTCTTTGCCGCCGCTGAATAGCAGTGTTGGATTGTCGAATTGAGCCGCTACTTCCCGCAGGATGTGCATGCTTTCGCTTTCGAGTTCCTTCAAGTGTGTGAGCCTGTATGAATGCATGTGTTTCAGGGCCGCTTCAACCGCGGCAATAAGTGATCGGTGAGTTCCTTGACGCTGTCTTCTACTTTTCTATCGGCGGTGGCGATGCGGATGGCCGGTGCCGGGGGAGCCTCGAATGGGGCACTGATGCCCGTGAAATCCTTTACCTCGCCGCGGCGGGCCTTGGCATAAAGTCCTTTCACGTCACGCGCCTCGCACACTTCCAAAGGGGTGTCCACGAATACCTCGATGAAGTCGGCTGCGCCGATGATGCTCCGGGCTTGTTCCCGTATCGCGATTGTAGGGCTTACGAACGAGCAGACCACTACAGCGCCATTGGCTGCGAAGAGTTTGGCCACTTCGGCGATCCTCCGGATGTTCTCCGTGCGCCCAGCCTCCGAGAAATCCAAATTGTTGTTGATGCCGCTGCGCACGTTGTCGCCGTCCAGGATCACCGCATAGCGGCCTTCGGCATGCAACGCACGCTCCAGACCGATGGCGATAGTGCTCTTTCCGCTTCCGCTCAATCCGGTCATCCAGACCACCCCTCCACGTTGGCCCAACATGGCTTCTTTATCCTCTCGCCGCAACATGCGGTCGAAAACAGGGTGTATGTTGGCGGGTATGCTCATGTGCCGGATCGGGGTGGTCTTTCGGGGTGCAAAGGTCGCACTTTGAAAATTGATGTCAAGGGGCGTGAAGATATTGGCCAGCATCACGCTTGAACGCGGTGCAGAAAGCACGGGCTCCCTGATTATTCAGGTGGCTGCTGTTCTTGAAAGCGCTGTCCGGCAATTTCATCATGGAATAGTCGTAGAAATGCAGGTTCGGGTGCCGCTGCTCCAACTCATGGAACAGCGCCGTGATCTCCTCATAGTTGGAAACACCCTCCATTTCACTCCAATGTTGCGGGGTGTAGACCACCAGGATCTGACGGTCCGGACGGCTTGCCACAAGCTCTTCGAACCTCTCTATACGTTCCTTCGGAGCACTGAACAGCAGGAAGGCGTCCAAATATTTCAATTTGTAACGGTCCTCGGCGGATACCGCCGCTTTCACATTCCCCACATCACTTTGCAGCTTGAGCCGCATCTCGATGGAACGTTGGCGCGCAGCTACTTGGCTGGCCAGCAATTTGGGTGACGCGGAACGCTCGGTGAACAACCCCCCTTTTTCGGATATACGTGCGTTCTTGTCCTCGACGTCCTCTTCGTCACTATTGCCCTTGCGCAGGAATTCCTGCACTGCTCCGAAGTAGCGGAGACCAGGGACAAGGAAACGGGTCTCAAAGCGACCATTGCGCTCCAGGTATTCACGCACTCCGGGAAGGCCGATGTTGGGCACGAAGGTCGCCGCGTCAATGGTGTGGTCCGGCGCGTGCACGAAGAAGCGATGGTTGAACTCCACCAATACCGCGCCTTTCCGGGGCTTTGCCAGTTCAACCTCCATCAGGAACTCGGTGACGTCGAAATTGCATTTCTCCATCGCGTAGTTCCACACCGTGGGGCCCAGGCTGTCCGGGATGAAGGAGCTGCGCGCTTTGGAACTGCCGAACACAGGGATCTCCTCGGGATCCTCGGACTCGATCAATCGCTTGACCTTCGACGGATTGGATGCCGGGTCATCGAAGATCGCCCATCGCTGCAGCAACGTATCAAAACCCAACGCCACTACCCAAAAAGCGATGATGAAAAAAGCTGAACTGCGTATCAAGGTGCGCATCGCCGGTTCAGAATTGGAAATAGATGAATTGGTTCCTCGCGTCGGAACCGAATGCAAAGATTACCACCAGCATGCACACAACATAGACGTTGTCGTATTTGAAACGCATGCTCCGGGGGAAAAGGGTAGTGGCAACAGCCAACGCGGCGAAGAACAGGCCCATGACCATTTCCGCGAAGTAGCCGGAGCGCAGGTCCGCCATGGACAGCCGGAAATCCGTGAAGATGTGCTGTATCACCGCGAAGGCATCAGTGACATTGTTGCGGAAGAAGATGCAGGAGAATATGATCAACGAGCTGTTCCAGACCGTCCAGAAAACACGCATCGGCGCGGAATTGTTGAACGGTTGCAGCGGTTTGATCCGGATGTACATGCGCTGTAGCACCATGGCAATACCGTGGAACAGGCCGAACATCACGAAGTTCCATGTGGGCCCGTGCCAGAAACCGATGAGCACGAAGGTGCAGATGGTAATGATCCACGCCTTCCCCGGTGAGCTACGTATCCAAGGTCGATAGACATAATCGCCGATCCATGTAGTGAGCGAGATATGCCAACGGGCCCAAGAAGCATTGAGATTGGTAGTGAGGAATGGCCTGTTGAAGTTGTCCATCAGCCTAACGCCCATGAGCCTGGCGGAGCCCATCGCAATGTCCGTGTAACCGCTGAAGTCACAGAAGAGCTGCACGGTGAACAGGACCGCGGCGATGGCGTATTGGAGTCCGGAGGCACTGGGTACGTTGCTGTACAATTGGTTCACGAAGGGTGCCAAATTGTCGGCGACCACCACTTTTTTGAAGAAGCCCAATAAGATCTTATTGATCGCGTATTTGATGTCATCCTTCGTGGCTGGCACGTTGTTCCGCAATTGTGGGATCAAATGGCCTGCCCGTTCGATCGGACCAGCAACGAGCTGTGGGAAATAGCAGACGTAGAGTGCGAAATAGCCGAAGTGACGCTCGGCCTTGTCCTTGCCTTTATAAACGTCGAACGTGTAACTCAGGCTTTGGAAGGTATAGAATGAAATACCCAGTGGGAGGATGATGTCCAGGACGGGCGAATCATAGAACACGTTGAATTTACCCAACAACACCTCCGTGTTGTAGGCAAAAAAGTTCATGTATTTGAAAAAGAACAGCAGGCCTAAGTTGACCACAAGGCTTGCTGCCATGTACCGCCGCTTGGTGCGCTGGTCCTTGGCATCCTCCATCAACATGGCCGCCCAGTAGTCCACCAACGTGGAAATGAGCATGAAAACCGCGAAGAACGGTTTCCAGCACATGTAGAAGTAATAGCTGACCACCAGCAGCATCACCCACCGGTATCCCTTTGGGATCAGGTGGTACAGCACCAGCACCAAAGGGAGGAAAAGAAGATAGTCTACAGAGTTGAACAGCATGGCTTCCTAGGGGCCTTTACTCAATAGGTTGCGGAGCGCTATTACGTGATCTTCGAGCATAGAGTTCCATCCAAGATCTTTTCGTGCCCTCTCCCGGCTAGCATCGCGCATGGATCCCCATGCTTGACGGTCGGAAAGAAGCTTTCCGATACGAGCAGCCATACCTAGTGCATCATCCGCCAGCATGATCTCCACGTCAGACATCAGATCGAGTCCTTCAACACCTATGGAAGTCGTGGCGCAAGGTAATCCCCGATACAACGCGGTGATCACCTTTACCTTCGTTCCACTTCCGAAACGCAGGGGCGCAATGAAGACTTTGCTCTTCCGGTAGAACGGCTCCAAGTCATCCACGAAGCCACGCAGAACGGCTCCCGGTGAACGCTTCACCGCTAATTGCAATGATTCGTCCGCACCGCGGCCGATAATGTCCATTGTCAATTCCGGATACTTTTTTTTCAGGATGGGCCAAACATCGTTCAGGAACCAGATCAACCCATCCGCATTGGCAGGCCAGCTTAAAGTGCCGACGTAGAGCAAGTTGTTCAGCGCCTCATCAAAACGCAGGACCGGCGCATCCAGTCCGCTGTCGTCGCCCAAATGGTAGGTGGTGTGGAATTTACTCTTTGGCACTCCTGCCTTTACCAGTTCCTCTTGATCGTTCGGGGCAGCAAGGACCAGATCCGCTCGTTCGCAGGACTTTACCTCGAAATGTTTCACACGCCGCGACTCGATCTCCAGCACGATCCGCTCAGGCAGGTTCTTTGCGACTGTCCGCGAGCGTTCCCACATAACGAACTCTGCGTTATGCTGGTGAAGTATGACAGGCACCTTGACGTTTTTCGGCACGTAAGGGAAGACCTCCAAATGGTCGACCAGCACGAGGTCAGCTTTTCCGATGGCCTCTTCTGCCGCCCGGTGCAATTCCACGTCCGCATTGCGGTAAACGTTCAACGTGGGGGAAGAGACCATACTCTTCAGGAAGTTCAATGCCGTCCGTGGGCGCTCCACCGGTAAGGCGTGCACCGCTGACAATGGTAATGCACGCTTGAATGCATCCAAATGCTTCACATCGTCACCTTTCAACGGTGCGATCAACGTCACATCGAAATGCTGGGCCAAATGCTGAATGAACCGCCATGACTTTATTACGCCCCCGCTTTGTGGTGGGTATGGCAATTGGTTGGTTATGAAAACCAAACGATCCCTCATGGTCTATCAGACAGCACGATTCCAGTTGTAGCGGAAAAAGTCGAAGAACCCCAACCGCTTTTCCCCTTTTTTCTTTGCCAGACCGAACCACGGCAGCGGTTTGTCCATGATGCCGTCCAGCACGAACATGAGCGGCGGAAGCTGGCCATTGGCGCGCGACATGCCCAATTTCTCAAGGTCGCCTTTGGATGTGGTGCCCGGCTGGCAAACCACCAGCGCACGGTCGAGCGAGGCCACTTGCGGAGTAATGGCCAGTGCGTCACCGTTAGAGCCTTCGATGATCACGAAGGCAGTGCCCTCCTCCTGTGCCCGTGATCGGATCGCGCTCAGGGAGATCCCCTTGGCAGCGATAATAGAAAGACCAGCGGGTGCGCCAGTTTGGCGCGGGGTAGCTTCAGTCTCCTGCACCAGCATTACGCGACTGCCACGCTGTGCCAACATCCAGGCCAAACGGGCCGCAGTGGCTCCTACTGCCTCTTTCCCTCCAGCACCGCAGACCATATCGAGCTCGGGGCCGGTGGTGTGTGCAGTCTCTATAAGTGCAGCCAGCTTGGCAATTTCCACATAGGCGGGACTGGCCGGATTGGTCAACAGCCCACCCGGATCCTTGTGTGTCGTATAGGGTATGCGAGCGGCGAGCGGAACGTCCGGCATAGCCTTCGCCAAGGTCGAAGCACCGGTTATCTTATCACTGAACAAGGACTTAATAATGAGGTACCCCAAAGGTGCCAACAGCGCCAACATCACCGCAACCGCCAGCAGGATCACTATGTCGGGGAAGAACGGGTCCATGTCCGTTATATAAGCCGGTGTGGTCACGTAGACCTCCGGTGCAAGCGCCGCGAACTGAACACGCAGGTTGCTCAAGCGCGTCAGAAGATCGGTGTTCACGGCTTCCTGTGTGCGCTGGTCGCGTTCCCTGTCGGTCAAGGTCCTGTCCAGTTTGGGTATTTCCCCCTGCTGGGCCATTAAGGTCCTTCGTTGCAAGTCCACATTGTCCAGGCTGATCCGGGTGTTGGCCTTGAAGCTTTCCACCGAGCTCAGGATGTTCTCCCGTTGCTGGTCCAACAGCCGTACCATCCGGTTGAAGCTGGGATTAGCGGTCTTGCCCTCCTCTCGAAGCACGGAAATGTCGCTCTGTAATGCTGCGTATTTCGTGGTCATATCGTTGAGCAGGGGATCAGAAATGCCGTAAGCTTTGGGACTGGATGGCTTGGCACTGTCCCCGCTGCGCAGCAGCTTCACCAAATTGTCGTAATAATTGGTCTGGACCACCAACGATTCGCGCTGGGCGTCCAATGACTTCAAACCTTCCTGAAGCAAAATGGTGGCATGTTCCATGTTGGTGACATTGGCCTCCGTCTTGAACTTTTCAAGCAGATCGCTCGTGGAATTGAGCTGGCCGGTGTTGCGGGTGATCTCACCTTCCAACATGGTAATGGTCTTGGCCAGTTCGGTCTTCTGCTCTTCCATATGCAGTGAAGTGTACTCTTCACCGATGCCGTTCAAAATGTCCAACACCTTGGGCTTTGGCGCTGCTGTGAGCGTAACGTTCACCGTTGTGGCCTCCGCTACGGTCAGTTCCCCGAGGATCGAGCCCATTAACCCCAGCGTAACGCCGTGTGGGTCGTACAGGATGAAGCCGTAATTCTCCACGTCATCGCCTTCCAAAGGCAATTTGCTTTTCATCACCCTGGTGATGCGCACGCGGGCGCTATCCAGCTTGATCCATTCACCGAATTTGCCGTCCTGCTCCAGCTCGATCTCAAGATCGTCCGGACCGTATTTGCCGTCCCCCACAAGCTTGAAATTGTCTCCTTGCACATCATGCAGGTAAAATCCTACGCCATAGGGTACATGCACCACATTGTGCACGGATGAGGTATCGAGTTCGACTTGGATCGGTGTATCCTTATAGACCTCCCAATCCAGGAAAAAACCTTCCTGCACGTACTTATTACGCAGACCGAGCCGATCCACCACACGGCTGATAATGGGCTCTGACGTGATGCGCAATTGTTCGTTGGAGTAGTAGTTCTTATCGGTTTTTGCCACGGGCTGCGTGGGTTGCACCATGCGGTTCGGGTCGTCGTGCCGCATGGGTGTAGCGATCAAAATGCTGGTGCTGCCTGAATACATGGGCTGCACGATGATCATGATCACCACCACAAGTGCCAGCAAGGCCAAGCCCGCTATACCCAGAAGTGGCCATGCACGCAGGTACTTTCCGAGGAAGGCCTTCAGGTCCGTGTCCTCATTCAAGTTCGTTCCGGTCATTCGCTGGGGCTATTTTTTCAACACGGCGTAAACACTCACGATCGAAACCAAGAAGGTCAGCACATTGACGACCAGGTTCGGATCCCTGCCTGAGTACATCCGTCTCTTTAGCGGGTCAACGATCACCACGTCGTTCGGCTCCAAGTAGAAGTGGGGATCCGCCAGAACGTTCTGATCGTTGAGGTCCATGTTGTACAGATGGTTGGTGCCGTCCCGTGAGCGCATGACGCGGATGCGCGAGCGGTCCGCAAGCACAGTTAGATCACTGGCCATGGCCAGTCCTTCAAGCACGTTCACTTGGTTGTTATACACCGGGTATCGTCCCGGGCGGTTCACTTCACCCACCACCGATATGTTGAAGTTGAGCATGACCACCTTCACCGAGGCGTCCGAATATAATCCATTGGCCAAAGACAAGATCGCCGCTTCCGCTTCCGGGATGGTCATTCCCTCCACTTTGACCGGTCCTATCTCGGGCAGTGTGATGTTCCCCTGCGGATCAACAGTATGGCCGATCAGGTAGGGGTGCTGCACCGAGCGGTAGAGGTCCATGTCCTGCAAGGTGGTCTGCGGCACGATGTCCTGCACGAGTTGCGAGTGGCCCACGGTGACCATGAGAATGTCATCCTTGTGGATGGAGAATGTCGGCGGTTGGGGTGGCCAGGTCTTATCCACAAGAGCGTCCCATGGGACCCGCGCATCCTTATCCTGCAGCAGCACGACCTTCTTGTTGCCCACGCAACCGCCGAGCAAAGCAGCTGCCAAGACCAAGCCCAGCATCGCCGGAAATTTCGGGATGACACTCCCGCATACCTTGCCAAAGGCTGACCAGTATGGCCAAAAACCCTTCATTCGCTTCGATGTCAGTAAATTCCGGTTCCTGCTATGCAACATCCGTTATCCCTTTTGGTGAGGCCTCTTTTGTAGAAAAGAGGATCCGGCGGCAAATATGGGGGCAACTTCCCCTGCTTGTAAAACGTAACAAGAGTTTAATTCAACAAGCGGGCGATATTTGTCGCCGAAACCGACATGGCGAGATACGAGCGGTACATCTATCTTTTACTTGAATTGATCGCGCTGGCCGGGGCTTTCGCGCTTGCGGTCCTCATTACATACGGCGATCTCGATTTCCTGGAGAGGCCGTTGCTTCGCCTGCTTTTGGGTTGCATGGCCTTGATCTGGGTGATCATCTCGCTCATCGGCGCTTTCCGGCCCATGGACCGGCGCCTCAGCGGCGGGGCCCTTATTCAGGATCTGGTGACTTCCGTGGTCACCGCGCTTTTCGGCACGTTCGCTGTGAGCTTCATGGTGGGCATTGAAGGACTTCCGCCGGAATTGCTCGGATGGCACTTTCTCTTTTTCACCGCATTGGTGGCCCTCGTGCGCTTCACCGTGTGGAAGGCCATCCGCGCTTATCGCACCGCAGGCTACAATTTCAAACGCATCGTGATCGTGGGCTCTAATTCGGTGAGCGAACGGTTTATCCGCGAAATGCAGCAACACCCTGAGTACGGATTCAAGGTGGTGGCGCGCTTCAACCTGGGCCATGATGACCCCTTGCCCGATGCCCGCCCCATTGAGGAGTTCGACCTTTTCGTGGCCACCAACCGCATCGATCAGGTCTACATCGCCAAGGACCGCATGAGCAAAAAGGCATTGGCCATCATCCGGTTCTGCTCCCTGAAGGACGTGCGTGTGCTTTTCATTAACAACATGTTCGACCAGTTGCACCGCTCCGGTTTCCGTGCCTATCTGGACGAAGGCGGCATGACCACACTGGTCGCGATCGATCCCGTGAAGTATAAGAATGTACTGGGGCGTTCCATGAAGCGCCTGTTCGACATTGTGTTCAGTTCAATGGTTATCGTGTTCGTTATGACCTGGCTCTACCCCATCATCGCCATTTTGGTGAAAATGAGCTCTCCCGGGCCGGTCCTCTTCATCCAGCAGCGCACCGGCATCGTGAACAAGCCCTTCGGCTGTATGAAGTTCCGCTCCATGCGGCCCAATGTCGATTCCGACAAGAAGCAGGCTGTGAAAGGCGATCCGCGCATTACCCCGATCGGTCACTTCCTCCGCAAGAGCAATTTGGACGAGATGCCCCAGTTTTTCAACGTGTTCCTCGGCCAGATGAGCGTAGTGGGACCCCGCCCGCACATGGTGTCGCACACCGAGGAGTACACCAAATTGATCGGCCCGTACATGGAGCGCCTCTGGCTGAAACCCGGCATTACCGGCCTCGCGCAGGCCAAAGGCCTCCGTGGTGAAACCAATGAGCTGGTACTGATGGAGCGCCGTGTGCAAGCGGACCGCTTCTACATTCAGCATAGGTCCATTACTTTGGATATCTACATCATCCTGCTCACCTTTTGGAACATGGTGTCCATGAAAAAGCAAGGCGCGTGAAACTCCGGAAGCTCCTACGGAAAATACCGGTCAAGAAGGGCCAGCGCGAGCTGGTCGGTGGTGGTGTGGTGGCGTTCGCCTACCGCATCCTCGGGCTTATCTTCACCTACGGTCTCATGCTGGCCATTGCGCGGCGCTTTGGGGCTGAAGGCAACGGATACTACAACCTGTTCACCGCATGGATGGCCGTGTTGGGCGTGCTGGCGACATTGGGGCTCAGCAGCTCCAACGTGCGCTCCGTAGCCGAATACGGAGCCAAAGGCGAATGGGGCCGGTTGAGGCCCCTGCATAACGGCGTGCTCCGGACCGTGCTGCCGTTTGCCGTGCTGCTGGGCCTGCTTTTCCTGGGCTGGCGCGAACTGGCCATGCGCGGCATTATGGGCAATGGCGGGTTACCGCCCTCGGTGATGCTTTCCATGGCCATGGTGTTGCCGTTCAGTGCGTTGTTGCTGGTGAACGTTGAATTCATCCGCGGTACTAAACGGGTGGCAGTATCCGAGTTGCTGCGCTCACCCGCCGTACTGGGCCTGACCTTGCTGGGCGTGCTGTTGGTGCCGGGCGATGCCATGACCCCTGTTGTGGTGAATACCTGCGTGATCGCCATTTGCGCCCTCGCCGCGTTCTACCTCGTACGCCGCTACGTGGCCATGATCGAGGCCAAAAACCAAGCGAAGCCGCTCACGATCAACATGCGCGAACACTTGGCCTTGGCACTGCCCATGATCATTACAGCGCTTTCCAGCAGCCTAAATGGACGCTTGGACACCATCATGCTGGCCTGGTACCAACCTTCGGACATCATCGGCATCTATGGCACTGCCGTGAAGATCTCCATCGGCATCGAGTTCGTCATCGGTGCCATCAAAACCATCGCCATGCCCAAGATCGCCGAGATGTACCACGCCGGCAAACACGAGGAACTCCGTGAAACGCTGGACTATGCCGCCAAGCTCGTGTTCTGGACCACGGCCCCCATTTCCGTGGTGCTCATCATATTCGCCGGGCCCATCATGGGTTTCGTGGGTCCAGAATTCACGCAAGGGGCCACAGTGCTGCGGATCATGACAATTGCGCACTTTATTTCCGCAAGCTCCGGCATGGTGGGCGCCTTCCTTAACATGACGGGAGGCCAGGTGGCCTTCAGCCGTATCGTGGTGGTCTCCGTAGCGTTGAACCTCGTGCTGAATTTCCTGATGATCCCACCTTATGGGATGCTCGGTGCGGCCCTCGCGGCGGGCATCACGCTCAGCCTGTGGAACATCGCGGCTGCCATTTTGATCTACCGAAAGCACGGCATCAACATGTACTACATCCCTTGGTTCACCAAACACCGCACAGCGCATGTCGAGAACGACAAGTGATTTTGGTGCCCGTCTGCCGGATATCATGCTGGTGGGGGCCGCTAAGAGCGGTACCACTTCCATAGCTCACCAGTTCACAAGGCATCCGGGTGTTTTTCTGCCCATGGCTAAGAAGGAGCCGCATTTCTTCTCCTTTAACGAAGAGCCGCCGCCTTACACCGACAAAGACTTCGTACGCACCTTGGTATGGAAGCGAAAGGATTACGACAGCCTGTATGATCCCGCAGCGCCCAATGTCCGGATCGCGGATTGTTCAACATCCTACCTTTACCGGCATTCCGTGGCCATTCCGCACATCTTGCGCACATATGGCCCGAAAGCCGTGGAGTTGAACATGAGCGCTATTTTGCGAGACCCCGTTGAGCGCGCATACTCCCATTGGTTGTACTTGGTGCGCAACGGCCACGAGGATCTTTCCTTTGAGCAGGTCATCGACCCCGCCACCGTGGAACGCAGGAAGATGCAACGCTGGGGATTCGATTACCTCGGATACGGCTTGTATGCCGAAGCCGTGGAAAAATTCCAAGCGGCGTTCCCTACTTTCAAAGCGTACCTGCTGGAAGACTTGAAAGACCTTCAAGGGACCTTTGACGACATCTGCGACCGTGCCGGATTGGAACACATTGAAGTCGAAAAAGTGCAGGCCAATCCGGGCGGGATCCCCAAGAGCCGCTGGTTAGTGCGCACCATCCGCCGCAATCCGGTGATCCGGTCCCTGAGCCACATGCTTCCTTCCGGAATGCGCAACTCCGTGCGCGCCAAACGCGACGGCATGTTGAAACAGGCCCTGGACAGGCCCGAAATGCCAAGGGCTGCACGCGATATGCTAAACGCATTCTACGGGCCGGACGTAGAACGCCTTTCCGCCGCCATCGGCCGTGACCTAAGCCACTGGTGCGCCAAATGAGCGAGCTCAATCTGCCCAAATGCCTTTTTGTGGGCACTGCAAAAGCCGGCACCACCACGATCGAACATGCCCTGCGCGCACATCCACAAGTAGGCATCCCGCGGAAGGAGACGTTTTTCTTCGACCATGAACTAATGGGCAATGGCCGGCTGCCTTACCCAAAGCAGCGCGACACCGATACCATCGTGAAGACGGAAGCGGAATACCGCGAATTGTACTCAGGAGCGGCCCTCACGGGCAAGACCGCAGTGGAGATCGGCACCGGCTACCTTTACCATCATGCCGTGGCCATTCCGAAGATCAAGCAAATGCTGGGTGTGGACACGCGCATCGGCATGGTGCTGCGCGACCCCGTGGAGCGGGCTTGGTCTTCCTACATGCACTTTGTGAAAGACACGCACGAAACGCTCAGCTTCCGGGAATCCATCGCTGCTGAAGTAGCGCGCACTGCGGAGAATTGGGATTTCATGTGGCACCACATCGCCATGGGCCGCTATGCCGACCAAGTGGACGCGTACATCAGCACATTTCCGAACACCCGCGTCTTTATTTTCGAAGACTTACGCACCGATGCAGATGCCTTTATGCGCGGCGTGTTCGACCTGGTGGGCGTGCCCCCCGTGGACCTTCCTCCCGTGAAAGCGCAGAACCCTTCCGGCCAACCCAAGTATCGTGGTTTGCAGCGCCTCATCACCACGGACAATCCGGTAAAGGGCCTGTTGCGCCCGCTGGTGCGCATGCTGGTGCCTGAAGAGCGCAGGCGCAAGGCCCGGAAGTTCGTGAAGGAGAAGAATCTCACTTCCACTGGTGGCCTTTCTGCAGTTGACCGAACTTGGCTTAGGGATATTTACCACGACGATGTAAAGCGTCTTTCCGTATCCTTGGGCCAAGATCTGTTCGTGAAATGGCGCTGGTAAGCCCTGTACCGACCACGGCTTTTGATAAGCCCCTTCCTTGGCCGTTCCGCTATAAGGGATTGGCTCTTGGTGTGCTCACGTTCATGGTGACCATTGTGTGGCGCGTACTTACCGTTAGCCACATGACCCTGGTGATAGGGGCCATGGAGGTGGGCTTGTTCGCCTTGCTTATGGTGTGGGTGGTGTGGCGCCTTGTTCAACGCTGGATGGCCGACGATTGGGCCATCAATGGGTTCGAGATATACGTTCTGCTTATGGTGATCCTCCCACTTGGCTCGGCGTTTGGCGCTCAAAAGGAATTCGGCCAGCCGATCCTTTGGGGCATCATCGCTTTCAAGGATTACTACCTCCTGCTGGGCGTGCTTACCGTTTACCATTGGCTGCGCATGGGTTGGGTAACGCTTAAACAGCTCGAAAAGGCCATGCTTATCATGTCTTGGATCTGCTTGGTCTATTTCTATCTAGCAACGCTTTTCATAAACCCTGCTCCCTATCAGGACACGCCGCTTGCCGGAGCTAACGACGTGAAAGGAGGCGGCGTTTACTACCGGTTCAACATGGCCGCCATGTATTTCGGTGCCATTTATTACTCGGCTAGGGCGTTCAAACGCGAAACATGGTTCGATCTCTTCTACGCAATGCTCTTCGCGGCATATGTAGTGGTTTTCCGCCTCGACCGTACTTCCATGGCTGTAACTGCCATCGGTATGGCGGGCGTGGTGCTTTTTCATGTGCCTTTGAAACGTATCGTAAGAGCTTTGATGGTGGTGATCCTACCTGCCATCTTCGCAGTGGTCTTGATCTTTCTGCTCGCACCGAGCAAGGTGAAACAATACGAAGACATGTTCATTGATGCCATCCACACCGTGATGGGCAGCTCCGGTGGTGAAACCGAAGTGAGCGTTCGAACGCTGGAAATCGCTATTGCCGATCGTCAAGTTGCTAAACATCCATGGTTAGGAAATGGGCGCATTAGCCACACTTGGAACGAAACCGGATACGAACAGTGGCTCGGCTTTTTTTATCCAGCGGACGTGGGCATGTTGGGCCTCACGTTCATCTACGGCTATCCGGGAATGATCTTCCTCTACTTGCTTTTCGGCGTAGCGGGCATATACATGCTCCGCGTAAAAGGGCGCAACGATGACCTGTTCTTTATTACGTGCCAATTCCTCCTTTTAGCACTGTTTTTGGACTCACTCACGAATGGCCAGTTGACACAGAACCCCGGCCAAGCATTGCTCCTCTTGGGCGTAATGCACTACTACTCGCGCATCAATTCTGTAGCAGACCCTAAAGCCGAACTTCCATCAGCCTCAGCGTTGGCTTGATCACCGCAGGTACAGCCAGAAGATCTTGCGTAGCACGTTCAGTGTACTGTAAGCCATCGGGGCCGAAGCAGGCATCGCGATGTGGTCCCACTCCGGCGGGAACGTGTAACCGAACTCCTTCATGTAGGGGCCGAACACGAATTTTGCACGCCTCTTGGAGGCATCCGTATCGAAGTAATCCGAGAAATGCTTGCCTTCCTTGGCCGTTTTGTTGCCTACCGGCAAAGGCCGGGTCTGTTCGACGCCCAATTTCTTCAAGGCATCCGCAAAATCTTCCTGCAGGTGCTCGTACCGCACCACTTTGTCGAACCGCTTGTGGTCCAAAATGCTCCAACTGGCATAAGGCATCTTATGGTTGCGCATGAACCAGGTGGAGAAATCCTGTTTCTTCCCGATGATCTCCGCGGCACTGCGTTTGTTCCACCAAAGCATGATGTGCTTCCGCAGAAAGCCGTGCTTGATCTTGTTCGCCTGCGCATTGCTATAGCGATCCTCATGGTCGCTCTTCACCTTGAAATAGGTGCTCACCGTGATGTCCATTGGGTTGCGAAGCCCCGAAATAACTCGGTATTTCTTCTGCTCCGCGTTCGCCGCCTTCATGTAATCCGTGCGCCACAGCGCATGCTTGAAGCAGAACTCGCGCGCCTCGTATTGGTCCACCAACTCGCGGGAAATGGCCGTGCTGGCTGTTTGTGGAAGGTTCACAAAGACGAACCGGTGCTTGTCGCTGATGACCATGGGCTTATTTTGAAAGCGAAGGCTTGCTTGTTCAGGACCGCGTTTCGGGCCCGAAGTAAATGCTTATGATTTGAGGACAAGGCAGAAAGCGCACTTCATCCCGATATTTGTATCGGCCTCCTTCAACGCGACTGTACAATAGATGGTTCCCCTTTGTGCTTTCTTACAATCACTGGCGAACAAGAAACTGCCTGAGGGTGTTGCTTGCAAATTGGGCCAAACTGCGGTGGTTGCGACCAGCCCGTTGATGGCCCCGGGAACGCCTCCGCCCGAAACAATGGAGCCTGCGTCCCCGTAGAACGAGGCCTTTATGACATCCACCCGCTCACGTTGCCCCAGTATGCACTCTTGCTTGTTCCGTTCGAGAACATTGGACATTGCGGCACCTTGACTACAGCATTCGTGTATGACCAACGCCCGGCGCATGCCGCACACATTGACCGATAAGGCTGAGTTTTGCCCCGATTTCCTTGTCGTGGGCGTTGTGAAGGGCGGAACCACTGCGCTTTACAACCTGCTGGACCGCCACCCTGCGATCCATCTGCCGCCCATCAAGGAGACCAACTTTTTTTCCCGTGCCGATATGCGCCCTGCGGATTTCGCCCGTGAATACGCGCTGGACGTCCGCATGGATCCCGCCAAGTACATCAAGGACGGCATGAAGGAAGTGGTTCACATCGCACATGTGGACGATCCTTCGGACTATGCCGCGCTTTTCATCAAAGCCCAGCCCGGCCAGGTGCTCGGTGAAGTTTGCCCTTCGTACGCCATTTGTCCTTCCGCCGCTGCCGCCATCCATTCCGCCCGGCCTTCCGCACAGGTGTTCTTCATGCTCCGCGATCCCGTGCAACGTGCGTGGTCGCAGTACATCATGAACTTGCGCGAGGGCAAAACCCTGGAAAAGGATTTCCTCAAGGAAGTGGAGCGCGATGCCAAGCAGGCCAAGACCGGCTGGGGCGTGAACCACCAATATCTGTCCTTGGGCATGTATGCCGAACAGGTGGAACGCTACTTAAAACTGTTCCCGAAGGAGCAGGTGCATGTGCTGTTGCACGAACAGTTCAAGAAAAATCCGGGAGCTACCATGCAGCGCGTGTTCGCCGCCATTGGCGTGGAACCCATGGATGAACTGGACACTTCCGGAAAATTCAACGAGGCCGCGGTGCCCCGCAATGCCGTACTGAACCGTTTGCTGGTGCGCAGCGGTGCCATCAGCGCGGTAAAGGCCATGGTGCCACGCAAGCTGCGAGGCGGTTTCAAGGAAATGCTCTATTCCAAAAAAGACATGCCCACGTTGCCTCCCGACCAAGCCGCACAATTGTGGGAGCGCTACGCACAGGACGTGGACAGGCTTTCTAAATTGATCGACATGGACTTGCGCCAGTGGTGGGGGGTGAAGAAGGAAAAAGCATGAACACAGGCATCGGACATGTTTTCGTGGTGGGCAACTCGCGCAGCGGCACCACCATGATGCTGCGGGTAATGAACAACCACTCGCAGGTGCACGGCATCAACGAACCGCATTTCTACGGAACGTACTGGGCCCCGGCAGATGATGGACAGCCACTGGCTGAAAACGATGCCAAGGAACTGTTCACCAAGCTTATCACGCGCCAACGCGACGGATTTTTCGCGGAAGTGACACCCGGTAAGTTTGATGCCGAGGTGCAGAAAATGTTCAGCGAACTTCCTGCCGGTGCCGACCGCAAGGATGTCTACGCGGGCTTTATGGCCTATGAAACGAAGTTGAACGGAAAGAACATCGCTTGCGAGAAAACGCCGCAGAACATTTTCTATATCGACGAGCTGCAGAAGCACTTTCCCGGAGCAAAGACCATTGTGATGTACCGCGATCCGCGCGCCGTGCTGCTTTCGCAAAAGCGCAAGTGGATGCGGAAAGACCTGGGCATGACCGGTATGCCCGACAAGGAAGTGCGCCGCCTGCGGATGAATTACCACCCGTACACCATTTCGCGGTTGTGGAACTCCAGCTTCGATGCTGCCAAGCGCCACAAAGGCAACCCGGACGTGGTGGAAGTGCGCTTTGAAGACCTCACCGGTGATCCCGAAGGAACGATGCGCCGGATCTGCACCGCAGTGGGCATCCCCTTCGAGCATACCATGTTGGACGTGCCGCACGCCGGAAGTTCCAGCGCCATGGACGACCCGACCAAGAAAGGCATCCGCACGGACCGCGGTGAAAGTTGGAAAAAGGGGCTGGAAGACACCGAAATAGCCATTTGCCAAAGCACCTGTGGTTCGCGCATGTCGCAATTGGCCTACGGCCGGGCCGATGTTTCTCCAAGCGCATTAAGCCTTGCCACAGCTTGGGCCAGTTTCCCCTTCAAACTCGTAGGCGCATTCGCGCTCAACCTGAGCCGCATGCGCAATATGGTCAACACCCTGCAACGCAGACTGAAGCAGGCGTGATGAAACGAGTAACGCTGTTCGGCCTGCCATTTATCGCCGCCAAAAACCATGATGGTGTAGTGGAAGAAGTGCTGGCTTGGCCTTTGAAAAAGGAACATCCGCAGGAGCTGCCGTTGTTGAGCACGCCCAACGTGGACCAAGTGGTGAAGCTGCACAGGAAAGAACATGCGGAGTTGCTTGGGCATATCGCAAGGGCACGTTTTGTCTTGCCCGACGGCCAGCCCATCGTGTGGGTGGGTAATCGCAAAAAGGGTTGCGAGCTACCGGCGCGGTTAGCAGGAAGCGACCTGTTCCCTGCCGTATGGAACAAGCTCGCTGCGCGCAAATCCCCGATCTTCATGGTGCTGGCTAATGACGCCATCGGTGAAGCATTGCGCAAGGAAAATCCGGAGATGCATTGGTTAACGCCGCCGTTTTATTCCATCGCGGACCCCAAGGCCGAGCAACAAGTAGTGGATGCCGTTTTCGATGCGCTGATCGCACGTCCCGTGCCGTTGGTATTCCTGGGGCTGGGTTTCCCAAAACAAGAGCGATTGGCACTTGCATTGATCGAAAAGTTGAAAGCCGTTGCAGCACCCATGCCGCTTTTCCTGTTGCTTGGCGCATCGTACGAGTTCCACGCCGGGTTGAAAAAGCGCGCACCGATGATCTTTCAAAAGCTCGGTCTGGAGTTTTTTCACCGTTTCCTTTCAGAGCCCAAGCGCATGTTCCGCCGCTACTTCGTGGACGACATGGTTTTCTTCAAGCTCGCCTTGAAGGAACTGCGTTCCCGTTGATCGCTCGCCGGACCGGGTCCGCCAGGCACCAGCTCGGCAGAAGCCGGTCTGGCAAGCCTCAACCCCGTCCTTCTATCTTTGCCCATAGCCATGCGCCCAATGCGCAGGCTCAACTTCCATGGCTACTACCACCGCTCGCTTCGACACACGCAACACGCCCACCATCGACCAGGTGGGAATTGAAGAGCGCGTTGCCCGCATCAAGACCCGCAGCATCAAGAAGGAATCGAAGGTGCAGGGCATGAAGCTTGCGTTGAGCATGATCGACCTCACCACATTAGAGGGCGCCGACACGCCCGGCAAGGTGAACCAGATGTGTTACAAAGCCATCCACCTGCACGACCAAATGCCCGGACTGCCCACCGTTGCTGCGGTTTGCGTGTATCCCACGCTGGTGAAGACCGCGAAAAAAGCACTGGGCGATAGCGGCGTAAAAGTCGCAGCCGTAGCCACCGCATTCCCCAGCGGGCAAGCACCGAAAGCCGTGAAGATCGCCGACACCAAATTCGCTGTGAACGAAGGTGCGGACGAGATCGACATGGTGATCAGCCGTGGCCATTTCCACAGCGGCGAATACAATTTCGTTTTCGACGAGATCGCTGCGGTGAAAGAGGTCTGTGGAAAAGCACGCCTCAAAGTGATCCTGGAAACGGGCGAGCTCGGCACCTACGACAAGGTGCGTTTGGCCAGCGACATCGCCATTGCCGCCGGTGCCGACTTCATCAAGACCAGCACGGGCAAGATCAGCCCGGCGGCCACCATGGAGGTTACCATGGTGATGCTGCACGCCATCCGCGACCATTACCTGCGCACCGGAGAGATGATCGCCATGAAACCCGCAGGCGGCATCCGCACCAGCAAGCAAGCGCTACACTACCTAATGATGGTAAAAGAGGAACTCGGCCCGGAATGGCTAAGCAACCATTGGTTCCGTTTCGGGGCCAGCAGCTTGGCGAATGACATCCTGATGCAGTTGCAGAAGGAAGCCACGGGCCGCTATCAGAGCGCGGATTATTTCAGTTTGGATTGAGCAGGCCGCGAAACGGTCTTCAATTCACCGCATAAACCTTCCCCGGAAGGCTCCTTACCACACCATTGAACTCCAAATTTAGCAGAATGCCCGCAGCCTTGTGCGGTTGCATGCGGCTGCGGAAGCACAACGTGTCGATGTCCATTTTGCCTTGTTCCTTGATGAGGTCCACCAAGGCTTTTTCATCCGGCAGCAGGTCGGTGAAAAGTGCGGCTTGTACCGGTGCTTTTTTCGCGGTGGGCAGCCACTCCATCAGCTTCAGCACATCCGTGGAACAGGTCACCAAGTGCGCCTTGCTTTGTTGGATCAGACGGTTGCAACCGATGCTGCGGCTGTCCGTGGGCCTGCCGGGGTAGGCCATCACCTCGCGGTCGTAGCTGTCGGCAATGTCGGCGGTGATGAGCGATCCGCCTTTGGTGCCGCTTTCCACTACTACGGTGCAATCGCTTAGGCCCGCGATCACGCGGTTTCGCGCCGGGAAATTGCCGGGTGCGAAGGTGCTGCCGCTGGCCAGTTCGCTTATCAACGCGCCTTGGCCGCACATCTCTTTTGCGGTGGAAGCATGCTCGCCTGGATAGAGCCGGTCCAGCCCATGGGCCACACAGCCCACCGTTTGCAATCCGTGCCGCAAGGCCGCTCGGTGCGCCACGATGTCAATGCCATAAGCGAGTCCGCTAATTATCATGGCGCCGCTCGCTTTCAGGCCTTCCAC
>Ga0075152_10001031_pt1 | contig 20153 bp, 25 predicted proteins | sample JI61114C2DNA_FD_70964 | JGI IMG/M metagenome (GOLD analysis project Ga0075152, IMG submission 70964) | Wastewater effluent complex algal communities from Wisconsin, to seasonally profile nutrient transformation and Carbon sequestration -... | ecosystem: Engineered > WWTP > Effluent > Algae...
GACCAAGCCTTAGTGAGGCCTGGTCGTTTAGACCATCTTATCTATATCCCTCCTCCTAATTTCGAGGCACGCACTGAGATTTTCAAAATCAACCTGAAAAGTAGCAGACAGAATGAATGCAGAGATGCCATTGGAGTAGGACATACAGATGGTCAGCGAGCGATTAGCCAAGGAAACGGATGAGTATTCCGGCGCATAGATATGCCTGGTGTGTAGGTAGGCCGCAATGCTGGCTCTTTCCGAGGATATTAACACTACGAAGGTGAAGTTAGATCATTTTCTGCGAGCAAAATTAAAGATCAAGGGGAGGTTGACAAAGGAAGTTATTGAAATGTACGAGCGCTTCGCCCAGAAAGGGATATGACTGTGAATAGGTTTATCTAACTGCTGCCCAAATAGTCACCTATAAAGGATGTTTAATAACTATTTGCAGCACAACTACCAGCCCTACCACAAGATACTTGACCAGGTCGGGCAACTCGGTAGCGTCTATCTCGGAGACATCAACTCAGCGCTCAACCTCGAATTCCTCGCTGAGGCAGGCATACTCACTGGTACCACTCCTAACCTCACTTAGTCATTACTGCTGCAGAGGGACTTGACCAGGTAAGCTACCCGCACAGCTCGATAACCCACATACGCTATCCTCTCTACGATATGCAGTCGGAGAGAATCTCACGCTTCTTTGAAGACAACTACAAGAACATTGAAGAGGGGAGAATCAGAGGCAACGTGCTCATTCATTGCGCTGCAGGCGTATCAAGAGTACCTGGTTAGGTGTATAGGGCAAGTCCGCAACACTCCTCATTTCGTACCTAATGCGCAAAGAAGCCTGGTCATTCAAGAAAGCCATCGCTGTTGTCCGGGACAAGCGAGCGATCATCTGCCCCAACCTGGGCTTTGAGCGACAGCTGAAATAATACGAGAAGTCTATTCTAGTAAGACCAAGGGCATACAGCATTCGATTTGGCCCAAAAAGTAGTGATGAACCAAGATCAAAGAACGACAGGACGAGCCTTCCCTAAATTGCAAGCACCTTGAACCGCACCCACTTAAAGATCAGCCAGCTCAAGGAGCTAAACATCTTCGCAAACAATAGCCGGAAGGACGTGTATCTGGACAGACGGTTGGATCTGTAACATAATCTCGTGGTGAGCAGCTTCAAACCTCATGATAAACCAACCTCGAAGCTGCAGCCGTACAGCAGCGAGCAGCTGGAATCTCGGAAGCGGCAGCTCCACCCATTGATAAACTCCAACGAGCTTAAACGAATGACTATTCTAAAGCTGGGGCAATTCGGAGTGCTACAACCTTAACGTGAACGTGCCATCCTCTACAACAGCAATAAAAGGAGACCAGTAGAGTGATATTGAATGCCGCTGTTTCCAGTTTAGGTAAAGTTAAACCCAGTTCAAGATCAGTGGTAGATGCTGGGGGTTGGCTTAGCTATCGCTTCGACCCAGCTTTTCTTCTTTTGACTGTGATTCCAATCGATTGTCAAGTCGTACTTGTCTGGCAGAGGATTCGGCATCCGAACTTTACTCAGCTGCTTGATGTTATAGGGGAAGCGTTATCCTTTCCCCCAACACCTCCGGCTCTGGTTTACCTTCCTTTTGGATATTGAATCGAACGTATCCAACACCAATGGACTGTAGGAGGACGGGCTCAAATCTTTGGCATGCTTCTTCTACTCTTTCGCCTATCTCTCCTTGTCGTGCTTCCTGATAACTTCTGGATCTTCAGGCTGTTTGATCTTTGTCCCCTTCACATCCTGCTTATAATACTCACTGTACATGTGGATTGTAAGCACCAGGACCCGGTACACTGTCAGCGTGCGCTTAGACCTGGTGGAAGAACTGACGTTTTCTTGCATCTTTCATGTCAATGCTTTTGTGCAGCTTGGGCTAGTGTTCGAGCTCGTAACTGCCAGGGGCAGGTGTTTTGAACTTTTAGCCAATGCGTTCTATTTCATCAAGAAAGGTGTGTTTGCTGAGGCTCCGGTCCACCTTCTTATCCAGCACCGATTTGCTTTTGTTAATGAGGGTGCCCTCCACCTTGTAAATGTCTATATGAGTTGCAATCGTACTCGACGGAGGTTTAAAACTCTGCTCCTTCATCTCCTTGTCCCAATAGTAACCCTTCTTGGTCTCGTAGCGACTACTCTTCTACCCTTTCTTGATGGTTTCATATTTTCTGCGTTCGGCGAGTTCTCTGGCGTCAAAGTAGTTGCGTGGCGACGAGACATCGATTGTCCGGTTCTGCTCAAACGACTGGAACAGCTCTCGAGGGCTCAGGTTAACTGGAAGTAAGCCAACGCGTTACGCCGAGGTAGTTCCGTCATTAATGATTATTTTTATTGTTAAAGCTTGTCCTTGTTTGCGGGCGATTGTGTCAAGATGCTCTTCCTTGACGAGATTGTGTGGATTATGTCCAAATTAAGTGAGTCTTTTATAATTTCAATGGAAAAACTCAAGTCTGATCTAGCGAGTGCAGATTTTGATCCGAAGACAGCCTGGAACTGGGAGTAGGATGAGTCTATTGAGGAGTTAATCATCAACCTAAACGAGAGAAAGACAACCCTAGAGTCGGACATCACAGAGTCGATATCGTCATACGTATTGGGCAGAGAACGCACCATGCGTCTCATTAAGGATATCGTTCCGTAACTGGACTTGGACATCAAGGTGGACGAACCGTAGCATCGGTTGGACAGTCTACTCGAAGTGGTGCAAGTAAAACAACGAGTAGATGTGTGCCTCACCAAACTAAACAGCATTCTGGAAACATGATAGAGTTCCCTTCAGTGCTATCTTCTCCAGTCGAGGATTAGCCATCGCCGAACAGGCAGCGTGTTCCGCTTTGCACTCGAGTGTTTTGGATGGTTCGTCCTGGATTTTTGCTGTTAGTTCCATCGCTTCGTTTCCTTTGTTCAGTTTGTTTTTTGGCTATATAAACTATGAACAAATATCGCAAGGCACTCATAGTTGTCCTTGCCTTCTTCCTCACAGCTTTCTTCATGCTGTTTATTCGGGACCTCAGCCAAACTGACAGACTGCGTATATTCGACAACCTAGTGCTAAAGGAGATGCCTGACTATTGGAAGCCCACTGCAGAAGACATCGAAAAAGATTAGAAACGCAAGATCGCTGCAAACAAAGCCGAGCCAGATATGCTGCTCAACACCTCCTCACACAAAATAAGCCGCGAGCAATTGGGTAGGCAAAGTTGGATGCTGCTTCACATGATGTCAGGGCAGATGCCAGACGTCATCGACGCGGATCTCCGCGACAAGATCAACATATTCTTAAACCTATTGTACACGTTCCATTTATCGTAGTGGCCAGTTCTACCCATGCAAGCTATGCGGCTCACATTTCCTCATGAACACCCACAACTTCCAATTCAAGGGCTCGACCAAAAAGGAGTTTATGGTGTATATGTGTGATCTGCACAACGTGGTCAACCGGATGCTCAAGAAAGATGTGTATAGCTGCGAGAAGATCGAGGAGGAATGGAGCAGTTGTGGCTGTAGTAGTTCCGACAGTTGATTTCGCTGGTGATATGATTTAATTATGCTCAGAAGTGTTGCCAGCCGGTTGCTTCAACGAGGGTTCAACACGACCAGCCAACTGGTCGACAGGCATGGACTGACCAAGTTCCTTCAAGGAGAGATACCCGAAAGTCTGAAGTGCGATCGCCCATTCAGTAGCCATTGAAGCTATCCAGAGTATACAAAACTCCCCAACGGGATGACAATCGCCACAGAGATTATGCCCGGCAAGATCAGCACGGTCTCAGTGTTCATCAAATGCGGCAGCCGCAACGAAACACTTTAGTCTTCCGGGACGGCTCACTTCCTGGAACATCTACATTTCAAGGGAACAGGCCGCCGCACTCGGGAGAACCTGGAACTCGAGGTGGAACGCATCGGCGGCAATCTAAACGCATATACCTCTCGAGAAAATACCTGCTATATGATGACGGTCTTCAACCGAGATCTCAGCAGAGCCGTCGACATTCTGGGCGATATGCTTACAAACAGCCTTTATAGGTCAGCAGACGTTGAGAACGAACGATCAACCATCTACCGAGAGCTCATCGAAACCCAAAAATCAGGGCCGATGGAGACAACAATCGAAATTGCTCATCGCGGTGCATATGGAAGCCATCAGATGGGACTGCCTATCCTCGGTCACATTCATAATATGCGTACTATTTCGAGAGACATGATCGTTGAGTATCACGACAAGAACTATGTGGGTGAGAACATCATTGTGGTAGGATGTGGACCGATTGATCATGACCAGCTCGTCGATGACGTTCAGAAGTACCTGAAGGTTGGGAAATCCAAAGCAGCTCCTAATAGCGCTGTGAATTTCGCCAAGCCAGCATTCCAGTACGGCGTAACAGCACTCGAGTCGGACCTCACAGAGAACATTAACGTTGCTGCTATCGTAGAAGCACCTTCCTATTTCGATACTCGGTTCTTCTCGTATTTGCTGCTGCAAAGGATTATCGGAGACAAGCCCTAAACCGAGCTGGAGAAGATCGCGATGAAGCGTAATTAACGATATAAGATAGACCTGCCCAGCTATCGATTCCAAAACCTGCTGACAAAGTACGAGGAATCGATCGAAAAGCAAAAAGGCTTTTTTAGTTCTTACTGGGACACCGGTATGTACGGCAACTATTTCATGTGCCGACCTGACAAACTGGCCGACGTGCTGGCAGTCACACGCGAGGGTTACCAAAGTACCATATTAATCTACTCAGTGTATGCTGAGAAAATCACTGATGAAGAGCTGGAAAAGGCAAAGCGACGTGTCTTCGTCGAAATTCTTCAGCATGAAAACCAGAATGATATCTCGCAAGCCATCGGCAACAACCTGATGTACTACGATAGGCGTGTTTGCCGAAGTGAACTTGCTGAGCGTGTCAGTTCGGTGTCCAAGGAAGACCTGCAGAAGGTGGTACGAGAGGTGATGGTCGACGGAAAGGTTCAGGTTACTATCTGGGGTAACGTTGACGCTGTGAGACTTAACGGCCGCAAGATTGAACTTGCCTGATGCGGTTTATGCTTCTTGATAATGGAATCAGTTTGAATTTTATTATGTCAGAGGGAGGAACGTCCAATCGACAGCGAGAATCACAGGTATCGCAGCAGCGCAGGGCCAGCAATGACTAAGAGAACTGTACGTTCTGACAACTAACGTAGTGAACCGTCTGATGGCTAACTATCAAGGTTATCAATAACCCAGCTAACATGACGATGGGGATGTCGTACGAGTGTACTCTCAGGAGCTGTTGCCACTGGTGAAGGCGCTCAACGAATAGAACAATAAGCTCAAGGAGGAGAAGACCGTCATCGCCCAAGAGTTTAAGCATCTTGACTTCTTTACCGACACGCTCAAACAGGAAAACGAAGAAATGAAACAGCACTGTCACATGCGGTCATTGGACCTTGAGAAGGTTATTGAAACCATAAGCCTAAACTTTACTGAGGAGGAGAACGACTTCAACCATAGAATTCACCTGCTGCGGGAAGAGAACAATATCATTGTGAAGTGTCTGAATTCGATGCTGGCAGAGCAAGGTTAGCTGGAAGAACAGATCATTCAGGGCTAGCAGACCAGACTGGCACAAGCCACGCAGATGAAGGAAGACGAAATGAATGCATTGGACTTTGAAGCCAAAGCAGATCAAATGAAAAGCGAAATCGAATAGATAGATCGGAAGCACAGGCAGATATTGAACGAGTACGAAGAATGCAACGAATCCATCAATCGACTGTGCATCGAGAATATGAAGCTGAGGAACGGCAATATCGAGCGCATATATTAGCTGAAGGACTGTGAACAGGAAATCAATGCAAAGAAGCCCAAGCTCGAACGGGAGAACCTTAAGTTGCACAGCGACATTCTGTTGTTAAAGAAGGAAGTGCATGAGGCTCAGCAGCAGGCCGAGGATCGCAAGAGAAAGTTGGAGAGGATGACCTAAACTGCTGATAGGCAACGTGAAGAAGTAAGAGCAAAGCAAACCGAGCTCGATATCAACAACTTCAAGTTCCAGGAAATAAAGGATACTATCCAGCAAAATTAGAGATTAATGAACGAGTCCAGACAACGATAGGCTCAGATGGAGAGCGACATTCAGCAACGAGGTCGCAAATTGGATGATCTCAATCGGCAGTTGAAGGTTATGGAAGTCGATGCTGCGTCACGGCAGAGTGCCTTTACCGAACAGTTGAAAGAGAAGAGGCAAAGCTATTCGAATGCAATCAAAGCGTACTGGTTGGCGTGATTTAGGTTACAATCGACTCTGGGAAAACGAACTGCAGCTTATTCCCAAGAACGTAACTCCCTGGAGTATACCATTAAGGAGCTCAAGTTCAGCATAGAGAGTATCCGGAAATAGATCAAGGACGAGGAGGCAGATTCGCAGGAGATGCAGCGCCAACTTGCATCACACACACAGACTAACAAGGAAGTTTAAAGGCTTCATTACCAGTTACGGCAGGTCGAGCAGTAACTCGTGGCCAGTCGCAGACGCCTCGGCTCATGATTAATCTGTGTAACTTCATAAAAAATGAGCTTTTTTAGTTAGGAACCGCTGCAAACAGGGCATCAGCATTCCATTGTGGAGAATGAGCTAGGCAACCAGTTGTGGCTGGGCGATTTCGCAGCTGCAGAAGACCTGCAACGACTCAGATCGAACAATGTTAGAACAGGTACAAGTGATTGCTACCAAGTTATTTCAGCTACTTCGGGAATGATGCCGCAGTACGACAGTACAATAGCACACCACCAGTTCGTCATTCGCGACGCAAAGAATGCCAACATTTTCATCCACTTCGAGCGGGTGAGCAATTGGATTGAGACTGGTCTGCAACGGGGAAGTGTATTGGTTCACTGTGGGGCTGGGGCATCCCGTTCAGCAACCTTAGTTATAGCATATCTCATGAGAAGCCAGCGACTGACCTTTCAGTAAGCCCTAAACTATTGTCGGAAGAAGCGGCCACAAACATGTCCAAATATTGGATTTGAGCGACAACTCAAGCTCTATTAACGAAACCTTCACATAAAACGGGGAAACAGCCACAGCAATGTAAGTAAGGATGAAGAGCTACCACCACTCAACTCACCACCGAAGAGATTAACGATGGACAGAAAACCGCAAAGAGCAAGTGAGGAACTTCGTACTCCTTCGCTGAGTAAGGAGGTATGGCAACGGCAAGACACCCCTGTAGACTTACTTTCGAAGTACCTCAAAAGGATGGCTGAGTTTCGTTTCGGAGTTAGCTTCGACCTGAATAGGACCATCAAGTCGTCCGTGAGGTTCCGAAAGTGACTGATATTCTTCAACTTTACCATTTCCACAAAGACACATCCGCAAATCAGTTCTTTCCGTTGGTGGGGGTGCGGGTTGTTGATTCGCCTGGCTTATCGTCGCCTGGAGGTGTGGGTGTGAAAGTCTTTGCCTATCTTTTGCTTGTGTCCAACAATTTTCTGCCCATCTCTTGAGATTCATTTGCCTTTTCCTCTGGAATAACCGGTATTTTGGGATCCTTTTTTATCGTTTCCAGCAATCTCTTCCCGTTCTCTTGTCTGCTGTCACCAACTCGGTTAGTGTGGCGGTTCAGCAGATCCTACGCCGATTGTCGCTTCATTAAGCTGTCATAGAAGTTATGCAGCTCCTCTGATTTTTGGCTGACACTCTTTTCTTCTGCCGCTGGGCGACTTACAGGTTCTGCCACTGGCGCTTTGGGAACTACAACTGCAGCCGTTGACTCGTACTTCTTGAAAAACTCTGTGTCATCGACCAGTGGAATCTCAGGACGAGTATCAGCTTGGACTGGAGGCGCTGCGATAAAATCGTTATAGCTTTGTCCGGAGATCTTAATCGAGTCACTGAAGTTAGTAAAGTCATTACCCAAGAAGCTTGGGGTTATCTGCTCCCAACGGTACAAATATTTCTTCTTCATTGACAGTTTCAGACTTGTACTTGAGAGGGAACCCATAGGAACGGTGCAGAATATACTCGTAGAAGACGTTGAGGTTGCTGTTGTTCTTGGTAGAGGCATACACGAGCGTTGCTCCATACTTCATGCAGGCCTCTCGAAGGTGGTATTGCACAAATGAGATCTTTTCAGCATTTTTATCACGGAAGACAGTAGTTTGGAGGTCAGCTTTGTTTACGGAAATGATAATCGGCAGTCGAAGATTGTTCACAAGAACTCCCTAAGGTACTGGAATTTCGAGTTCTTCGGGTTTCTATTCATAGGGCTTTCTACAATCAGGTAAGCGGATACTTCAAGAATTTTCCATCCTAATCGTAAGATGGTTCCTTGTAACTCGTGTAGTACTTCTGCACCCTCTCCTTCATCTCGTCGAGTTGGCTGATGGTCAGTCCCGCTTTCGTGAGCAGCTGGTTTAGGAAGTTAACCCAGCGAGAGATTTCAGTCATAAAGTTCCAAGGCTGAACTGGCTTAAGGCAAGTACCTGTGAAAAATCGAGCATGATCACCACGAACATTTTCTTGACGATGTCAGGATTACTCACAAGCACTTCAAACACCTCCTTGTTTTGATCATCGTCGATGAGGAAGAGCTACAGCTTGGCGTGAGTGCCTTTATGATTGAAAGAGTGTACGGTTGTCTGGGTCGCGCAGATTCACCACATTGAGGTAAGCGTAGTCAATGACGGAAGTGAGGTTCTTATCACGAAGGCGAGCAGACTCCACCACGGCTGCGTTTCCCCAACACTACCTTTTTTTGGCATTTCTGTGCGAGACAGATCATAGAGCGAGTCGATGAAGGTGCGCTTACCAGAGTGGCGATGGCCAAGCACGAGCACCGGAGTATTGTCAAACTTGCTGACCGAGCGGCTCTCGTTCAAAATCTAATTCCACATGTATTTAAATATTATAGTTGAGGAGGCTGGCGGACAGCGGAACGTTACGGCTGCGGCATCACGAATCACTCCAGACTGGGCTTGATGGGCTATTCCAACTGTAGTGTGGCTCGATCGGATGAGGTCAGTTCCTTCACAAACTGAACTGGACTACCCGCCCACAACGTATTTTCAGGGATGACAACTCCTGGTGGAACGCTGGAATTCGGTGCGATCACAGAACTGAATTGTTGGTAATTGTACCCTCGTTCAAGCTGTGCACCTTCGCCAATCACTGACTTAAAGCCAATGTGCACATTGTCGTCTATGATGCAAGAGTGTAGGTGACAGCTGTGTTCGATACGAACGTTGTTTCCTAAGCATGACTTGTTATCATACCTATGTTCAGGGAATTAGGGAATGCCTCATCAGGCACAGCATCTGAACACTCCAGAACGCAGTTCTCACCAATGGATGTGTTCTTACCGATCCTCACCGGATAGTTATCTCCTTTTAAGGTTGCTCCAAAGGATATGACAGTGTTCGAAGCGGCATAGACACTGCCGATGACAGTCGCGTTAGGCGCTACGTAGGAGGTGCTTGAGAGTGTAGGCTGTCGATCGTAGAGGTTGAGGATATTGCGGTGACGGTTTAAAGGTTCGAGATGTGCAACATCTCTGGTGAGGGTGCCTGCATGGCTGTCCAATGCTACTGTAATGACTGTCGAGTACCGAGACCACTTTCTCTGATAATCCTCCCGGTGGCGCTGCGTGTGTGCCTGAAGATATCTACAAGAATGGTTCCCACCTTTCGTAGCTGCTGCATAAACGATGTAATAATTATGCAGATCGACAATCAGCTGTTTGGGTAAGGTGGAAAGTTCGACCTGTAGCGTGACTTGCAGAAGTCATTAAACACTCGACTAGGAGCCACCTCCACCTTCTGGTTAGGGGCATCCATCCAGCTAAAAATGTTCAGCTTATCTGCGAAGCCCTTGACAAGAGTGAATTGCTCGTCTCGAACTGGGGTAGACATTGCGAGGTTGGGCGATACGGAACGTGCAACATGGGGACTGGTGAAGGACTGGATGACAGTTGGATTGACTATTGGAAAATCTAATGCAGGAATCTTGCTGCCAGGAGAAGGTGGCCCATCGATTCTTCTCGTGGAGATTCCCATTACTTAATTGTTACCGATATGGCCAGTCTGGAAATTCACACCAGCAGCACTTTGGTACTGGTTGACACCCATATTGCTTCCGAATCCTTGCTGTGGTTGAACCACTGCACTGCTTGTTTGATTTTGCCCGCGAAGGTTGGATGGGGATTTCACATCGATCTGAATTTGCTGATCGTACTGAGAATGGTTGATGGGCTGAGATCCAAACTGTTACACTGGGGAGTTAATTCTCTGAGGAGTATTCATTGCACTTGGCTGGTTGTTGTTCATCCTGTTTACTTGACTGTCGTATATGGGCTGGGTGATAACGTTCGAGGTTGCAAGGTTCGGATTGAAGATGTTGGACTGGTGGATATGATCTCCTGGTCGGCTCATGCTGTTGTTTAGAATGGGTGAGACAGGGATATCCATCATCCTGATCTTGCTGATGTCAAGCTAGTGGTTGGTTAAGTCGATCTTCTGGCCGAATCGCATGAGCCCGCCGATATGCAACTTCCCCATTATGTACTTTAACCGAATGCACAAGCGACCGACTGGACCGTAAGTATCAGGTGATTTCAGCACAATTTCTTCTGAGAAAGGAATATGATCGTCTGAGTTCACACACTAATTACCGAACTGTTAGGGGTGGTTCCTTCGAAGGAACTCTCGAAAATCCCAATTCCCCCTGCCGAATACCCGATCGGTTGTTGGCTGTGGGTACTCACCAGCTGCTAGTTTAACTTAGAACTGAAAAAGATCCTGCTCGGCGCATCGAAACTACAGATCCTCCCAAACTGGCTAGGTGCCATGCCGTACGAGAGTATACTCCACCTGATCATTGACCCGAAACAGTATGTAAGAGCGCTGAGTAGAACAGTTGCTTACCAGAGATGTGTTATCCCCCGTTGGGACATTCAAATGAGCTTTTTCAAAAGTAATCTCCAAAGTCATTTGGCACCAGGATTTTATTAACTGTCGTCAAAGTGGTGCCGATAGCCAAAGTCAAATGGCGATAATATTTTGGTTTATTCTTGCTTATTCCAGGCATAGTGTGAGGTAAACCCGATTCCGAAGCCGGCCAGAGCGATAACGAGCGGTACTTTTTCCGATAGATTGGTATTCTACTCAGACCCTTTCTTTCGATGGATGGGCATTGTATTTCCAACAATTACTGGCGAGGTCTCAAGAAGGTTCTAGAACAGCGGGGACGAGCTATAAATCCCGGGATATCCTCGACTTAATTAAAGGCATTTAAATCCTATCAGAATGGTTGATCAAGGCGTCACTGTCGGCTATTGGGGCATCCGCGGCAAAGGCCAAATTCCTCGTCTGTTGTTGGCCTACACCGGCACCAAGTTCACTGCCAAGAACTACACTGCTCCCGAGCAATGGTTCGGAGCTGATAAGGTTAACCTTGGCCTCCCCTTCCCCAACCTCCCCTACCTCATCGACGGTGATTTCAAGCTGACTGAGTCTGAGGCAATCTGCCGCTACATCATTAAGAAGTACAACAACGGTGAACTCTTGGGCAAGACCCTCGAGGATCAAGCATTGGTCGATAACATTCTGGGTGTCATTGACGATATCTCCACTCCTACCATCCAACTCGCCTTCAACGAGAAATTCGAGGAAGAGAAGGAGAAGGTCTTTGCCGACAAGGTTAAGGCTAAGATTGACCTGGTATACAAGCAACTCGGAGACAAGGAGTGGGTCTTGGGCTACCTTACTCTTGCCGATTTCAAGATCGCTGAAGCTTCCAATTACCTCGAGGGTATTTGGCCACATCACTTCAAGGAGTATCCCAAGGTCGGTGCTCTCAGTGCCAGGTTCAACGAGCTACCTCAAATCAAGGCTTATTATGCCAGTGAGGGAGCTGTCAAGGGTCCATTCCTCCCCCCAACTGCCAAATGGCATTGATGATCATGTGTGTTTGCCGACAGCACTGTTTGAGATGAGCATTCGAAGCTAGGTTATTGGCATACACCAGTTTATTGAAACATCTAAATAAAATGCGGAAGAGCTTCTGCCTCAACTCAATCGCCAGCTCCAAACAAATCAACGGCAGTCCTCTGAACACTTCTCCATCAAAGAATCTCTACTCGTTTTCCAAGCAGGATCGGTTCAAGCAATAGATGAGCGCTTGCGATCGCATCTATGAACTACCGAGTTTGAGGCCAAGCAAATACGGAGTTGGAATAGGTCGCGGTAACAAGAGTGACTTTACCCGTGACAAGACGGTGTCGCCACCGGCAAGCCGATATACCCGGATGTCTTTCTTCGAGGAAAACAAAAAACGGAATAAGGGATGTTCAATAGCCTTGGGTCGCGATGTACCTAATCGATATGAGCGTAGAAACTTGCACATCAGGGTTACCTTGACCTCAGCAACATAAAGGTTCCAGGGCCTGGAAGTTACAATGGGGATAGGTTGAGTAAGGGCAGTCTATACTCAATGCGACCACGCACAAAAGTCTTAGACAAGAGAATGACCCTGGAACCACAAAACAGCAACCCAGGACCGGGTACTTATGAAGACCCCGAAGCTTTGTCACCCAAGGGGAAGTATTCCTCTTCGAAACACCATGGGGTGGGGTCACTTTTGATCAGCTCCAAGTCTCAAAAGAGATTTGCAGAATTCAGTAAAACGTTCAACCTAACTTAGAGAATTAAGTTCCCGGACCAGGTAACTACAATACGCCAGCTGCGCTCACAGGCAATTCCAAGTATATTAACTCAAAGCACATTGGTACAGGCTTGAGAGCTTTCACGTTGAGCAAGCGGATAAGCAAGTTTGACGAGATTTCAGAAAACCATCGAAGTATTCCAGGACCCGGTAGTTACCGCCAGCCAAGTGACTTCGGCCAGTACGACGGAAACGTGTACAATACCATTTCTGCCTCAAGGATCCCTGCCTGAGCTGGTCTTCTCAGTAGGGTGTTTGCTGTTGACCTGATTTTAATACAGCGGCCAAACTTAAATTTGCGACTCACAACAAGCGGTGATAAGTTGATTAACTGCGAATGTTTGCGCGAGCCATTGTTTTGGCATTCATTTGCAGCTTGGCTTTGGGAGCCAGCCTGGAAGATGACATTGGGCAGCAACCTACGGACGATCGCGTTACAATCGAGCTCTACTACGAATCGCTGTGCCCTTTCTGCCACAAGTTTATGACTGAGCAGTTGATTCCAGTTCTCGCGAAGCCGGTACTACCTTTCCTAAAATTAGGGAATTTGGTAGATAGCAGACTTCAAGTTCTATCCCTACGGTAATGCCAAGACGACAAAACGTGGAAAGTTCTACAGTTTCAAGTGTCAACACGGAGAACAGGAATGCCAAGGTAATATTATCGATACTTGTGCCCTCAATCTCTTCTTACAGCAATCAGTCGGAATTCCATTCTCGTTGTGTATGGCTCAGAGCTAGCAGAACTGGAATGCTGAGTAACTCATCATTATAACATAGTGGCCCAAACTGCGCCTCATTAGTCGGTGCCGATTGGACTCAAATCAAGAACTGCACAAATAGCTTTTACGGAAGGGAATGGCAATATGAAAACGGTCTCAAAACAGACTATGTGAAAGTTGATCATGTGCCTTACGTCCTCATCGATGGGGTGTTCGACCGAAGAAACTAAGAGGAAGTCCTTACCAATCTGTTAGGGACGATTTGTAGGGTATACAGTGGACCTCACAAAAAAGCCTATTGCCAAGAGTTTATGAACTGATTTGATAGTGTTAGCTGTGAATTGTTTAATGGGTTCGGTAATCACTGGATCACCTCCTCAAGTCCTTGAGCGGTGGGTCGGTCGATCAGAGGATAGCTGTTGCACTGAGAAAGGGCGCACATATTGACGTCTCGCTCGATCTTGAAATAGCCCTTGTCTCCCCAAGTTGCTCCCCAGCTGTTCTTGACATTCCAGAATTTCTTTCCATTTTCAGTTCCGTATCCTGTGGCGAGCACAGCATGATTAATGTCTTGAGTGGTCTTTCCACAGTTGTTCACGGTGTAGACACCGCTGGCGTAGTTCTTGAAACCAGCGATGACCTGGAAAGCAATTGAAATGGGTCCAGCAACGAACAGCCTCTCAGCAAGTTCCTTCTCGTCGCCTTGGGTAATGTTGTAGGCTCCATACTTCACGTAGGCTGCAGCTTGTTGAGGTCGGTAGACGCAGGTTCCATCCACAGCGGTGTAGGGGTAGGTCTTGTCGCTCTCAATACCGTTGGCGGACTTAATGTATTCGAAGGCCTGAGAGGGGAGACCACCCTTGCAACCGAAGTTGTTGAAAGCTCCAGCGCAATCCACAAGTTGCTGTTCAGCGAAAGTCATGTTCTTTCCCTTACCGAGGATATTCCAGTGACTTTCTAGGGAACCAACAGTCGAGAAAGTCCAGCATGAACCACAACTGCCCTGGTTCTTGACGGGAGTGACAACTCCAAAGTTATTCCATTCGAAGGCCTCGGGAGCTCCAAGTTGCTTGAAAGATTCGCTCACCTTGAGATTATAGGTGGCTGAGCAGTTTTGTGGGGCCATCAGCCTCAGGTTAAAGAACTGGTCGAAGGTAAGATCAGAGTAGTCGTTGATACCCTGAGTCCAAGAAGTTCTCTTGAGGTTGTGCTCTTGGATTTCCTTGAGAGTGGCGTGGAAGATCTCAAAGTGGCTCTCACTCTTAGTAGCGTACACGCTTTCGAACTCCGAGTAGATCTGGCGAGCCAGTTCTTCATCGAGCTCAACACGACCATGAAGCACGTCACGATACTTGACGTTCAGGTGGAGGTTGCAGCTTGCCAGGATCAATAATCCCACGAAAAGTACGAAAGATTTCATAAGCTAATATAAATGGGAAAGGTGCCAACCCGACATTTATAGGAGGAGGATCTGCTCATAAAAATCCTTCCTTGGTGACCAGCTCGATCGTGGCATTCGACTTCGACTTGTCCATTTGGATGATGTCGCCTCGAACTGTCTTCAGAGTTCTGAGATAGCCCTAGCCTTTTTCCTACAGCCTCTTAAGCATTTCGGCAGTCTCAGTCGTCGAGTAGTTGATCTTGCGAGACATCTCGTTGATGACACTAGCAACGAACATGTTGTTGACATGGCGTTGGATATAGAGTAAGGTAAGACTCTCAATGAAGTACTTGTAATCATCCACCTTGAGATAACTGCGCTTAGCGTTCGCTCCTAATGCTGCTACTCGCTCTTTTTCCTCATTTATTTTCTTTTCCTTTTAGCGAACGATGGCTAAGAGCTTCTATCTAAACTCTTCCCGCTTGGAAGAGTCCAGGATTGAGTACGGGTTGATTGTGTTGGGGTCGGTGGATGCTTCAATGCTCTTATTCTTGCTTTGAGTTTTTATGTCAGGCTCATTGGCTTTGGATTCTGCTTCGAGGGTGGCTGTGTCAACTGGGGCAGGTCTCTTAGGTCCATCACTGTGCAAACACAACTTCAGATCTTCTAAACTCGCACAGGGGATGTCTATAAACTCCTCATCGGCTTCAGTTTTGGTGGGAGTGGTTGATTGTGATTGCTTTGTTTTCTTAGCCTTTTCTATATACTCAATGATAGCAGCCTTAAGATCCTGAATCCGCTTGACAAGATCAACAGATCCGAGCGGCAGACTCAACCGAGCATCCGTGAAGTTGCCCTTATCACGAGTACAATTGTATGCTTTCGGCATCAAGAACAGAATCTTCCAGATGCTTTCGATTTCGATCATCATGCCGTAGTTGTCTAGAAGGTTTTTTTGGATGCTTTTAAAGAGATCGCTGTTCTTTGAACGGTTGCTCCGAAGGAATAGTAAGTAGCTGTCCACTTTCTTCAAGATCTCCACAATGCGGGCGTGTGTCCGGCACAGCTCTTGCTTTGGTTTGGGTGCCTCCATGCAGAGGGTTTAGGAGTTAAACATCAAATGCTCGTTGGCGGATGAACTGTCGAACTTCGGTTACTTTCGGGGTGTTCCGTTCCGTGAGGTCTCAGACCTGCTCACCAACTTCTTTCCGAGCTGCTTGCTAAACGAGACTGTCTTCTCGCTATCCTGGTCTTCGGCGGTCAGCCTATCACACTGCTTGCTCTTTCGTGGAGTGGCGAACTTCATGGTTCGCTCGTCTTCAGGCTCGCAGCCAGGCGATCCGCTATTTAGCGAGTCCAGTTTGACGGGTGACCTGCCTACTCGAGGGGAAGTTGAATGGGTCTTCATTGTTTTATAATTAAAGTTTCCACCATTTTTTAAACAGAGATAGTGTCCGCGAGAATGTATCGGAAGTGGCTTCCCTGGCCTTATAATAAATTTAACTGCTCCGCCGACGATGGAAAGAAACTCGATGGGATCCCGCAATGCTGACAAGAAGCCCTAGGAACTGTTCAAACTGCAGATCGGTAAGATCGAAGAGAAGTGGACGGTCAGAGATTTAATTACGTCACTCAACAAGGGTAGGAAGGGAACAGGGGCAGTCGTGAGAGTTAAAATGTACCCATCCAACGAGATTGTGGATGTTCGACTGCAGAATTAGCACTATCGGTTGCGATTCCTCAATAGGAAGGAACTGCATCTGGAGCTGGTCACAGCAGCTGAGTAGTATCGGATTACAAGCACGACCGAGATAGACTTGAGCTACTTCCAAATTATGAGGCAAATAGGGGAGGGGACCTTCGCAAGTGTCTACCTCGCCGAGGAGAAATACGATAGGAGGTTAGTAGCTATCAAAGCAATAAACCGTCTAAACTGCCGCGAGTTGGGAGAATGGAGCTACCTAATAAACGAACTCGAAGTTCTCAAACGGTTGAGAACTCACCAGTTTGTGTTGCGGCTGTACTTTGCGTTCGAAGACGTACTCAATCTTCTTATGGAAGGAGTGCAACGTCTATCTCGTCACCGATTATCACCCAGCAGGGGACTTATTCACTTTCATGGCAAGGAAAAGACTGACAGTGGATCAATGCAAAGGTTGCTTCGTGCAGATTGTTCATGCACTCAAAGCGGTGCACAACCTTGGGTATGTCTACCGTGACCTCAAGCCAGAAAATATCTTGGTAAGTGAAGAAGGTACCCTCAAATTAGCGGATTTTGGGTTCGCCAGAAAGCTATAAAATGGAAAGGTTAAAGGTGTTTGTGGCAGCTACGAGTATATGGCCCCAGAAATGCTTGCCCTACAGGATTACGACCAGTCTTACGATGTGTACTCCCTTGGTATCCTTCTTTTCTAGATACTTGTTGGAAGGACACCCTTTCGAGGTGCTACTCGCAACAATATTACTCAATTGGTGAACCAAGGTATCGAGTTTCCTTAGACTTTGAGTCCATCAGAGCAGAGTTTAATTCGAAGCCTTACTAAACTAAACCCCGCAGAAAGACTTGGTTCAACCAATATCTTGGACATATTGAATCACGAGTGGTTCGAAACAATTCCACCGGCTGACCCACTATTCAATGCCGAATGGACACCGTCGAAACCGCCATCAAACCAGGAATGGCGTAGTTTTCCTTAAACCGCAAGTGAATTTGCTCAGGCGTCCTACAACTACCTTCAGCCACAGTTTGATGTCCCTTCGAAGAAGTTTGGCCCGAAGCTTAATGCTAGCCAAATTAATCCAGGCAGTCGCTGATCGTGCCTATACTTATAATCGGTTAGTTACATCATGCAAAAGTTAGGCATTTTTACATCGTTGGGCGAACACCGCAGAACGAGCCCTCGCAAGAAAGGGCAGGATACCAGCCGAGAAGAGTAATCGCAAGCTGGCATGTCCTTTCGTAATAAGGTTGAGCCTCCACCAAGCACACAGAAAAATTCAGAAGGTAATCCGAATGGTTCAGTGAGTGCCTCTCCGATTAAGGTGGACTACGCTTCAAGTTCGAGGACGCCAATGGCCCACATCCAGTTTAGCAGTCCATCACAACCCTACCAATCAATAAATACTGGCGGATTTAGCTCCTCATTACCAATTCCACCACAATACTCCCAAGTTCACGCTGCTGGCCCAGGAATGTATGGGTCAATTGTGCATCATCAATATCCCCACCCTAACACCATTCGAACTGTCATCCAAACTGCAGTGCCAATCATCAACCCTGTGATCATTCAGTCTGGCATCAACGCAAAAGAGGAGATCGAAGCGCTCGAGGATCAGAAGGATATGGTGCTGAAGCAATATGCCAAACTGTATGAAATGTACGAAGAGCTCAAGCATAAACCTCATGAACCACAATAACATCGGGAGCCTCCCCGGAACCCACCCCAACAAAGGGAGCCTAGCATATCCTCGCATCGAATCGCTATCATGCAGAGCCAGCTAACAACCCTGTTCGCAGACTTCTAATCTGATATGGACTCAGCTATCGACCGCATCATAAACAAATGCCTTCACGACGGAAGACAGGAGATCTCACGAATCGCTTCTGCCACGACTGTTGAAGTTCGCTACGGTTGACTTATAGATCACTTTGTATGGGATCACATTTCTTTCTCCATGAGCCTGGTCGGCGGGATGAGCAGCTAATGATTTATCTGGAGATACTGGTTAAGTAGCTTCTTGAGCTCTTCGTTCTGGGTGTGGAGCTCTCCAGTTTCATCGATGAGTTTTTGTCGAGAAAGAAGCAGTTCGTAGTATTTAGTGAGGGCCTTGTCAAGAACTTTCCAAATTCTGAAAGTCCGCTCTGGGAGAACTTGAGTGAGTTTTTCCCAATATTTCTTTCCTTCCCTAGCGATGTGCTCTTTCTTCTCACGTTCAGACAGCTGATCAATCGATTTCTTTATGATCTTCTCAAGCATTCGCTTACGTTCGTCTTTGGTTGCCATCCATTCGATCAAAAAGTCAACGACCAGTGTTGGGTCGATTTTGAAGTCGGAAGACATATCCACACGGGGTTCAGGCTCGGGTTGAGCATCTTCCTTCTTTTATTCCTGCTTCTTCTCCTATGCTTTTCTTTTACCTCGACGCATTTGCCGTTCCTCTTACTCTCTTGCCTCTTGCTCCCGCTTCAGCTTCTCTTCGAGTTGTGCCTGTTTTTCTTTTTCACTCACCCACTTGCACCTGTTCGCCATCTCCTCCAAGAACATATTCAGCTCATCCACCGAGTCTATATTTAGAGTTTTCTTGAGTAGCTCGAGTTGCTCATTTAGCTTGGTCTCGAGGCTAGCCTTCTACAGCTATTCTCGCATTTTATCGTCGAACATGAAGTCTGCTTCGGTCAGAAGCACGTTCACCAGTTCTGTTAATTTGACCTCCCCGACGATCAAACGAGTCTCTGAACCTTGTTAAAACTCGTTCATCGACATGAACGCGTTGGTGTTCTTTGTTTTCTATTCGACCTTTTCCTCAGAGGGAGGTGTGCCGGCCCACTGCATCCCAAGCTGCTGAATATGGATGGTGATGTCGCACTTGATGATCTTCTCCTTGAGTTCCTGAACCTCTGCCTCGTTCATCGCCTGAATTTAGTTGTACTGGTCCAGGTCAGCCTTTTCAAAGTGCTTGAACTTTCTTTGAAGTTCCTTGAACTGGCGAGTGATACGTTTGTAGTCTTGAGTCAGCGACTTATTCTGTTCTTTAAAGCTTTTCTCAGCCTTATCGTACTCTTCTTTGAGCAGTCGAAGCCTGTTGCTGAGTTGACGCTCTTTCTTTGTCATATCTGCGAGCATCTTATTGTTTTCATCCTTCTTCTCCCTCAGCACCTTGAGGTTGTAGTCCAGCTTCTCCGTGTTGAGCTGATACAGTGCCTTCATCTCCTCATAGTACTTCTCAAGTTCCTGAATCTCGGTCTCCATACGAATCTTTGTGCTTGCATAATTCTTTGCCCCGTCAACTCTCAAATCCTCGATCTTCTTTGTGAAGTCTTCTTCGGCTTTGACTCGCTTCGAAGCGAACTCCTCTTCAGCGTCAATATGGCTTTGGAAGCATTTATCTACAGTATCCATGGCGTCCTTAATGTAGGCTTTGCGCTAGGTTAGCATGTTTATGTACCTCAGCCTCAAACTTTCTTTGAATCTCCTCGAGTTCCTTCAAGTTATAGTCCCTCAAGGTAAAGTATTGTCCTCGCATCCTCCCGACCAGCAGCTTGATATCTTGGGACTGCTCCTTAAGCATCTTGACGTAATCATCGTCTTTCTTCTTCAA
>Ga0075152_10001033_pt1 | contig 20144 bp, 12 predicted proteins | sample JI61114C2DNA_FD_70964 | JGI IMG/M metagenome (GOLD analysis project Ga0075152, IMG submission 70964) | Wastewater effluent complex algal communities from Wisconsin, to seasonally profile nutrient transformation and Carbon sequestration -... | ecosystem: Engineered > WWTP > Effluent > Algae...
CGTGGAGTATAAAGGAGATATCACCACCTGGAAAGAAGTGGATCATGAGGATGGGGATAACGGGTATATTTATTACGTTAAAAGAAATCATGTGATCGATGCCTTGCGAACTCCGGAGGCATTGGCCCGCTATGCCAATGATGCCCGTGGCATTGTCCGGGTAAAGGGTATTTCCAATAATTCGGAATACATGGAAGAGGGACTGAAAGTCTATATCACATCCGTAAAGGATATACCTGCCGGTGGGGAGATACTGGTAGATTATGGTAAAGAATACTGGGATGTGATCCGTCATAACATCCGGCTGGAGGCGAAAAAACAGAAAGAGCTGGCCGCTAAAAAGACAAAGTCAAAAAAGAAGCGGGCCTGATTCAGGATCCGGTAAGTTCTCCATAATAGGCCTGCAGCCGGGCAGCTGACTCACGGGGAAAGGTAATCGTATTTGGGAAAACAAATGTTTCGTCAGGTCCGGGTTGCAAACGTTCTGCCAGTTCCTCCCACTTTTGAGTCCAAACAACATAATGCGCTATCAACGCTTCGGCATCCTGCAGCAGGAAACCGGGTAAGTTTGCTTTATGCTCGTCCAGCAGCTGAAGAGCTTTCCTATTATTGGCTTTCAATACCTGCGCATACCTGTATGTTTTACCAGCGGCCAGGTAAGCTTTATAATCAATCACAGATTGATCAAAAGTGGCGAGAAGTGTTTTAAGAAATTCTTTCATAAGCGCGTTTCAGTTCAAAGATAATACGCATTTCACATTATTTCCGGAATCCGATCCTGTCTCTGTCTTCCCATTTCTTTTGTTTCACTTTTTCATCCAGCAGGTTCTCCAGAACAACGTAGATCTGATTCAAACGACCATTGTGATTACCTGTTATTTTCTTTAATGCTTTTATTTCATGAGCCAGCTCCTGGTAGTTCAATGCGAATTCTTTCAATGAAATAAATGCACGTACAATAGCGATATTCATCTGAACAGCTTTGCCTGACCGCAAAACGGATGCCAGCATGGTGACCCGTGTTCTGTAAATGCAAATGGCAATGACGGACTATACTTTATTGAGTCGTCGAGGTTATCACAATTTGTGATAACCTCCTGCCATTCTTTTTTTGTCAGAATAAACATAAAGTCTTTCGGAAAGCGAAGCCGGTTTCTTTTCACCGCCTGTTTTAATGAGCGGGTCTCGGTTCCGTACAATCTTGCCAGATCGAAATCCAGCATTACTTTTTGTCCCCTGATCTCATAAATGATGGATTGAATTTTCTTTAACTGCATAAGATTTTTTTCAGGGTAGTAAATTATCTTATCCGATTCATCTTCTCTAATCCGGAATAACAGAAAAACAACCGGAACAACAGTTTTTTCCTGCTTACCGGGCATAAAAAAACCCTGTAAACAGGGTTTTAAAACAAGGTTATGTGGGTTAGATTCCTGCGAGATACTGACCCTGTATGAATTTCGCCACATCCGTTAAGTTTTTGGTTTGTTCAAAAACCGCCAGCTGACGGTCCGCCCCTGTGCCATGCTCCAGTATCCGGTGCACATTGGCAATCCGGTGCCGGCTGCCCAGGTGGTCCAGTACCGGATCCAGGAAATCGAGCAATTCATAGATCAGGGCCCGGGTATTCACTTCTTCTTCCTTTCCGAAGTCAATCAGGTAGCCATCCACTCCATACCGGCTGGCCCGCCATTTATTCTCATTGAGCAGGGCCCGGCTGTATTGAATAAAGTTGAGGTTCTTGGAACGCAACATATAAATCCTGGCGCAGATGGCCTGGAATAAAGCCGCCAGGGTGATGGTCTCATCTACAGTCAGCGGAATGTCGCATACCCGGAATTCCACCGTATTAAAGAAGGGGTGAACCCGGAGGTCCCACCAGATCTTTTTAGCATTATCAATACAATTGGTCTTGATCAGCAGCTTGACATAATTGTCATACGCTTCAATACTCTCAAAAGCATCCGGAATACCGGTGCGCGGGAATTTATCAAAGACTTTGGTGCGGAAAGATTTATACCCGGTCATGCGGCCTTCCCAGAAAGGAGAGTTGGTACTCAGCGCAAAAATATGGGGCAGGAAATAGCGGGTGCTGTTGGCTATATGATTGGCCATTTCACGGCTTTCCATGCCCACGTGCACATGCAATCCGAAGATCAGGTTACTCCGGGCGGCTTCCTGTAATTCATTCACTATTTCACTATACCGGATATGGTCGGTGATCAGCTGGCTTTCCCAGTGACTGAAGGGATGTGTGCCGGCAGCACCCATGGAATAGCCAAGGCTTTCGGCAATACCACTGATTGTTTTCCGAAGAGCTGCCACATCACTCCAGGCTTCGTCAATATCGGCACAGATATCCGTGCCTACTTCCACTACCGCCTGGTGCATCTCTGCCTTTACTTTGTCCTTGATCATTTTTTGTCCCTCATGTACGATGCGCTGTTCATGACTTTTCAGCTCAAAAGTATGCGGGTCGAGGACCATGTACTCTTCTTCTACACCGAGGGTAAAGGTTTTATAGTTGAGGTTCATTGATTGAAGGTTGATAGGGTGATAAGTTGATAGGTGAACAGGTTTACAAGGCAGTTTTCTTAGTACGTACCTTGTCAACTTGTCAACCTGTCAACCTTTTAACTTGTTAACTTTGTACCGGCACTGCTCCGCTTCACATACTCTCCCCAGGTCAGATTGTCCTGTCCTTCTTTGAGTGAAAGGGCTTTTTCGATGGCATAATTGGCTGCGGTTTCCACCACCCATTCAAAATTTTCTGCACCTACACTGGGCAGATCCGCATCCGGTGCCGGGTTGCAGAAATCAATGGCATAGGGAATTCCATCTCTGACGGCCAGTTCAACCGTATTAAAATCATACCCTAAGTATTTATTAATCCGCAGTACGATATCCGTCATCTGTTTCAGGCGCTCGGGTGAAGGACTGAAATCGGCCACATAACGCAGGTGATGCGGGTTGCGGGGTTCGTACGACATGATGCGGACATACTTGCCACCAATGCAATAACAGCGGTAATATTCAGTGAATACAATCTCTTCCTGTAACAGCATGACCAGCTGACCGGTTTCCGCGTGCTTCTGGAAAAAATCCTCCGGACCCGTCAGCCGGTATACGTGTTTCCAGCCACCACCGGCAAAGGGTTTCATATAAGCCGGGAAACCGACATTACTGAAAATGGATTCCCAATCCATCGGGTAGGCGAGGTTGCTGAATGAATCATTGGACGTATCATCCGGCAGGTCACGGGAAGGAATAATCGCTGTTTTAGGAACAGGGACATCAACTTTGGTCATCAGGCAATTATTAAAGTACTTATCATCGGCACTCCACCAGAACGGATTATTGATCACGGCTGTTCCTGTAACCGCGGCATTTTTGAGCCAGGTGCGGTAGAAGGGTACATCCTGTGAGATCCGGTCTATGATTACCGCGTAACCACTGGGTTCCCCCTGCATGGCTTTATCAATGCGGACGGGCTCGGCCACGATACCCGGCACATTTTTACTATTGACGCGGGCAATAAACGCTTCTGGAAATGAACGTTCCTTTCCATGCAGTATTCCTATTTTCTTCATAAAGGGGTTTTAATGATTAGTTATTGCGCCACTCCTGGGCTGACAGGCAGGGGAGAAGAGGCGTCTCCAAATTTATTTTTTCGGCAGCACACCACCAAATTAACCGGCTCTTTTAATCACCCTTATCAAGATTAATTCCGGGACCCTTTTATGATGAAATCATTATTTTTGAAACCATGCAGCAAGAAGCAAAAGAAACGGCAATGATGCGTACTGAGGATGTTTACCTTTCTTCCGAAAGTCTTCAACGGGAAGTGAAAATCAGCTTTTTTATGCCGGCTGCCTGCCAGCCGGGCGACCCATTGAGCCTGCTGCTGATCAATGACGGGCAGGATATGGAGAAAATGCATTTCAGTTCGATATTGGATAAACTCTATACTGCATCATCGATTGAGCCCCTGCTCTTTGCGGCCATTCATGCCGGTGAAGACCGGAAAATGGAATATGGCACCCAAATGGTTCCTGATTACAAAGAACGGGGGGCCAGGGCACCGCTGTATACGGCCTTTATATTTGATGAACTGATCCCTTTTATCCGGGAAAAGTTCAATATCCCTTCTTTCACAGAAAAAGCCTTTGCCGGTTTTTCACTGGGTGGGCTCAGTGCCCTGGATATTGTATGGAATCGCCCCGGTGAGTTTACCAAAGTTGGCGTTTTCTCCGGCTCATTCTGGTGGAGAAGTGTGGACCAGGAGGATGAAAATTACGATGATAACCTGCACCGGATCATGCACCAGCAGATCCGGGAAGGCAAGTATGCACCCTGGCTGAAATTCTTCTTTCAATGCGGGGCTCTCGATGAACTCAAAGACCGGAATAAAAACGGGATCATAGATTCCATTGATGACACCCTGGATGTAATACGTGAACTGGAGGCCCAGGGATACAACAGGGAAACCGATATTCATTACCTCGAACTCGCCGATGGTCATCATGATGTATTCACCTGGGGAAGGGCGATGCCGGCATTTTTGAAATGGGGATGGTCTGTTAGTCGGTAGTCTGGAGTTAGTAGTCGGGAGTCCGATGCTTCGGACAACAGCCCTTTCTAAGGAGGTTTTCTGGTATTTCGAGCGCAGCGAGAAATCTTGTATTTCCCCTCTCCCCCTATTAAGATTGTCATCCCGACGAAGGAGGGACCTTGTATTTTATGTTGGTGTTAGCTGTTAGGTCAACAGCCCCTCCTAAGAACGCTTTATCTTTATTAACTTATAGTAACACTTTTTACGAGATATGCTCGTAGCTCGTAGCTCGCAGCTCGAAACTCGCAGCTCGAAACTCGCAGCTCGAAACTCGTAGCTCGCAGCTCGAAACTCGTAGCTCGCTTCGTACATAAACAAAAGAGCCGGTTCATACGAACCGGCTCTTTTTATATTAACCTTTCAGGTATTAATTGAAGATATAACGCAGACCAAACTGGATAGAATAAGTAGAACTGATACTTACATTATCACGGAAGGTCTTGGTGATGATATTTCCATTGGCAGAGGCCAGGCGGAACTGGGGAACCACGGTACCACCCGGAACCAGCGAATTCTGGTTGGTCGGGATCAGGATAGAACTGGCGTTAATCGATTTGAATTTACCCCAATCGGAATTGATGATATTTCCAAAGTTGAAGATATCCACAGTGAACTGAACAGTGTTTCTGTTCTTTCCCACTTTCGTGAAGATATCCTGCATGAATTTAACATCCACCCGGTTCAGCCAGGGGATCTGAGCTCCGTTACGTTCAGCATACTGACCGCGGTGAGCTCTCAGATACTTATCCTGTCCGATATAGTTCTCAAACAAAGTACGTTGTGCATTCTGATCATAAACCACCCCGTTTACAGTCTGGCTTGCAAACTGCATTGTAGCCAGATCTGATTTGGTGGGGATATAGATCAGGTCATTACCAGAAACGCCATCCCGGTTAAAATCTCCTCCATATACATAAGAGAAACGGCCGGAGATACCACCATTGTAGATCAGGGAGATCGTGGTAGCCAGGTGTTTCAGGTATTCTTTACGGTAAGAAACAAGCGCAACTACACGGTCAGGAAGTACATAGTCTGTATAACCCAGCGGTGAGGTATTGGCTCCATTTACAGTAGCTGTACCCTGCCAGGCAGACTGGGGCTGGTCACCACCACCATCATGCATATTGCCTGCCAATGATTTGGTATAGGCAAAGGAAGCATAGAAACCTTTAGAGAATGGCTTTTCTACTTTTGCAGTCAATGCAAAGTAATATCCTTTTGTTCCATTAGTGATCAGGATCGGGTTGAAAGCCGCAGTACCGCCCGGTGTCGGAACACCAGCGGAATTCAGGGTATTGATGAAACGGGTAGGTACTGTTGAGCCATAAATGGTCCGGTTATCAGGATATCCGGCTACATTCAGTGCAGAAGGACTTGCCATGTTTGGATTACTGAAGAATGCAGTATTCAGATCTTTATTGAAGATTGCTTCCAGGGTTCCAATCAGACCACCGGGTAAACGGGTATCAATAGCCAGGGTGGACTTCCAGGACTGTGGGAATTTAAATTCAGGATCCAGTGCTGTAACGGTTCCAGGTACAATGGTACCTGCCTGAGGTACACTGGCAGGACGATAAGCAGCCGGATCAGGATTGAACGGACGGTTTACGTTATTGGCCAGTCCATTAAAGGATTGGGTAATCTGAATCATTCCATTGTCACCAGACTGGCTTACGATCCATACAAAGGGCACTTTACCGGTGAATATACCTGTTCCACCACGGATTTGCAGGGAACGGTCACCATAAAGATCCCAGTTAAAGCCCATACGAGGAGACCACATAAGACGTGTTGAGGGCAGTAATCCTGTATTCATTTTCACACCACCGGCAAATGTCATAGCGGCTACCAATGGGTGTGTTTTAATCTGCGGAACTTCTGGATAAGTAGCACGGTCAACTCTTAAACCAAGGGTCATCCGGAAATTACGGTTAAGGGTGATTTCATCCTGTCCATACAAGGAAAGCTGAGCGAACTTAAAGGCAGAGTAGGCAGGAGCGAAATTTTTAGACAGGGAGTAAGTGATGGCGAAATCGCGGGGATCACGGCCATTCGCAAAATCAGCCCAGGTATTAAATACATAATAACTGGTGGCGAAACGCTGGAAACCATTGATGGTTTCGCTCAGGTCAAATTGACCACCTACGGTCCAGGCATGTTTACCACTGGTCCAGCTCAGGTTGTCAATAATTGAATAGGTTTTAACCTTCCGGAGATTACCAAAACTAAATGGCTCATATCCGAATGAAGTATAGGGAGCAGAAGCCGATACACCCGTAGTACTCAGGATATCCACAAAGGGGAATATCTGGCTGTCTGTCTCACGGGAGTCATTCTGATAAGTATAAGTTCCACGAAGGGTATTTGATAAACGACCCCAGTTGGAGTTCAGCTCAGCAGCCAGGGAGTACAGATTGGCACCCTGGAAGTAATTTGAATTTTTATACCAAAGGGAATTGTTGTTGGTACGACCCAGACCACCGGAATAAGTGAAACCGGCTCCCGAGGTAGATGAGCTGGGACCATTAGGCTCACCACCTTCTACCTGGCTGTAACGCACATTCATGCGATGTTTGGAATTGATGTTCCAGTCCAGGCGCATCATTACTTTCGTTCTTTCAATATCGGGTGTATAATTATCCCAGGGACCTGTCACATAACCGTAATTATCAGCCAGGTATTGGCTGATATAACGTAAAGAGTCAGCAGAAGGGCGTGCGATATTCGGAGCACTTCCAAACGCAGCAGTGGCAGAAGAAGCGATATTAGTCTGAATGGTTTTCGGCTGAGTTTCTTTTTCATAATTGAAAAAGAAGAACAGTTTGTTTTTAATGATCGGGCCGCCGATACGGAAACCAACCTGCTTAAATTCTTCATTCGGGCGGGTGAATGTAGTATTACCTACTTTGTATCCACGCTGATTCTGATTTCTCCAGTAAGTATAAGCGGAACCACTGAACGTGTTCGTACCAGAACGGGTTACCGCGTTGATTGCACTACCGATAAAGCCGGTCTGACGAATATCAAACGGAGTAATATTCACAGATATTTCTTCGAGGGCATCCAGGGAAATCGGGGTACCACCTGCAGGCAGGTTACTGCCAATACCAAAGCTGTTATTAAAATCAGCCCCATCAATGGTAAAGTTATTCTGACGGTAGTTTCCTCCACCAACAGAGGCACCATTTGCCTGTGGTGTGGTTCGGGTGAGGTCATTGATACTACGGCTGATTGTCGGTAACTGGTTGATCTGACGTACACCAATATTGGTAACAGAACCAGTCCGGCTGGCATTCAAAATGGAACTTTTGCGTCCGCTGGTCAACACTACATTTTCCAGTGAACCGGAGGTTTTGTTCAGGGCCGGATTCAGTAAGAATGATTCAGCCAGTTGCAGGTAAACGTTTTCAAATTTACCGGCTTCGTGACCTACAAAGCTTACTTCAATTAAATAAGGGCCACCCACACGCATATTCTGGATAGAAAACTGACCACCCGCGCGGGATACTGTGGAGTATTTAGTGCCGGAGGGCTGGTGGGTTGCCACAATCGTGGCGCCAACCAGGGGCTCATCAGCATTGTTCTTCACCGTACCATTAACAGCAGAGGTCGTAATCTGGGCAAACAGCAGGGGACTTGCCATCAGGGCTACAACTAATAAAAAGACTATTCTCTTAAGCATAAAGATTGGTTTTCGGTTGCAAAGAAAGGGAATATTTCCAAATTAAATATAGGCAAATATTAACAAACGACTATTGAAAAGGAATGTGTTAGAAAGACAGCCCGGGAAGCTTTTTCGCTGCCCGGTCCCGTCCGGAACCAGAACCCCGTCTGATTGTTCTATTTTTGCAAAAAAAAGGCTGATGCTGGATACCATAGAAAGTGCTATCGAAGACATAAAAATGGGCAAATTAGTAGTAGTAGTGGACGATGAGGACCGTGAAAATGAGGGTGATTTTGTGACGGCGGCCCGGAATGCGACCCCTGAACTGATCAATTTTATGAGTAAATATGGCCGGGGATTGATATGCGCCTCCCTGCCGGAAGAACGCTGCCAGGAGTTAGGATTAGACCTGATGGTGCGGAAAAATACGGCCCTGCACGAAACTGCATTCACCGTAAGTGTTGATTTACTGGGAGATGACTGCGGAACCGGCATCTCTGCCCAGGACCGTTCCAAGACCATACTGGCCCTGATCAACCCCGAAACCCGGCCTGAACAACTCGCCCGGCCCGGACATATCTTCCCCCTGATCTCGAAAAAAGGCGGTGTACTGCGCCGTGCCGGTCATACCGAGGCGGCCACCGACCTGGCCAGGATGGCCGGATTTGAACCAGGGGGGGTGCTGGTGGAAATCATGAATGAAGACGGCTCCATGGCCCGGTTGCCCCAACTGGAGGAAGTGGCCCGGATCCACGGATTAAAGATTATTTCAATAAAAGACCTGATCGAATACCGGGCTCACACAGAATCCCTGATCGAAGAAGTGGTCCGGGTCCAGATGCCCACCCAATATGGGGAATTCCAACTGGTGGCATTTAAGGAAAAAAACTCCCAGAATGAGCATATGGCCCTGATGAAGGGTACCTGGACTAAAGAAGAACCTGTACTGGTACGCGTCCACTCCTCCTGTTTTACCGGCGATATTCTCGGCTCCCTTCGTTGTGATTGCGGTGAACAGTTGCACCAGGCCATGCAAATGGTGGAAAAAGAGGGCAAGGGCGCTATATTATATATGAATCAGGAAGGCCGCGGCATCGGTTTACTCAATAAATTAAAAGCCTATAAACTCCAGGAAGAAGGCATGGATACTGTGGAAGCCAATCTTCATTTGGGTTTCTCCATGGACCAACGCGATTATGGTATTGGTGCCCAGATGATTCGTCATGTCGGTATAACCAAATTAAAGCTGATGACCAATAACCCGAAGAAAAGGGTGGGACTGATCGGCTACGGACTTGAAATTGTAGAAAATGTTCCCATTGAAAGCTGCCCGAACCCGCACAACGAAAAATACCTGCAAACCAAACGGGATAAAATGGGGCATGAAATTTTGAAACAGGATTGCTGATCCGGGCTATTCCTCTTCCGACTTGATTGCCGCATCCGGTTTAACTACATTGGCCGGTGGGGGTGGATCGGGTGACGGTTTGTTTTTCTTTTTAAATAGGTCTTTAAAAATATCCCAGACCCTGTCCACATCTTTCCGGTAAGAGATACTGGCCCCGGTGCGTCGTGCCCGGGTGGTAGAGGCATTGGAAGAAGTGGTCATGTAATCGGCGTTCTCCCGGTAAAAGAAAGTGGCCCGGATCGTCCCTTTTTCATTAATCAGCCATTCCAGTGTTACATCCGGCAGCAACAGTATATTTTGCTGGATATTCGTTTGTCCTGTCTGACTCAGCGGTGCATCAAAACCCACCCCGGTGGAGATAATAAACCGGTTATTAAAGAAAGATCGCCCGATACTGAAGTTCACATTACTGCTAAGGTTCAGCGCGGTTTTACTTGCCTCATCCAGGTTCCGGTTATAGAATGACGTGTTGAAATTAATATTATACTTATCACTTTTCAACAGGTTGCCAAACAGTTTATTCAGCTGATCACTTAATACCCCTAATAGCATCCCGGAAATGGTACTCACCCCGAGGTTGGCTCCTGCCAGGTCACCCGACAATTCGCTCGGGGCAAAACTGTTAAATACGATGAGGTAGGTTACCTGCCTGTTGATCTCATTCAGGTTCTTCTGCATTTGCTGTACGAGCAGGGTCAGTTCCGGATCAGTCCTTGCCACACTGTTGGACGGGAAGTCCAGTGCGAAATTGATCTGTGGTTTAAACAGTTTATCGGTCAGCGTGGCCACCACATATACATCGCCTCTCGTATTACTGATGTTTGACGTTAGATTTAATGAACTGGCCAGCGGGGCAAAACTCACATTATTGGCATTGTATACCGCTTCAAATTTGATATTGGCATCATAGGGGTCCCCGTTCCATTCAATATAATTATGCGATCCCTTCCTGATTTCAAATGGTTTTTTGAAAAAAGACTGGAAGGTAAACAGGTAGTTTCCTTCCTCGATATCAAACCGTCCTCTCAGACTCAGTGGTTCAGCGGTGCCTGAACGGATATTCAGGGTGCCTGATCCTTTTCCTTTGATCTCATCGCCGGTCAGCTCATCCAGGATCACTTTCACCGTAACCATCGGATTGGCGGTAACTTCCACATCATAAATGATATTCGTGGCATTGCCGCTGAGGTCGGCTTCGTTCATTTCCCGTCCGTATTTCCGTTCGATCAGAAAGTCCGCAATCCCGCTCTCCCGGCTGGAAGAGGGGGGCAGGGTGATATAGCTGCTGTCTTTTTCAGACGCATTAGCATTGATGGTCATCACCATCTCTGACTGGTAGCCGAATAACTGCAAAACGCCGGTGCCTTTTACATTGCCATAAAAGGTCTGGTTATCACTAAATGTGGTATTCAGCAATTGCACCGGCTTATTGGCTTTGTCCCCGTCTTTTACCGTAGTGCCGGGCTTACGGGTGGATATTACCAGGTCATAGAACATGTCCCGGAAAGACTGGTGATCGATTCCCCCGGTAATATAGATCGGATTTCGTGTAATGGTGTCTGTTAGTACAATGCCGTCGAGATTAATTTTCTCTTTGGTCAGTTCAATGTCTGTGTCCTGTATTTTATAATAGCACTGGGTGAAATTCACCCGTAAGCCGGCATCCTTCAGCCGGCCTTTACCGGTAACACCGAGATCGTCAAACGGCCCGCTGATATCTATATCCCCGGTCAGGAATCCCTGCATATCTGAAAATAAACTGCCGAGGAATCGTTCCAGTACTTTGATCGGAAAGCTGCGGGCTTTCAACGCGATGATATTCTTTTTCGCGTCCTCTTCCTCACCGAAGAAAAGATCTATAGTATAACCCAGATAGCTTTCCTGGTTAACGGTACTGCCTTTAACTTTCAGTTCATTATCCTTACTGTTGTACAAAACGCTGGCCCGCAGTTCGCCAATGGAATCGTTGTCCATCCGTAAGTAACGGGTGGCAATATCTTCGGATGTGACCAGCATATGATCGCCCTGGTCTTCCACAAGGATATTTCCCGAAAGCAGCCCTTCCAGCCGGTTTTTGGGCAGGAAGAAAGGCGCAAAGTCATTCAGGTTCACATTGCTCAGTTCAATCAACAGGTCACTGCCATTCCCGACTTCAGAAGGCCGGGTCTTCATCACAATCCGTTGTTCTCCCTCGGATAGTACAAGGTCGCCCTGAGCCGGGTTGTTTTTCCGGAAAATGAGTTCACCTCCATCATCAATCGTCCATAGTTTTCCGTTAATGGTAAATGTGGAAGGATCCATATCAATCCGCACCCCGTCACTATACGTTTGTACCAGGGCATTGAGGTCTCCTTTCTCCACGTTCTGATTGGCCCCGGCATGAATACTGACCCTTGACGAATCATTGCGGGCATGAACGGTAAAATCAGCCGCCGGGATATTCAGACTGTCATTGATCCGGATATTATTGGTTTTCCCGAAGAGTACCAGGCTGTCGTAATTACCTGCAGCGGTGAACTGAACATTATCAAAATTATACTGCTTATAATGCAATTGCGGAACATCGGCTGTAAAGTTGAGTTCATTACGTGCCAGGTTCAGGGTGCCTTCAAAATGGCTGTTGTTAAAACCGGTTATTCCGGGTATCAGCAGTTTCACATATTCATCAACATAATACGTATTGATGTCAAACCGGATGTCCTGGTACCGGGGCTGTTTTTTGGGCGCTTTTATATAAGCCGGGTAATAACGGCTCAGAAAATAGGTGAAAGCGTCCGGCAGCTCTTCCAGGCTGTAATCTCCCTTAATGGTGGCGGTAAATTCATTGGATACCGCGGATAGTGTTTTTGTACTGTCTGCAAAGGAAGATGTAACAATCAGCGAATCGAAGGGCAGCGGGCTGCCGTTTTTAAGGAGCTCAGCTTCTGTAATACGGGCTTCACCAAGGAAATTGTCGATAGTACTGCTGGTGAAATTAAAATTCAGTTTGCCCCTGAAATCAATACTGTCGGGTGTAATGTTCAGGTCTTTCAGATTGGCCTTTTCCACGTTTGCCAGCAGGTTGAACCGCGGGGTGGCACTGTTGAAATCAATCAGGCCCGACATATCCAGTTTCAGGTGTGCATCATCGATAGAAGCGGTACCATCAAAACGTTTTTTATCCAGTTTCCCTTTAACGCTGATATTCGAATACCGGTAATTTTTGTATTCGGCATAACGGATATTTCCATCCACTAAAGTGTTCCTGCCAGACTCACTGAATCCTCTTCCTTTAACGGTGCCGGTCATAGATACCCCGCCGATATCCGGATCACCCAGGAATTCACCTAACCTGAAATTGTCTGTGGCGATAGATCCGGAATAGACAGGTTCCTGACCGGCAGGTAATTTCATATTCAGGTCACTCCGGATCGTACCAAGGTTGGTCTGAATAGTGCCATACGTAACGAAATCATTGATGAAGCCGGTGAAACTGCCTGCAAAGGACAGGTACTGTATCTTGCTGAGATCCGGGCTTTTTATTTTCCGGATCGAAGGCAGGATCTGAACTGCATCAGAATAAACGGTCCGGAAATTATTGGCTTTGAAATCTATAAAAGTCTGGTTGATATCGGGAAGTCCGGTCAGCGAAATATCCCCATTCAGCAGGGTATTATTACCGGCCTGCAGCAGTAAGTCATTTCCCGAAAGGTCATCCACGGTTCCCCTCACTTTCCCTTTCAGCGCAATACGTTTATTCCAATCGGCCATCTCCGGCGCAAAGAAGGCAATGTCATCACTGTCAATATGTGAATCCGCAAATTGTGCCGACAGTTTTACTTTATGAATAAAATCACCGAGTTCACTCATGTCATTGTAAGACATGGAAAAATAATTCCGGAGCTGGCTGTTATTCGTCTGCAGGTCCAGGTTATTAAATGTCATTCCCTGCGGGGTCATTTTCATATCCGCGGAAAGATTCTTTACTTCCAGCCCGCTTCTTTCCTTTGCACTGATCTGTAGTTTTGAAAATACCGTATCCCCGGTAAAAGTGGAGTTATTGAGGTTGGCATTGATGCCGGTAAAGTGGATATGTAAACCGTCAAAATGGGCCAATGCAGCCCGTTCTGTCTGCCGGTCACTGCTGAATGAACCGTTCGTGATGTTCAGTTCCCCGATTTTAAAAACAGTACGGGCTTCATTCCAGGCAGCCGTTGTATCCGTAGACTGAGTGGATGTTCTTTTAACCGTTGCGGGCTTCAGTTTGGAATAACTGTAGAGCGCAACTTCGGGATTAATGAGCTGGAGGGAATTAATTTCAAAACGGTTACCGGTGAGACCCAGGTTATTGGCATCGAGGTTCAGTGCCCCGACCCTGATACGCATATCTTCTCCCAGCCAGGCGTCTTTCTTAATGAATGTGACATTCTTCAGTTCCGCTTTTTTAAGATTCAGTTGTACGCCGCTTTTTTTCTTTTTACCAGTACCAGCTGAGGAAGAGGAGAAATAGTCAAAGATGAATTGTTGTCTCCAGACAGAATCCGTGCGCTGGAATTTCACCACTGCATTTTCCAGTCCTACGTACTTTAGTTCAATATTGTCCTTCAGGAAAAACCAGTCGGTAATCCGGACTTTCAAATCACCTGCGTACAGAAGGGTATCACCTGCCCGGTCTTCCAGTAACAAACCCTCCAGGTGCATTTTATCGAAAAGGGAAAAATCAATTCGTTTGATAGTGATTTTGGTCTGCAGGTCTTTCGACAAACGATGTGTTACCTGCTTAACGATCCAGTTCTGCCCCCAGGGGGTTTGAATAAAGATATAAGCCCCTGCGATCAGCAGCAGTAAACAGATAAAAAACCATTTCAGTATTTTTTTAAACCGCTTCAGGTTCAACTATTTATTTGTAAAAATACGTAATCGCTTCCTACAGGCAAATTCAATACCAATCCGCATAATGAAAGGAAAATTGGTAAAACAAGTATCAGTTCTGGTCCGGTCGTCCGGAACAGCCCGATTCTTAAAAAAAAAGGCTGCTCCGGTACAGGAACAGCCGTAAACTATTTTAGTTCCATCCGTTAAATTTTAAATCCAAGGGTCAGTAACACGTTCCCGCCGGTTTGTTTAAGGGTGGCCGCACTGAATGGCCGGTTCTGCAAACGGTAGGCAAAATCCACATCCTTACCCATGGTATGTACATAGGTCAGGTCAATGAAAATGCCCTTATGCCGGTAGCCAAGTCCGCCGGATAGCAGGAACCTGCTCCCTTTTTCTCCGGCAATATCCTGATAGGGATTTCCGTAATAGGCAATGCCAAGCCGGGTCATTATCGTTGTGAACTTCAGCTCACCACCGGCCCTGAAATTAAATGCTCCTTTATAGGCATTGTCAATAGCCTTATTCAGGGATTTCAGGTAATCTTTCGTTCCCTGGCTATTATCACCTTCCGGATCGGAGGTATAAGAAGATGCTTTATAATTCACATACTCAATATCTGCAGTCAGGAATCCTCTTTGTTTCCGTACATCTTCAATTTCCCGGAGTACATAAGAGGCACTGGCCATTAACCGGTAGGGGGTAAACATCCAGTATGAAAACTGGCCATCCTGATTATTATTCAGAAATGAGGAGGTTTGTGACATTGTACCCTGATAGCTCTCCGTGTTGGTGGTAACAGAAGCACTGTACTGGTCGGTCAGCCGGTAAAAGCTGGGTGTATGAAAGGCCAGTCCAAGGCGTACATGTTCCACCGGTTTATAAATGACGCCCATTTTCAGGTTAACCCCGGAACCCTTTGTTTCGAGATTCTGTGTAAATACAGCGTAATCAAATTTATTATTGGGATCAGTACCTGCATCCGCTTCTGTAAAAGTAGAAGTCCGGTCATAACGCAGGAAGGGTACCCCCAGGGTGAAGCCCATAAACCACTTATCATGTGATGCACCTGCAAAAGCCAGGGCCAGTTCGGTGATCCCTCCACGGGATTCCACTACATTTTCCTGGAACAGACCGGTGCCAAAAGGAGCCCGGGTCTGAAACTGATAGTTGCCGGAACTGCCCCCGGCCACAGTATCAATCCAATAGGTATTAAAAGCGAGACTACTGCCAAACGGATAGTTTTGGGCAACCGCATTGGCATCAGTTACTCCGTTGATTTCTTCCAGAAACTTATGGGAATAGGAACTCTGGTTGTTTTGTCCGCGGTAAAGCAGGTTGGTGCCAAAATTCGCCGTGCGGTTAATCGCCAATGCAAATGCAGAACTGGAATTCCGTCCTTTCCTGTCTTTTTCAGCCCCATTGCCGATTACCAGCCCGGATGCACCAAAAGAAGCATACTTCCGGTTGTCTTTTTCCTGGCGGGAATAATAGGTAGCATTATTGTTCCATAAGTTAAACCCGGGACTCAGGACAAAATCGCCGGTTTTGTAAAAACCAAGGCCGGCCGGATTTACATACGCGGCGGAAAGATCGCCACCCAGGGAGGCCATGGCTCCGCCGACAGCCTGTTGCCGGGCCGTACCGGAGGACACGTTCCAGGAATAACGAAGGGCATCGGTTGGATCCTGGGCCAATAAGGGGCCGGCACAGGCAAAAGAAGTCAGTATGAAAATTATTTTTTTCATGATAACAGTGAATTACAGGTAGACAATAGTGGTTCCAGTATTGCTGGACAGTTTACAAAGCCGGTCATTGTTTCCGTTGTTGAATTAGAAACGGCGAACCGGGGCGCTGCTGCCAGAAGAGGAACCAGAACTGCTGGATGAACTGCTGGAAGAAGACGATGAAGAAGAAGGTTTTGTGCCGGAAGAACTGCCGGACGATGAATTATTATTTCCTCCGCTGAAAATGGTCCGTAACAGGTTGCCGGTATTGCTTCCGGAGTTGGAACTGCTGTTTCTCGGAGCGGTATAGGTATTGCCGTTATACCCGTTATTGCTATTCCCGGGTAAACTGTATTTAGGATTGTTAAATTGTGTTTTCGGATTGGAAACGGTGCTGGTGTTTTTCGGATTATAAGTATTCAGATTCGCCATCCGGGGTTTTGGCGGGTTGGAAGCAAAACTATTGTTTACAAAGATCGTTTGGGAACAATAGGGATTGTAATAATAATTCCAGGTATTATACGGGTTATAATAGGAACCATAATAATAATTGTGGCCGAAACCAAAACGCTCGTATGCGTACCAGTCGTTCAGATCGTTCCACTGATTACGGTTACGGATTTTCATCCGCAGGTAACGGTCTTCCTGGAAGTCCTCCTCATACCGGTAACGCCGGTCATCTTCTTTTTCTATACGAACATACTCATCCTGCGGACGGGTAGGGGAATAGTATACATCATCAGGGGTTTGCCCAGTTTTGTAGGCGGTGGTACAACTGCTCAGTGCAGCTACAACGAGTGCCAGGAGTAAAACAGATGATTTCATGGCAAATGGTTTATCGGGTTAAAGTTGAAGTTACTACTTTTGTGCGACTTATATGGATACACAATCGTTTGCATTGACAATACAAAGATTTAACCAATTCCGTGAATTATTGTATATCCGCCTGTTAAATAAGATTTAAAGCCTGAAAAGCAGTTAAACCAAGCAATATGAGCAAAGAGATCACATCGCGGGCCACCGATTATTCCCAATGGTACAATGACTTAATCCTGAAGGGGGAACTGGCCGATTATTCCGCTGTCAGGGGCTGTATGGTGATAAAACCCTACGGATTTGCCCTATGGGAGCATATGCGGGACGCACTGGACAAGATGTTCAAGGATACCGGGCACGTAAATGCCTACTTCCCGCTCTTTGTCCCGAAAAGCCTTTTTGAAGCCGAAGAAAAAAATGCGGAAGGTTTTGCCAAAGAATGCGCTATCGTAACACATTACCGGTTGAAAGCAGATCCCGCTAAACCAGGGAAACTGATGGTGGATCCCGAAGCCAAACTGGAAGAAGAACTGGTGATTCGTCCTACCAGTGAAGCAATCATCTGGAATACATATAAAGACTGGATACAATCCTACCGCGACCTGCCCATCCTGGTGAACCAGTGGGCCAATGTGGTACGATGGGAAATGCGAACCCGCTTATTCCTTCGCACAGCTGAGTTTCTCTGGCAGGAAGGACATACCGCGCATGCCACCAAACAGGAAGCCATTGAAGAAGCGGAGAAAATGCTTCATGTCTATGCCGATTTTGCCGAAAACTGGATGGCCGTTCCTGTGATCAAAGGCGTGAAATCCGCCAATGAACGCTTTGCCGGAGCGGAGGATACGTATTGCATTGAAGCGTTGATGCAGGACGGTAAAGCATTACAAGCCGGTACATCCCATTTTCTGGGACAGAATTTTGCCAAGGCATTTGATGTGAAATTTAGTGATAAGGAAAACAAACTGGAGTATGTATGGGCCACCAGTTGGGGCGTAAGTACCCGTCTGATCGGAGCCCTGGTAATGGCACATAGTGATGATCAGGGACTCATCCTGCCACCCCGGATTGCTCCTACCCAGGTGGTGATCGTACCGATTTATAAAGGAGATGAACAGAAAGCCCAGATCGATGCCAGGGTGCAGGCGATCATGAGTGAGCTGAAAGCCCTTGGTATCCGGGTCAAATATGATGATAATGACAATGCCCGGCCCGGCTGGAAGTTTGCAGAATATGAAATGAAGGGTGTACCGGTACGTCTGGCTATCGGTGCCCGTGACCTCGAGAAAAATGTGGTGGAAGTGGCCCGCCGGGATACGAAAGAAAAGAATGTGGTCAGCCTTGATGGCATTGCCGGGTATGTCAATAATCTGTTGACGGAGATTCAGCAATTCATGTTTGATAAGGCAAAAGCCTACCGCGATGCCAATATCACACCGGCAAACAGCTGGGAGGAGTTTGAAAAACTCCTGGACGAAAAAGGTGGTTTTATTTCCGCCCATTGGGATGGAACTCCTGAAACTGAAGAAGCCATTAAGGAAAAGACCAAAGCTACAATCCGTTGTATTCCGTTGGATAATCCACAGGAAGAAGGGAAGTGTATCTTTTCTGGGAAACCTTCAGTACAACGGGTGCTTTTTGCAAGGGCTTATTAAGCCGTGGATCGATTTCAACCGCTCCGGTTTGTTCAGCGCAAAATTATTTGCAGTAAACAGACCGGAGTTTTATATTTACTGAAACCTAAAAAAAAATTGTATGGAACAACAACAGGAAAACTCATTATTTGGCCTTAGCATTGATAGCGTAACGGCTGGTTATTTAAAAGAAACCGCTTCCTGGGCGAAGCTGCTTGCCATTGTAGGGATGATCGGTTGCGGATTTATTGTTATCGGAGGCATTGTGGCGTCTATGGCGATCAGCAGTGCCACCAGTGAGTTAAGTCGTGAAATGGGCGGCAGTGGTGCTTCAGCTGCAGCAGGTGCGGCGATGATGATTTTTTATATCATTATGGCAATTATCTACTTTTTCCCCTGTCTTTTTACACTCCGTTTTTCAAACCATATCAAGGTAGCATTAAATGCAAATGATCAGATGGCCCTGAATGAAGGAATGCGCAATTTAAAAGCGACCTTCCGTTTCATGGGGGTGATCACCATTATCTTTATTTCTTTGTTCTTACTGTTATTCTTACTCGGGGGACTTGGTGCCGTAATGGGCTGATCAGACCAGTGGTTCAATTGGTAGAAAGGAAATTGTAGTCTTTCAGGAGTAAATCTAAAAAATCAAAAGCAGGCATACCTGATTCAATTTTCAGGTGTGCCTTTATTTTTGCGGCAGCTGTTTCCGCCATATGGTAATCCCCTTTGCGTCGCGCGGTGTCCAGAATGTTTTTTATGGAATTGATATCCCGGTCGCTTAGCTGCATGATCTGAGGAAAAGAGGGGACATAGCTGTCGGCTACTTCAATAAACACGGTGTCTTCTATATCGCCTTTGGTCTGTGTGCGGATAAGGATCGTCCTCGCCAGCAAGTCGCCTAAGCGCTGCCCTTTTTTACTCGCTACAACCAGTATGATGTCGGTGATAAAGAAGCCAATGACTGAAAGTACCAGTATAATCGCCTGTGTGTTTTCTCCGGTATATATTTTACCTAAACCCATTAAGAGTAAGAGCAAAAACCAGATATCCCTTAGCATCCAGCGGATAAATAACTGGCTGATACCGGCTTTACCGCCGTTCTCATTCACCACCCGCAATTGCATGATCTTTTTTCCCAGGCTCTGCCCGTTCAGCAGGATCTCCATCGAAATATGATAAAAAAAGATCGGCCCCAGTATAATAAAAAGGGAAGCCCAATGGAGGTTCATCCAGTTTTCTTCCGATCGGCTGTTCATAGTCCCGGCTATTGACGTAAGAAAGGCTACTGAAATCTTGTAGTAAATGATCAGGAGTATGGTATCAATAAAAAGGGCAAGGATCCTCCGGAAGAATTCAGGTACTTCGAATTCCAGGTCAATATTGAAATTGGTGGGAATCTTGATTACAGCCATCGGGTAAAGGTAAG
>Ga0075152_10001035_pt1 | contig 20116 bp, 17 predicted proteins | sample JI61114C2DNA_FD_70964 | JGI IMG/M metagenome (GOLD analysis project Ga0075152, IMG submission 70964) | Wastewater effluent complex algal communities from Wisconsin, to seasonally profile nutrient transformation and Carbon sequestration -... | ecosystem: Engineered > WWTP > Effluent > Algae...
ATTCAACTGTTTTTTGATTTCTCCGGCCGAAGAACCCAGAACCAGCAAAACCTGATCTGCATTACTGCCAAGCGCAGCATTGATGCTGTGATGTAAAAGGCTAGTTCCATTAACTTGCAAGAGCTGCTTGGGGCTGCCTAAGCGCGAAGATTGTCCGGCTGCCAGAATAATGACAGCTATTTTTCCATGATGAGTGTTTAGCACATTCATTGCTTGCTCCATGGATGAATCGGGCTTTGTCTGAATTTCAGAAATTGTCCGTCTCTGCCTGAAAATGCAGCCCTGATGCCGGCAGCAAGGGATAATGCGATTTCTTCAGGAGTCACAGCACCAATGTCCAGACCGATAGGAGCATAGATCCTATTCATATCTTCTTCAGAAATTTGAAAACCCTCATCTTTCATCTCATCCCAGATTTTTTCAGACCTGACACGCGGACCCAGCATCCCGATAAATGGCGAGGCAGACCTTAATACCAGGGGTAAATTTCGTTTGTCAGTTTTGTAATCATGCGACATCAGAATGATTGCTGTATGTTCATCAATGGTCAACTCATTGAATTCTGAGAATGGACGTATCTCATCAGCTATTGCCCTGATATTTGAATTTACTTTGATCAATTCAGCCAGAATACTCACTCTCCATCCCAGTTCTTTCAGTAAACGGGTCATTGGGTAAACATCATACTGATGTCCTGCCAGAACAACATGTATTTCAGGTGGCAGAATTTCTATGAAAAGTGTCAAATTGTTGCCCTCGGCAGATTCATACCGGAAAGTATTGGAGCTTTTTTTTGCAATCTGAATTTCTATGGCTTCGTTCAGCAGGTTTTCCAGATTTTGATCTTGGAAGACCTGCAGGCTCTCCCGACCTTTATATTTAATGATCTGACCTGCCTGGATATTTGCTGTGTTCTGATCCATTTTTGTAATGGTAATCAGTATATGAGTCTCACGATTAGAATGAACACATGATTTTAAAATTTCGACCGGATTATTGTGATCCCGATAATCAAGCGGTGTAAATAAAACATCAATGATGCCGTTGCAACCTAAGCCGACTCCAATCTGATGCGGGTCATCTTCGCTGGTATCATAAGTAATCAATGTAGATTTTGAATTGTTGATAGCAAGCCGGGCACGCTTTAGTGCATCACCCTCCAGACAACCTCCGCTGATACCGCCTACCCAGGTCCCGTCATCAAGGACCAGCATTCTAGCTCCGGTACGACGATATGATGAACCTTCTACCCGAACAACAGTGGCCAGAGCTGCATGTGTATTGTCTTTATCGATATTTTCGTAAGCTTTAAGGATGGCTTTTATTTCTTTCATTTGGGTATTTCAGGCGGACTCAGCGGTTTTTAATAATGAACAATTGAACTGCCCTGAAATTACGATAATTTGTATGAATTCAGTAAATTGGAATTTCATTGTAATCTTAAATTGATAAGGATGAATAGAATTTTTGTTCTGGTTTTGCTGCTGATATCAGGGATGTCTGCGATGGGGCAAACTGACAATCCCAAATACAACAGGGCCATGGCAGACTCTTTAGGTGCTGATGATTATGGTATGAAAATGTATGTTTTCGTCATTCTGAAGACTGGTCCGGTCAGTGCCGAAAAGGCAGTTACAGATAGTTTGTTCAGGGGACATATGGAAAATATTGGGAGACTGGCCACATCCGGTAAGCTGCTTGTTGCGGGTCCGATGAAAAAGAATGATAAAAACTACCGTGGGATCTTCATACTGAATGCTGCAACTATTGAGGAAGCAGAGAAATTACTGGAAACAGATCCTGCCGTTAAGGCAAAGCTTCTGGATGCAGAATTGTTTCAATGGTATGGCTCAGCAGCTCTGGCAAAGTATCTGGTGTATCATGAAATGGTTCAGAAGAAGAAGATGTAACCCCGTTTCACATTACTATTTCCCAAGTGCCTTTCTGACTGCCGGAGCTACAATGCTACCATATAGTTCGATGGATTTCAGAGTTTTCTGATGTGGCATATCTCCCATGCTCATTTGGGCAAGAAAGCGGGTATGCCCGAATAGTTCATGCTCGTAAAGAATTTTATCAATCACTTCCTGCGGACTTCCAACCAATAATGCGCCTTTCGGTGACCGCGAGTATTCGAATTGCTGTCTGCTCAAAGGCGACCAGCCCCTTTCTTCACCAATTCGATTCATCATTTTTGCATAAGAAGGGTACAAATCATCGGCAGCCTGTGCCGAACTTTCTGCAAGGTAGACGTGAGAATTGATACTTACTTGTAAGTCCTGAGGGTCTTGTCCGTTACGTTCTGCTGTTTGACGATATAATTTGATGAAGGGTACAAATTGTTCGGGCATACCACCAATAATGGCTAAGGCAAGTGGCAGCTTAAGATTTGCTGCTCTGACTGCAGAGGCAGGAGTGCCTCCAGCAGCTATCCATATGGGTAGTACGTTTTGAAAAGGTCTTGGATAAATCCCCCTGTTTTCAAAGGAAGGCCTGTGTTTACCTTTCCAGCTTAACTGATCATTATGGTTGATCTGTAACAGCAATTCCAGTTTTTCAGAGAATAAATCATCATAATCACTCAGAGAATAACCAAAAAGTGGATAAGACTCAATAAAGGAACCTCTTCCGACCATGATTTCTGCTCTTCCTGAGGATAGCTGATCTACTGTGGCAAAATCCTGAAATACCCTTACCGGATCATCAGAGCTAAGAACGGTTACAGCACTGGTCAGTTTAATGGTTTTTGTTCTGACTGCTGCGGCAGCCAGAATGATTGCCGGCGACGAGACCGCATAATCCGGCCTGTGATGTTCTCCTATTCCAAAAACATCAAGCCCCAGTTGATCGGCAAGTTCAATTTCTTCTAGTAGATCTTTTATTCGCTGGTTCGTATTTATGCTACGATTCTCAGCATCTGGTAACATGTCGGCAAAAGTATATAGTCCTAATTCCATTTGAAACGATTGAATATTTCCGGATGTGCGAATTTCGTGATTAAAGAGAGGCTTTCGACAATTTATAAGAAAAAATTATTTGATTGAACATTAAAGCAAGGGAGAGATTAATCTGAATGCTTTTTCGGTAAGTTTTCGGATGGCTGTACGATTTCCCCAATCCAGGGTATCAACTCTAACAGAGTCATTCAGGTCATCATAAAATGTTTCCTGAAGCTTTTCAGCAATTTCCTTATCGTAAACAATGGCATTCACCTCGAAGTTGAGGTCAAAGCTTCTGATATCCATGTTTGATGTACCGACCATCGCTAGTTGACCATCAAAAACAATGGTCTTGGCATGCATAAAACCCTTCTGATAACGGTAAATTTCAATTCCGACACTCAGCAGCTCGTTATAATAAGATTGTACAGCCAGATCGACAATGGATGAGTCAGATTTTAGTGGTAAGATAATTTTAATCTTTAGGCCTCCAAGAGAAGCTATCCGTAGAGCATCCAGCAGACTTTCGTTAGGAACAAAATAAGGAGTACTGATCAGGATTTCCTTTGAGGCCAGGTTAATAGCCTGAATGATCGAATATAAAATGACGGGTGTTTCTGAATCCGGCCCACTGGCAGCTATCTGAACAATTTTATTTCCCCGTTTGGGAATACTGCTTAACGGTGGGAATAGCAGATTATCGGGTTCGAGTGGGGCATCCGCACAGAAATTCCAGTCGCATAAAAATAAGTACTGAAGATATTGTACGGCGGGTCCATCCAGCCGAAGGTGTGTGTCGCGCCAGAAAACCTTATTGGCTCTTTCAGTAGTATTGACGTATCGGTCGCTGATGTTGATTCCTCCCAGAAATCCGGTTTTACCGTCAATGACTACTATTTTACGGTGATTTCTGTAGTTCAGCCGGTTGGCTAGTGTGATGAATCGTACTTTAAAAAATGGGTAGGCCTTTATTCCCGCATTTCTCAGTCGTGGTACTAGAGTTTTACGAATCGAGCGACTGCCATAATCATCATAAATAAATCTGACCTGTACACCTTCCCCAGCTTTTTGTATCAATACAGATTCTATTTCTTTCCCGGTTTCATCATCCTCAACGATATAGTATTCAATGTGAATATGTTGCTTTGCAGCTTTGAGAGCACGAATCAATTCGGGAAACTTATTCTCTCCGTTCAGGAGCAATGTTACTTCGTTATCTGAGGTTAAGGGACTGGTGCTTTCTGTTAAAAGCATATTTGCCAGCTCCTTGTAGTTTTTGACAGTGGCATCACTTTGGTTGAATGTCTCCAGAGAATATTGATGAATATAGCCCTTTAGCTTAGCTGCTATTGTATGATTGTTGATCAGTTTTTTGCTGTACATTTTTCTGTTACGGTAATTAATACCGAACAGAAAATAAAATGCCATTCCGATAAAAGGAGCGAAGATGGCAAAGAGAAGATAGGCTAATGTTTTGGTATTGTTTCTGGTATCATAGATTATCCTGATACAAACAAGGAAGAGGATGAGCAGATAGAGAATTTCTAAAATATGCAGCAAACTCATTTCAGGTAAAGCTATATGAATAGATGAAGATAAGGGTTTTAGCTAAAATCTGAGATGATTTGGTTCAGTTTCCGATTAAACGTGCATTTTATTTCCTTATGAACTTGAATGGAAGTGAGCAATGAGCACTTATCTTGAGCTTAAAGTCAAAACAATAGTATTTGTAATTTAATTTAAATAAGAGACCTGCGTCATATTTTGGACTAACTTTTAATCTTAATTTTGTGTTTATTTACATTTAATGAGACTTAAACTATTTCTGATTTTTTCAGTACTGCTGTATTCCTGTGGTAATTCTGACAATAGTATCAGGCCTGAAATACAGCCTATTTCTCAATCGGTTTATGCATCGGGTATACTTAAGAGCAGCGGACAATATCAGGCATATGCCGCTGTCAGTGGTATTATCGCTGAAATATATGTTGAAGAGGGTGATACTGTAAAAAGGGGTGATCCTATCCTGAGAGTTTCCAATGAAGTTCAAAAGCTAAATGCAGAAAACGCCAGACTGGCGGCTGATTATAATGATCTGGCAGCTAACAAAGGCAAGTTGAATGAGGCAGCTGCATTGATAGAGCTTTCAAGAAGCAAAATGAATAACGACTCCTCTGTTTATTTCAGACAAAAGAATTTATGGGATCAGGGGGTTGGGTCTAAAATTGATCTGGAACAGCGAGAACTGACTTATCTTAATTCAAAAAATGCTTATTCAAATGCTTTGATACGATACGATGAGTTGAAACGACAGCTCAGTTTTGCAGCATCTCAGTCGAAACGGAATCTGTCTATCTCTCAGACGATGTCCTCTGATTTTATACTAAAAAGTGAGCTGGATGGGATAGTTTACAGTCTGAGCCGAAAATCAGGTGAGATTGTAAGTCCGCAGAACCCATTGGCAGTAATTGGTAGTTCCAATGCATTTATTCTTGAAATGCAGATCGACGAAAATGATATCCTGCAGGTAAAAAAAGGGATGAAAGTATTGGTGAAGCTGGATAGCTATAAGGATAAGGTTTTTGAAGCCAGATTAAGTCGCATCAATCCATTGATGAACGAAAGAACTCAAACCTTCACGGTAGAGGCTGAGTTTGTTCAAAGGCCTGAACTATTATTCCCCAATACTACATTTGAGGCTAGTATTCTGGTTCAAACCAGGGAGAAAGCCTTGCTGATTCCAAGAAATTATCTTTATAAAGATTCCTTTGTGATCAAGTCGGGTGGGGATACGCAGCAGGTGAAAACCGGATTAATGGATTATCGCAAAGTTGAGATTCTGGAAGGACTGAATGAAACTGACGTATTGATTTTACCTGAATAATGAATTTGGGACTTATTTTTTCTATCGCTCAAACCCTGATGTTTGCCCGCTGGAGACAAACTATGGTGGCTGCCTTCGGTGTAACCTTCGGTATTGCGATGTTTGTAAGTTTGCTGGGATTTATGTCGGGTTTGAATGATTTGCTGGATGGACTCATCTTAAACCGTACCCCCCATATTCGCTTGTATAATGAAGTTCAGCCTACATCAAAGCAGCCTGTAGACTTGGCTGATGCTTACAGTAATTCCTACAATTTTGTGAAATCTGTGAAGCCCAAGCAGGAGCGTCCTGAAATATACAATAATGCTGCAATCATGAATTTTTTGAAGTCAGATCAGCGTGTTCTGGGAATTGCACCTAAAATTACTGCTCAGGTATTTTATAATGTTGGGGTGATTGATTTAACCGGAGCCGTTAACGGAATAGATGTGGAGGCAGAAAACAGGCTGTTCAATTTTCAGGATTATGTGGTTGAGGGTAGCTATATTGATTTGAAGAATACTCCAAACAGTATCATTTTAGGTACGGGTCTGGCGACTAAGATGCTGGCTTCAATCGGAGATATTATACAGCTGACCACCTCAAAAGGGGAGCGCCTTCAATTAAAAGTGGTTGGACTTTTTCAGTCAGGTTTGCAGGATGCAGACAATACTCAAAGTTATGCTTCCCTGGTTACTACACAGAAGCTTCTGGGTGAGTCAATAAGTTATATTACTGATATTCAGATTAAGGTCAAAGACATTGAGATGGCTCCTCAGATTGCCAGAGAGTATGAACGATTGTTTAATGTGGAAGCCCTTGATATTCAGACTGCTAATTCACAGTTTGAAACCGGGAGTTCAGTTCGTTCAATCATATCTTATGCAGTTGGTATTACCCTGTTGATTGTGGCAGGATTTGGAATATACAATATTCTGAACATGATGATTTATGAGAAAATGGACTCTATCGCTATCCTGAAAGCAACCGGTTTTTCAGGAAAAGATGTGAATCGTATTTTTACCAGTATAGCGCTCAGTATCGGGATAGCAGGAGGTTTAATGGGTCTAATACTGGGCTTGTGTCTTTCCCTGCTAATTGATCAGATACCCTTTGATACCCCATCTTTACCAACGATAAAAACCTATCCGATTAATTATGACCCACGTTTTTACCTGATTGGGATTTGTTTTTCATTAATCACAACCTATCTGGCGGGGTATCTTCCATCGAGAAAAGCCAGTAAAATTGATCCGGTAATAATTATCAGGGGGAAGTAGGATGAGTCAAAAGATACTGGAAGCAAGGAGTATTAACAAGTATTTTCATGACCCACTCACTGTTCAGGTGCTGACAGGTGTGAGTTTCTCACTCAACAGAGGTGAGTTTGCCTCAATCATCGGTAAATCGGGCTGTGGAAAATCTACCCTATTATATATCATGTCTACCATGGATACCGATTATGAGGGAGATATATTGATTGATGGACGAAGTATGAAAGGCCTGACTGAAGCAGATCTGGCTCTTGTCAGAAATGAGAAAATTGGATTTGTCTTTCAGTTTCATTATTTGTTGAATGAGTTCTCTGTTCTGAAAAATGTGATGTTGCCGGCTTTAAAACTCGGTAAGTATTCTATACCTGAAATTGAGCATCGTGCTTATGAGAAATTGAAAATACTGGGGATAGAATCTGAGGCACTCAAGAAATCAAATCAATTGTCAGGAGGACAGAAGCAAAGGGTAGCAATAGCCCGTGCATTGATCAATGATCCACTGATTATAATGGGTGATGAACCCACCGGAAATCTCGATAAAAAGAACAGTGAAATCGTATTTGATATTTTTAAAGAGCTTGCTGAGGAATACCAGCAATCTCTGTTAATTGTTACACATGATGGCGAGTTTGCAGCAAGAACTAATCGTATCATTGAAATGGAAGATGGAAGGATTATTTCAGGTTAAAAGAATTTCAATCAGACTGTAGATTATTTCTTATTTAAACAGAATAAATCTTAAAACTCCTGTGTCCAGCTTCTATTGTATCTTACATTCACAGATTTCTGCTGCCTCCTGCAATATCTTCTTCATTCTGTTGGAAGAAATGTTCATATTTTTCAAAATGGATGGATTATCTACGATGCTTTTGCAGAGGACTATACCCCTGGTTAGTAACTGATGTTTTTCTTCCATCGTAATGGTCAGTAAACTGGTAATCGGGTGAAGTCCAGACTGGTCAATAATTGATTTCAGACTTTTTTCAACCGGATGATCCCAGCTTAACATAAACATACCCATACACTGCCCATATTGCAGTGCATCGCTTGAAAAGCGGGTATTGGTTACAAGCCCGCCAATTATAGTCTTATCCTGAAATTCTTTCTTTTTTCGCAATTCGGTTTCTACATCCTTAAATCTGGAGTGGATATATAGCGGCACTTTCACATCACAGAATCGATGCTGGTCGCTGTGAAACTTACATTCTATAATTAGATGGCGGTCTTCTTTATCTGCCACAACATCAATCTCATGACTAACACAGTGTCCTTGAATGATTTCTCCAACGCTGGTTTGATAGTTTCTGAATTTTAACAGCTCACTGACATATTTTTCGAATGGGAATCCACTTGGCCCCAATTCAAGAATTGCTCTTTTGAGTTTATACCTGGATGCAGATGATCCTGCTTTTTTCCTTAACATGGAGAAAGCCATACGATAAATTTCTTTGGTAGGGATTAAATCGTATAACTCCGTTTTGATTTTTTCTACAACCTCTTCAATAGTGTCGGGATCGGCATGGGATCGTTTCAGGGAATTTCTAAATCTTTTTTCATCGAAAAGTACTTTTTCTCCCGACATCTTGGTCACATAGGTCTCCTGAGCTTTGGTCATAAGGCTGCTTAAATAGGTTGATCAATCAATCAAAGATACTCATAAACCCTTAATCAGTGATTTAGAGTATTAATTGAGTAAAGGCTTAAGCCCCATATTTAAGTATCAGCGCCAGCTGACCTGCATGGTATGCAGTATGAGTAACGATGCGGCCAAGAGCCTCTGATTTGGTTTTGGTACCAAATTCTTTTGTGTTAATCGGATCTTCCCATGCCTCATCATTTTGGATAGATATGGCTGTTTTTAATCCTTCATAGGCTTTTTGATTATATTCAAGCAGCTCTTTGAGCTTGGTCCATTCACCTGTGTCCCTTTGGTCAATAATAGTTTGTGCATGAACCTGAATGCCCTCTGTTTTAAATACATTTTTGGCAAACAACAGTTCTACATCTGCGATATGTCTGATGATGAATCCGGCAGAATTATGAGCCGGAGCAAGTGTTTTTTTTAGGTCTTCCTCTTTAATTTCTACTAGTAATTTTGAAAATCTGGTTCGGCCTTCTTCCCATAGCCTTAAAAAATGCTGATTACTGCTCATAAATAAAATGCCTTGAGGCTGTAGTTTTTTATGGGTTTATTCGTTAATGGATATATTTTGTTTCATTTTTTTGAATCAAACCATCTTTTAGAGTTCATATTGAGCAGATAGATTGTTTTGAATGATCAATGTTTTTGCATAATCAGACAAAACATACCAATCAGACTTGCCTTTAGGCCAATCTGTATCACAAAAATTTTGTCAATAGTCTATTTTTTATCTTTTTGAACGGTAGATAATCCAAAAGGCAGATATAATGGGCAAAAACTCATAAAGCTTGTTAAAATAAATACTACTGCGACAATTAACAGTACAATTGCAAGTGTTCCTGAGATTAATTGCATGAAATAAAGAACTCCAATTAAAATTGCTGCCAGAATCCTGATGATTTTGTCAGTGTTACCCATATTTGCTTTCATAAATTTCGTTTTTTGTTTATTAAATATACCAAATATTATTATAAATGAAATTCAAATACTTTTTGCGGAAGTTCTATATATAAATTGTTAAGGAATGACCTAAACTCTTTTTTAGCCTACTTTTTTTTACTTTTTAATTCCTCCGACTTTTTTAATGCATCATTGATGTTTAATACAAAATTATGTTTATCAATGATTGCATATAGTTGTGCTTTCAGCATTTCATGCCTTACCTCATGATTGGCCTCCGAAATGATGATATTGGTCCCCCTGGCAAGGAGCTGTTTACACATCTCCTTGAGGCGGTTAATTCCGGTGGCATCTATAAATGGAACATATCTCATTCTCAGAATTAAAATTTCAGGTTGTTTATTCAGGTCTGTGATTACTTCCTGAAATTTTTGAGATGCGCCAAAGAATAGAGGCCCATTAATTTCATAAATCAGTACATTTTTTGGAATTCCGCTAAGTTCTTCTTCAAAAAGTTTTCCTTCGTTTTCGACTTTAGGCTCCAATAGATTTCCGGCAGTCTTTATTGATGTTGCTTCACTCATCCGTTTCATGAAAATGAAACTGGATAGGATCATCCCAATTTCAATGGCGATTATCAGATCAAAGAAAACGGTAAGAAAGAATGAAGTAAGCAGCACCAGAACATCCATACGGTTGCTTTTCATCATTGAAAAGAAGTGATGCCATTCTCCCATATGCCAGGCAACAACCACAAGTATACCTGCCAGGCATGAGAGGGGGATTAGTTTAGCAACCGGAGCCAGCAGCAGCATGATCAATAATAGTATCAGCGCATGAACAATTCCTGCAATGGGTGTTCTGCCACCATTTTTAATATTGGTTGCAGTTCTTGCAATCGCGCCGGTAACGGGAATGCCTCCGAATAATCCCGAAAAGATATTTGAGGCACCTTGTGCGACAAGCTCCATGTTTGAACGGTGTCTGCCTCCGATCATTCCATCTGCCACAACTGCCGAAAGTAAGGACTCAATGCTTCCCAGTAATGCGATTGCAATGGCAGGTTGGATGAGCAATTTTATTGTTGTAAAATCAATCCCCGGTACTGTAGGTATAGAGATTTTGTTTGGGATTTCTCCGAATTTACTTTCAATAGTTTCCACAGGAAGTTTGAAAAAGTAAACTATGGCAGTACTTAACAAAATGACGATGATTGATCCTGGGATTTTCTTACTTATCCGGTGAAAGTTCAGCGATAATAGCACGGTTCCCAAAGCAATTGCAAAGGCCGTCCAGTTAATCTGACCCAGATAGGTTCCATATAACAACCATTTATCAACAAAATCCGGAGGTAAGTTCTGAATTGGCAGTCCGAGAAAATCCTTGATTTGGGAAGAGAAGATAATCAGTGCGATGCCGCTTGTAAAGCCAACAATAAGTGGGTAGGGAATGAATTTCAGATAATTGCCAAGTTTGGCAAAACCCATTCCGAGCATCAAAAAACCGGCCATGAAAGTTGCAATTGTAAGTCCATCGATCCCATGATCATGAACAATGGCGTATACAATCACAATGAAGGCACCTGTTGGTCCACCAATCTGCACCCGGCTTCCTCCAAAAGCTGAAACAATAAGTCCCCCAATAATTGCAGTAATGAGTCCTTTTTCAGGGCTAACCCCTGAGGCAATCGCGAAAGCAATTGCCAGGGGTAATGCTACAATGCCAACAATTATACCGGCTAAAATATCTTTACTTATCTGTTGCTTACTGATACCCGAACGAAGAAGGGAGAAAAATTTCGGAGTAAATTCAATCTGTTTCATTTTCTAATTAAGATAATTACGGATCAGAAAAAGGTAATCATTCTGATATCACCCCGGGATTGGCAAGATTTAGGCTATAACAGCTTATTATGGTGTAAAACCAGCCAGAAGCGAAGCTTATGAGAATTTATTCAGAACAGAATAAATTGCACGATTAAAGATAAACTGTTTAGAGCTCATATTCAAATTGTCTTTTATGGAAAGGATTCAGGAAAAGAATTTTGTCAGCAGGGTGAATTTCTACTCCCTGAAGGTAATTGTGAATGTAGCACCCTCGTTGATATTACTGTCAAGGGTAATCCTTCCTCCAAGGCTGTTGACATGATTATAGACGAGATATAATCCGATTCCTTTACTATCTGGATGGTCGTGGAATTTTTGATTCAGACCGAATACCTTATCTCTGACTTTTTCCATGTCAAAGCCCATTCCATTGTCAGAAATAATGAGTTGACTAAGGCCATTCATGCGCCTGGAGTAGATTGATATAAGGGTAGGGATGCCTGAACGGGCATATTTAATGGAGTTGGTAATCAGATTAAGTAAAATGCTATCAAGGTAATTGCTGTTAAATCTGATTGTTTCAAGTTCAGAAAAATCGGCTTTAATACTAACATTTGAACCCTGTAAGATAGACTGGATTGAACCTAATACTGAACTCAGATGCTGGTTTAGATTTAATTCTTCGATCTGAATGTTCAATTGGTCTTTCTTCGTTAGAATATCTACAGAATTATTGAGAATCTCACTTAAATTTTCAGCTGATGATTTCAGAAAAGTGAGGTATTGTAAAATTTCAGGATCGTTTACTTTTGAATCATCCAGAAGGCCCACCAAAGAAAGTAAATTATTGATTGGTGATCTGAGGTCATGAGAAGTAGTATAACTCAATTGCTTTAAATCCTGATGCCTTTTTGTAAGATTGGCAAGTTGCTGATTCCTTTCTTCTTCCAGTTTCTTTTTGTAAGTTATATTTTTTGCAATGGCATAAATTAGTCTTTCCTTTTCTACAGGCATCGAGGTCCATGAAAGCCATACAATTCTCCCATCCTTTGTGATATACCGGTTTTCGAAGTTTATCAGTGGATTGCTTTCTGTTAAATACTCACGGGATTCGTCTGTCTTTAGCTTGTCTTCAGGGTGAACGAAACTTGTAATTGGTCGGGAAGTAAGCTCTTCAACAGAATACCCTAAAGTACGTGAAACTGAAGGATTAATCCTTTTCCAATACCCATCAAAACTTGCAATGCATAGCAAATCAGGGGATAATTCGAAAAAACGCTCGAATTTATACAGGGAGTATGAATCCAGGCTTAGGTTTTTCATGTAAACATTTGGTAAATGTTCCGGAAAATTAAGAAAAAAGATTCATTTTTTAACGAATAAGATCGCTTTAGCCATATACGAGGATAAAAAATTTCAGTTCGGATTAATTAATTCCCCAATCTCTTTGATTTTAGCCAATCATAGATCAGATGTTTAAAACCGCCTTTAATTTGTGAAGTATAAATACCGGTACCGCCAGATAGCAGGTAGGAAAATGCACAGGCAATGCCAATGAAATACATACTTTCCATACCGAAAAGCTCGATTCCCAGAATAGTTGATGCGATGGGGGTATTACTTGCACCTGCAAATATTGCTGCAAGGCCCATTCCTGCCAGAAGGGCTTGGGGTAGGGGGACAAACCATACCATTACATTTCCCAAAGCAGCACCAATAAAAAACAAGGGTGTAACTTCTCCTCCTTTGAATCCGGCTCCTATGGTAAAGGAGGTAAACAAGAGTTTTAGCAGAAAGTCGTAAGAATTAAGATCGCTTATGAAAGCACTTTCTATGGTGGGTATGCCTAATCCGATATATTTATAACTCCCAGTTATCCAGATAATTGCCGCGATAAAGATTCCGCCAATTAACGGCCTTATCGGTGCATAATTTATCTTTTTGAAAATGTCTGTACAGAAATGTGTGGTATGTGAAAAAAGCATTGCAGCAAGTCCGAAAAGCATGCCTGCAACAACTGCCCATAAAATGTTTTCTCCACTCATTACTGGTACAAAAGGAATGCTATATTGGGTATGACTGACATTCCAGGTTGTACAGGTATAATCGGCTATCAGAGCTGCTGATAAGCTGGGTAAAATAGCATCATAGCGGAATTTTTTCAGGATCAGTACTTCCAGAGCAAAAATAGCCCCGGCTATCGGTGTGCCGAATACGGATCCAAAGCCGGCACTGATACCAATGATAATCAGGATCTGCCGGTCTTGAGTTTTCAATTTGAATAAGTGGCTGAACTGGTCTGATATCGCTGCCCCCATCTGCACTGCAGTTCCTTCACGTCCCGCAGAACCACCGAAAAGATGTGTGATCAATGTTCCGAACAATACCATTGGGGCCATTTTTAGAGGAATTACTTGTTTGGGATCATGAAACTCTTCAAGTAATTGATTATTGCCTTTAACTACATCGGTACCCCAATAGTGATAGGCAAGACCGATAAGTAGTCCTCCAAGCGGTAAAAAGGCAATTATCCAGAGATTGATTTCACGAAAATTTGTCACCCAATCTAATGAAAGCAGAAAAAAGGCGGAGGCTGTACCGGCAAGAATTCCAACAATGATTGAAAGAAATACCCACTTTAAGATGTACACAGCAAAAGGACTTAGTTCTATATTTTGAAAATTATACTGACTCATTTTGCCTTGATGCAAATTTCTGCTATGTGGAGAATCCTGTATTACGCAGGCTAAAGTAATTTATTTTTATTAATGTTTGAGATTGAAGTACTTTTTGGATCGATCCTTTGTGATTAATTAGAATAAGTTTCAATTGAGGCCCAGCAGGTATTATTTAGGAATTTCTTTCAGATAACTAAATTCCTCCGCTTCTACTATTTTGATTGATCCATTAGCTCTTTTACCTCTTCATCAGTCAGAAATTGGAAATGGCTAAAAACAGAAGCTCCATTCAATCCTTTGATTGGCCTGTATCCCACCATAGTATCTTGTTTACTTTGTACAATTTGAATAACAACAACCAATTCTTTTTTGCCACTTTTTGGGTAGGAATAATAGGCGAGTTTTGGTAATTTCATATCAAAGGCTTTTACATCCATTCCGGGGTTTGGATAGTAAAGCAGCGCATTTCCCTTGTCAATATCTTTCCTGCTTGGGAGACGACCGTTTATTGCAGGAGTTTTTTCCCATTCTTTTAAGGGGATGGGAGGGAAGAGTTCGGCTAATGACTTTTTATCCTTTTGTTTCTTCTCTGTACAGGATGACAATATCAGCAGAACGATAATTCCGAAAATTCCTGTTTTCATCTCTTTTGGGCAATAATGTAAACATGCTTTTCAGGATATTGATCAAGCTCCAGGTGAAGGCATTCGCAACCTCCTTCCATAATGGCCTTCAGGTTTCCATTTATGCCAATACTGCTGTATGGAAAATGATCCTCATGCCATTCGCTTTCATGTTCATCAACGGCATCTCCAAAAGTATAGATAAGTATACCTGAGTGCTTAAGCATACTGCATAGCTTGGAAATAACCTGTCTCTGCCTAGCCATTGGCAAATGAAAAATACTATCCCAGGCAATGATCAGGTCAAATTGCTGATCGCTTTCCCAATCGATGATATTAGATTGCTCAAAATTGCACTCACTGTGTTGTGAACGTGCAATTGCAATCATCTCTGCTGATGCGTCAATTCCATAAACAGAAAAATTTTCCTGAATTAACCTGCGGATTATCCGGCCGCCACTCCCGCAACCCACATCAAGTGCTGAACCTTTTTGTTCACAATAGCGGATTGCCCTTTCAATCTGTTCTAAACCATAGGAGCTGTTGACATGATTCTCATGCCACCAACTGGCAATTTTATCGTATTTTTTGCCGATTTCGGTGTTCATTCATTAAAATTAGAAACTTTTGAACTTTTTGTGAAATTAATATCAAGTATTAAGGGTATTCATATAGAGTCCATTTTCTTCAAGAAAAAATCACAACCTGCGGCATGATGTCATCAGATAAATTCTGTTAAACATTTTTACATTGAAAAATCTAATTCAGTTCTTTCAGCCTGCAATTTTATTAATCATTCCATTAAAAATATACCCATGAAAGGGGAGAATTGCATACCAATAAAGCCGGCCCAATACACCTAAAGGTCTAAAAGTTGCAGTTTGAGTAAGGATATCATTTTCATCAATTTTAAACTCCAGCCAGGCTTCACCGGGTAATTTCATTTCGGCATACAGCAGCAGTCGTTTTTCATCTTTTTCGGCCAAAAGTACACGCCAAAAATCAAGGGCATCCCCTGAAACTATTTCAGTATCACTTTTTCTTCCTCTGCGCATTCCGACACCTCCGGCAAGCTGATCAAGAAATCCTCTGATTTCCCATAATAGATTACCAGAATACCAACCATTCTTACCGCCGATAGACCATATTTTACTCATCGAAACCTGGCTGTCTTTGACCTTCCGTGTTCTGACATCTATAAAGCAACCGTTAACCGGTACTTCAATTAATTTGGAAAAGCCTTCTTTGAAAATATCACTTGTTTGGGCATCTTTCCAGCTGGAAAGCACCTGATTTTGTTCTATTTTATCAAAAGCGAGTTTTATGGAGGTATCAAAATCAATCAGGTTTATACCCAGCATTTCAGCTAAGTGATTGGGTTTACAAATCACCTCAACTTTCATGCTGTTGACCAGATTCTTTGCTAATGCATAAGATGTGGCTGTTACAAAATATAACCAGTAGGAGGAAATTTTTGGAGTCATTACGGGTACAATAAGAATGCGTCGCTTTAAGCCACGGATCTTTGCAAAATGGAGTAGCATTTCTTTATAACTTAAAATATCCGGTCCGCCGATGTCGTAGCTTTTATTATAAGTTTCGGATTTGCCAATTACTCCATTTAGAAATTCCACCACATTACGGATGGCAATTGGCTGACACCTTGTTTTCAACCAGCGTGGAGTAATCATAAATGGTAATTTCTCAACCAAATCGCGAATAATTTCAAAAGAAGCACTTCCGGATCCCACAATAATACCTGCTTTTAGGGTTGTAAGTGCAAATTTGGATCCCGAAAGAATGGTTTCAACGTTTTTACGGGATGATAAATGTTTAGAAAGCTCCTCTGCATTGTCTATTCCACTCAGGTAGATAACTTGTTTGGTTTTCGTTTGCTCGATCCGATTTTTAAAATTTTCCGCGCAAAGCTCTTCCATATTTTCAAAGTCGCCCCTCTGAGTTGACATCGAGTGAATAAGATAATAAGCAATATCTATATCATTTGGAATGTCCTCCAGACTGTCTTTCTTCAAAAAATCGGCTTCAATGACCGAAAGATTAGGAGTGGAGTAATTTTTCCCGTTAAATCTGTTTTTATCTCTTACACAACATACCACCTTATGTCCGTTTTCTAATAAAACGGGCAGCAACCTTTGTGCAATGTATCCGGTAACACCAGTAAGCAGAATTTTCATGGATTAAGTGTGGATCGGATTTTAATTAAAGATAATGTTTAGGAAGTATAAAAGGGTAAATGTCAGGATTAGGATTTATTTGATTAATAGGATTATCAGGATTTATTCAATACAATCATCTTAATCAAATAAATTACAGTTCAGACTTTAAATAAATGGTTCATTAATGTCAGCAACAGGACGTTTTGGCTAAGGGTAATTATCAGGATTATTCATGATTCATTCACTCTAAACTTTCAAGGTAGTTTTCTGCTATTTGATGAATAGATTTCTTTTTGTTTTCATCCCATTTGCCGAATGTTTTAACCAGCATACTTAGTCGGGGGTTTTTTAGAAAAAAAACACGCTGATTGTCTAAAAAACGCCAGAATATTGCATCCCAGGTTTCCTGCCAAATACCTTTAGGATAGTCACTCATTTTCATAAGATAGTTACTGCCACTTACATATGGCTTTGTCGACATTAGCCCCCCATCTGCAAACTGACTCATTCCATAAACATTAGGCACCATAACCCAGTCATAGGCATCAATAAACAACTCCATAAACCATCGGTAAACCTCGTCGGGATCAAACTCGCAGAGCAACATAAAATTACCAAGCACCATCAGTCGCTCGATATGATGACAATAGCCTGTATTAAGAACCTTTTTGATGAGTTCATCCACAGGAAAAATTCCTGTACTACCCTCATAAAAACTTTTCGGAATTTTTCTTTTAAAACCCCAGTAATTCCTGACTCGTTCTTCGCTTCCTTTGGTGATGTACACTCCCCTGATGAATTCCCGCCATCCAATTATTTGCCGAATAAAACCTTCAAGAGAATTGATTGGGATCTCGTTTTTTTGATGGTAATCCAGTGTTTTTTGAATAATCTGATGCGGAGTTAACATGCCAGTATTCAGCATTGGTGTGAGTAAACTGTGGTTTAGAACCAACTCTTTATGTACAATCGCGTCTTCATAATCCCCGAATTCCTTCATTCGGTTTTCAAGAAATTGATTAATCCATTTTTCACTGGCTTTAAATCCAATCGGATAGCTTATTGCATTGCTCAGATTTCCAATATTATCAGGAAAGTATTGATTGGTATAAGCTTGAGCTTCTAAAACATAAGGGTCTGTTTCAGGATATTCAAGCTTTGCTGCCGATTTTCCTTTTGGGAATTTTTTTCGATTTTCTTCATCGAAAGTCCATTGACCACCTATAGGTGCCCCTAATTCATCGACCAGGATTTTCCTTTTGATCCGTTCCTGTTTATAAAATTCAGTTTGAAAAAATTTCTTTTTTGAAGGGTTAAAAAAATGACTCAGGTCTTGATTGGTATTAAGAAACATCGGTGAATCCAATATCTTAAGATTCAACTCCAATTTTTGGCAAGAATTTTTTATTCGGCTTAAAAGCCAGTTATCGACCGGATTGATAATTACCAGGGACTCAATTCCCAAAGCATGTAATTGGACAATGAGTAGTCGTATATCCGCTTCAGGTTCATGCGCTTGCACATATTTTACAGGAAATCCCTTTTCCAGCAGAAAGCTTTCATAAAATTTCATGCTTGCCCTGTGGAAGGCTATTTTTTGCTTGTGAAAGTTAAACTGATTGAAGAATAAACTTTCTTCAATCAAATAAACAGAACCTTCCTCAGAAAATATCGGGTTAAATTGAAATAATTGATGCGGGAAAATGAGCTTAATGGTTTTCATCTTTTGGATTTTTATTTCTTCTGCATTTTTCACTGCAATACCTCACCTCATCCCAATTCTTTTCCCATTTCTTACGCCAGGTAAATGGTAGTTTACATACAAGACAAATTTTTTGAGGCAGATCACTTTTTTTCATCCTTATGATTTCAATTCATCTGCTTTTTTCGGACTGATTTTTCCTCTTTGGGTTCTATTCCGGGTATGCCTTTGGATAATCCGTTGATTCTCTGCTTGAACCTGTTCAGTTTTTCGATGCCCCCATATTTTATCTTTCGCAATTTTCCCGGCATGTTCTAAATCTACAATAGGTAGAGGATAATCTTTACCGATGCTAATACCTATAAAAGATTGTTCCAGCTCAGTCATTTTCCATGGTTCATGTATATATGTGGCGGGTACATTTTGAAGTTCAGGCACCCATTTTTTGATAAACAGACCCTCCGGATCATGCTCTTTAGACTGCTTTATAGGATTATACATACGGATGGTGTTTATGCCAGTGGTGCCGGCCTGCATCTGAAATTGGGGATAGTGAATGCCGGGTTCATAATCCAAAAACTGATTGGCTAAATGATAAACCCCTAGCCGCCAATCTATATCAAAATGATAACATAAAAGCGATACCAACATCGCCCTCATCCTGAAATTTATCCATCCTGTAGCCTTCACACATCGCATACAGGCATCTGCGAGTGGAAATCCTGTTTTTCCTTCTTTCCAGGACTGCAAAATCGTGATGTCATTTTCGTGCCGGAGCGATTCATATCCCTGATTAATGCAGTACAATTCATAGCTGCATTCCATCTCAAATTTTTGAATAAAATGACAATGCCATTTAAGTCGGGTAATCATACCCTCAAAAGCAAACTTATTCTTTGAATATGCCTCATGTATTTTTATGAACTGAAAGGCTTGCCTGATTGAAATATTGCCCCATGCTAAAAATGGAGATAAACGACTGCAGGATTTGCGGCTTTCAGAAGGTTTTGAAATCATTTTGTGATAAAGATGACCTCTGCCTTCTGCAAAGGACTGAAGATAGCGCCAGGCATGCTGTTCACCTGCAGGTTGAAACTCTTCCGGATAGTTTTCCAGTTCAGCTTTGAGTTCAATGGGTAAAATGAAGTCGTGTTTTATGAGCAAACAGTTTGTTGATTTTTGGTTTTCTATAATATTTCTGTTCGCATTTTCAAACCATTGTTTATCCCAATTTTCTCTGTTCCTGATGCCGCGAACCACTCCATCTTTCTGAAACTCTGTCCATTTGATATGTTTTTGTTTGCAAAACCGAGCTACCCATTTATCGCGCTGCCAGGTAAGGGAAATCCCGCTCTCCTGATAGCTGAACATATTCTTTATTTCGAAAACAGCATTTAAGGATTCAAATACCTCCTGAGCCTCTGCATAGAATAAATGAATCCACTTGCCAGTTTGTTGCTGATTCGAATTAAATTGCTGGATGGAATGGTAC
>Ga0075152_10001038_pt1 | contig 20107 bp, 18 predicted proteins | sample JI61114C2DNA_FD_70964 | JGI IMG/M metagenome (GOLD analysis project Ga0075152, IMG submission 70964) | Wastewater effluent complex algal communities from Wisconsin, to seasonally profile nutrient transformation and Carbon sequestration -... | ecosystem: Engineered > WWTP > Effluent > Algae...
GGCGAACGCATCATCGCATGCAAGGGCGCACCGGAGCGTGTGCTGCGGCAGTCATCGTTGAGCGATGGGGAGAAGACCTCGGTTCTCGCGCAAGTGGAAACACTGGCGGGCCAATGACTGCGCGTGCTCGGCGTTGCCAAAGCCGAGCGTTCAGGCGAAGTCTATCCCAAGGACCAGGAAGAATTCACCCTCGACTTCCTTGGCCTCGTAGCCTTCAACGATCCGCCGAAAGCGAACATCGCCGCCGTGTTCCGACAGTTCTACGATGCGGGTATCGAAGTAAAGATCATCACCGGCGACAATGCCCTCACCACGGCGGCCATCGCGAAGCAGGCCGGCTTCCGCGGTTCGGAGAAGACCATGAACGGCGAGGACATGATGAAGCTGGATGACAACGCGCTTCGCATCGCGGTGAAGGACACGAACATCTTCACGCGCATGTTCCCCGAAGCCAAGCTGCGCATCATCAATGCGCTGCAAGCCGAAGGACATGTAGTCGCCATGACCGGCGACGGCGTGAACGACGGACCCGCTTTGAAGGCCGCGCACATCGGCATCGCCATGGGCCAGCGCGGCAGTGAGCTCGCCAAGGAGGCCGCGTCATTGATCCTGGTGAACGATGATCTCGGCAACATGGTGGACGCCGTGGCGATGGGCCGCAAGATCTACGGCAACCTCAAAAAGGCCATCCAGTACATCATCTCCATCCACATCCCCATCATCCTCACCGTCGCGCTGCCGCTCTTCCTCGGTTGGGTGTACCCGAACATCTTCACGCCGCTGCACGTCATCTTCCTCGAGCTCATCATGGGCCCTACCTGCAGCATCGTCTACGAGAACGAACCGCTGGAAACCGACGGCATGCGTCGTCCACCGCGCCCGCTCAGCCTCACCTTTCTCACGTGGAAAGAGCTTTCCATCAGCCTCTGGCAAGGGTTGGTGATCACGCTCGGCACCTTGGGCATGTATCAACTGGCCGTTCAGCAAGGTCATTCGGAAGAGCTGACGCGCGCCATGGTCTTCAGTGCTCTGGTCTTCGCCAATATCGGCCTCACGCTGGTGAACCGCTCCTTCACAGGGTCGGTATTCAGCACATTCAGCTACAGTAACGGGTTGCTCCGGATCATACTGCTCCTGACCGTGGGCCTGCTCGCGGCCGTGCTCTATGTCCCGCTGTTCCGCGACTTCTTCCAACTGGCCTCACCCTCGTTGCCGCAACTCGCTACGGCTGCGGCGATCGGGCTTGCCTCGGTGGCGTGGTTCGAGGTGTACAAGTGGATGCGCCGGGCCGACCATGTCCGGCCGTAGAGGCACCATCTCACGATGCGGCATCAGCCTGGCGACTATTTGTACGGAGGTATGGTGCTGCTGACCACCACTTCCACCGGCATGCGCCCAAGGTTGGCGAACAACCTTCCGCGCCGACGCAAGGGCCACCAACCGTACAAGTAGATCTGCATCGGCTCCCACATGGCCACCCAACCAGCGATAGCGAGACTTTCGCGGAGCACTTCCATGACCGGACCGCCGGGATCCGGCAGCAGGTAGGCCTTCACCAACAAGCACGTGGAAAGGAAGGCGATGCCGATGAGCAGGCTCACCCGGCCCTGCTTCATCAGCCTTCGCAGTTCCATCTTCACGATGCCACCCCGGTACGCGAAGTAGTTGTGCACCGCATCGCGCACCATGGGCGTGGCTTCTTCGGCGGGTGCTTCCAGCACATGGATGCGCAAGCTCAGCGGTGTACCGACGGGAAATTCCTCCGCCCACCCTACGATGAAGGCTTCCGCCGCCGCGTCCAGGTCCTTCTCCCGAAAGGGGGCTGGATCCAAGGAATTGAAAAGAGCGTTGATGTTGCGCACCTTCAGTTCGATGCGGTGCCGACCGTCGCGCGCCACGGGTGCTGAAACGGCTGCCGCATGGATCGCTTCGATGTGCTTGGTGGTCGAACCCTCGGTCATGGCTGGTTCACCTCGTAGAGGCGAAGTCGATCACGTAAGGCCCGAAGATCCCGCTGCGCCGCATCCATCCGGTCCAACAAGTGGCTGATGGCTTCGAGTCCTTCGAGGTTGATGTCGAGATCGTAATGCATACGCGCCAGTTGCTCCACACGCGATAGCTGCTCGGGCTCCAAGTAGTGCTGTTCCCGCACCACGGTGATGTGGATCAGGCCGCGCTCGTGGAGGTCATGGACGAAGGCGGCCTCCACCCCTTGGTGTGTGGCGAAGACCTCAACGGCGATCAGTTGTTCGGTGGTCATGCGGAAGCGGTATTTCGGATGGCGGCCAATTCGCGGAAGAGCTCCTGTTCACGCTCGCTGAGGCCGGTGGGCAACTTCACGTTGTACGTAACGAAGAGGTCGCCGAACTGTCCTTCCTGTTTGTAAACGGGGAACCCCTTGCCCTTCAGTTTCACCTTGGTGCCGTTCTGCGTTTCCGCGGCGACCTTCAATTTCACCTTTCCGTCCATGGTCTCCACCGTGATCTCCCCGCCGAGCATGGCCGTGGTCAGGTCGAGGTCTTGTGTGTGGTAGAGGTCCTTGCCCACGCGCTTGAACCGTGGATGTGGCGCCACGATGAAGGTGATGTAGAGATCGCCGTTCGGCCCGCCGTTCACACCGGGACCGCCCTGTCCGGGAATGCGGATGGACTGTTCATTCTCAACGCCAGCAGGCACCGTGATGCGGATGGGCTTGCCGTTGACGTTGAGCGTTTGTTTGTGCGTCCGGAACGCCGCCTCGGCATCCAAATGGAGTTCGGTCTGGAAGTCCTGGCCGCGGAATTTCACCTGCCGCCCACGACCGCCGCCGAACATGGAACTGAAGAGGTCTTCTTCATCCATTCCACCGGCACCGAACGGGTTTCTCCCTTGACCACCTGCCTGCTGTCGCGACCCTTGCTCACGCTTGGCCTGCTCGAACTGCTCGGCATGCTTCCATTGATCGCCGTACTCGTCGTACTTCTTTCGGCTATCGGGATCGCTGAGCACTTCGTTCGCCTCGTTGATCTCCTGGAATTTCTTCTTCGCGTCAGCGTTGTTGGGGTTGAGGTCCGGATGGTGCTTGCGCGCCAGTTTCCGGTAGGCCTTCTTGATATCCTCGGTCGTCGCGGTGCGCGGAATACCGAGTACCTGATAATAGTCTGTTGGCATAGTGGCAGGTGGGCCGAAATTCGCCCGCAGGAAGGTAAGGACCATCCTGCTCATCGCCTATGACGATCTTTGTACAGTGACCGGGGCACATCAGGACGTCCTCATGCGGCTGATCATCAGCCTGGCGCTCGGCTTCCTTATCGGCTTGGAACGCGAGTACGCCAAACGCGTGGTGGACAAGGAGGAACAGTTCGCCGGTGTGCGAACGTACACCTTCATCGCGCTCTTCGGCTTCCTGTGCGCGTTCCTCTCCCAGCGCTTCGGCGACTGGCTGTTCATCACCGGTCTTTTCGGCCTTGTCTCGATGGTGATCGCCACCTATGTCATGACCGCGAAGAGCGGGAGCTATGGCATCACCACCGAGCTCTCCGGCATCCTCGCATTCGTGATCGGGGCCCTCGTGTTCGAAGGCGAGATCCTGCTTTCGGTGATCGTCACGGTGGTGATCACCTCATTGCTCTCGTTGAAGGTGAAGCTGCACAGCTTCATCGCCACGCTGACACCGCAGGAGATCCGCGCTTTCATCCAGTTCGTCATCATCTCCGCCGTGGTGCTGCCTTTCCTGCCGGACGAGCCGCTCGGGCCCAATGGTGTGTGGAACCTGCACGAGATCTGGACCATGGTGATCCTGGTCACGGGGATCAGCTTGGCGGGCTATCTGCTGGCCAAGGTCCTGGGTTCACGCAAGGGCACCTTGCTTGCCGGCATCGTCGGCGGTCTGGTCTCGAGCACAGCCGTAACGCTCAGTGTATCGCGGCGCTCGCGGGAGCATCCCAACGCTTCCCACGGGATCGCCGCGGTAAGCATCATTGCGGCCACGGCCGTGCTGTACCCGCGCATCCTGTTGGAGACCTGGGTGGTCAACCGGCATCTCGCCTTGCAACTGGCACTGCCCATCGCCTTGATCACATTGGTGGCCTTCGGTGCAGCATTTCTCATCCATCGGAAGGGTGGGAGTGAAGCCGCGGTGGAAGTCCCGACGAGCAACCCGCTCAACTTCAGTGTGGCCATCCAGTTCGGTGTGGCCTACATGGCCGTGCAGTGGTTGATGGACCTCGCCTCAGCGCATTACAGCATACGGGCCCTCTACGCCACCAGCGCCGTATTCGGGGCCACGGATATGGACGCGATCACCCTGTCCATCGCGCGCGGGCCGGGCATCGCCGATACGCTACAAGGGGCCACGGCGGTGCTGCTGGCGACCCTCTCGAACACCGTGATGAAATTCCTCCTCGTGGTCTTCTTCGGGGACAGGTCCTTGCGGAAATGGGTGGGCTTGGGCTTCGGCGCCATCATCTTGGCAACGGGGTTGGGCATGGCGGCCCTGTGGTTGCTGTGACCGGATCGCTGTGGCGATCCCTCTCGATCATGGGGCGCTGATCCCCCATCTGGTTCATTGGCCGCCTGCAAGCGACCGCGCGCCCCGCCCGCTCTGTGGCTCCTTCAGCCATTCACCGTTCCATGGTGCGGCAATTGGACCACTTACCGCCGGGGCCGCCCTTTGTCCCAGGAACGCGCATGGAACAGCGATCAGTGACCAATACCCAAACCGACCTGGTAGTGCAACGCCATGGTGTCGTCCTCGACAAAAGCGACCACGGCTTCGAGAACGCGGGTGCGCTCAATCCCGCGTGCATCCGTGTGGGCGACGCGGTACACATGTTCTACCGCGCCGTTCGCCATGGCAACTACTCCACCATCGGGCATTGCATCCTGAAGGGGCCGATCGAGGTGGCCATGCGCGCGGACAAGCCCCTCATGATGCCCGAACATCCGTACGAGTCGCAAGGGATCGAGGACCCGCGCATCGTGAAGATCGACGACACCTGGTATATGACGTACACGGTGTACGACCGCATGAACGCCTTGGGCGCTTACGCCACCTCGAAAGACCTGAAGACCTTCATCAAGCACCCGGTGATCACGCCACAGTTCACCTACCGGGAGTTCAAGAAGCTCATCGACTGCTGTCCTGATCTGAACCAGAAGTACCTCTTCCATTACAAGATGTTGAAGGAGCATGGCTTGGGCCATGACATGGCTGACAAGCTGCTGCTTTGGGACAAGAACCTCATGTTCTTCCCGCGCAGGATCAACGGCCAGTTCGCGCTCATGCACCGCATACATCCTGGCATACAGCTCGTACTCTTCGATGATCCGAAGGAGTTGGACCGGGGCTTCTGGGAGAAATACCTCATGGACCTCGAGCAGCACATCATCATGGATCCGCTGCTGCCCCACGAGTCAAGCCACATCGGCGGGGGCGCCCCCCCCATCGAGACCCCGGACGGCTGGCTCATCATCTACCACGCGGCCGAGGACACGCCGCACGGCTTCATATACCACGCCTGCGCCGCATTGCTCGATCGGGATGATCCACGGAAGGTGATCGGTCGGTTGCGGAAGCCGCTGATCTCGCCACAGGACGAATGGGAGAAGGAAGGCTACGTGAAGAACATCGTTTTTCCGTCCGGCACGGCCGTGTTCGACGATGACCTCTACATCTACTACGGCGCTGCGGATGAACGCGTGGCCGTCGCTTCCGTGAAGTTGCCCGCGCTGTTGCACCACTTGAAAACGAACGCCGAATGATGTCCACCTTTTCGGACCGGGTCCTGGTCCTCACGTCATATCCACCGCGCGTCTGCGGCATCGCCACCTACACGCAGGATCTCATTACTGCGTTGAACCGGACGTTCACGGGTCCTTATCGCTACACGGTGTGTGCCTTGGAGGATGGCGTTGTTGCCCGAGACTATCCGAGCGAGGTGACACATCACCTCAACACTACGGATGCGGAGGACCACATGCGTCTCGCGTTCGACCTTGACCACGACCCGCGCATCGGACAGGTGTGGGTGCAACATGAGTTCGGCTTGTACAGCGGTGGGGAAGGCCAGTACCTTATGCGGTTCCTCCATGCCGTCCACAAGCCCATCGCGATCACCTTCCACACCGTACTGCCATCGCCTTCTGCGGAGCGCAAAGCCATGATGTGCGCGTTGGCCGAGCGGGCTACGGACATCGTCGTCCTCACCAAGCGCTCGGCGCGCATCCTGCAAGAGGACTACGCGATCCCCGCCGACAAGATCTCCGTGATCGCGCACGGTACGCATCCGGTGAAATGGCATGACAAGCAGCTGATGAAAGAGAAGTACGGGCTGCAGGACCGGCAGGTGCTTTCAACCTTCGGGCTGCTCAGTTCGAACAAGAGCATCGAAACGGCACTGGACGCGTTGGTGGCGATCAAGGAACGATCACCGAACGTGATGTACTTGGTGTTGGGTCGCACGCATCCCGAGGTGGTGCGCCAGGAGGGCGAACAATACCGCGAGGTGTTGTTGCGCAAAGTGGAAGAGTTGTCACTCCGGGATCACGTCCGTTTCGTGGACCGCTACCTCGAACTCGACGAGCTGCTCGAATACCTGCAGCTCACGGATGTCTACCTCTTCACCTCCAAAGACCCGGAGCAAGCCGTCAGCGGCACCTTCGCCTACGCCATGGGTTGTGGGTGTCCGGTGATCTCCACGCGGATACCACATGCGGCGGAAGTGCTGGATGAGGGCACCGGGGTGCTGATCGACTTCAACAGCCCGGACCAGCTGGCACAAGCGGCCATTGAACTCCTTTTGGATCCTGCACAGATGGACCGCATGGGCCGCAACGCGCTGCATCGCATGCGCGCAACGGCGTGGGACAACGTCGCTATCGCGCACGCACGCGCGTTCGGGCGACGCACCAACAGCACCGGGCTGCTCCGATTCCAATGGCCGGAAGTCTCGTTGGAGCACTTGCGCCGGCTGACGAGCCCTGTTGGCATGGTACAGTTCTGCGACATCAGCGAGCCCGATCCTTCTTCCGGTCATACACTGGACGACAATGCGCGCGCCTTGATCGCGGTCTGCATACACGCGAGCAACGTGGGCGGTTCAGGTCACGACAGCGGGTTGGCCGCCCGCTACCTCGACTACATCCTTCATTGCCAGCAGCCGAACGGGCGCTTCCTCAACTACGCCGACACCCTCGGAACCTTCACCCAACAGAACCACGGCGAGAACCTGGACGACAGCAACGGGCGAGCGCTGTGGGCCTTGGGCGTATGTGTAGCGCATGAGAACGCGTTACCGTTCAGCATGGTCAGGAACGCCGAGCATGCGCTCAGGGACTGCTTTCCCTGGGTGGCCGACCTCACCTCACCGCGGGCGATCGCGTTCTCGATCAAGGGCCTGCATGCGTACAACACCGTGCGCCGGAGCCAGCAAGTGACCACGCTCATCGATCGGTTGGCGGAACGCTTGCTCTCCACCTACAAGGCAACGGCATCGAGGGATTGGAACTGGTTCGAACCCATTCTCACCTACGGGAACGCCGTGCTGCCTGAAGCCATGTTGCTCGCCCACCTGGAGACCGGGCGGGTCGCGTACCGCGAGACGGCGACGCTCTCGTTCGAGTTCCTCTTGGGCTGCCTGTTCAAAGACGACATGTTGCGCATCATCAGTAACCGCTCTTGGATGAGACCGGGCGCGGATCCGGAGCAGTTCGGCGAGCAGCCCATCGATGCCGCGTACACCATTTCCGCACTGGCGCTCTTCCACGAGGTCTTCGGCGAGAAGGAGTACAAGCGCAAGATGCACATGGCGTTCGAGTGGTTCCTCGGTCGCAACCATCTGGCGCAGGTGATGTACAACCGCGCGTCCGGCGGCTGCTACGACGGGCTTGAAGAGCACAGCGTGAACATGAACCAGGGAGCCGAAAGCACGGTGTGCTATCTGCTCGCGCGCACGACCATGGAACGCAGCCGCAGGAAGACCGGAGCACACATGCCACCGCGACCTGCGATCATACCACGAACATTGGAGGTGATGCCACGGTACATGCGTTCCATTTCCCGGAGTGCGAACGAGCACGTGATCCCCCGGTGATCGGGAGGGCGGATGCCAAGCTTGCGTTGCGGCGGCGTATCCCGTGATCGCGCAGGCGAGGCCTATTTCCGGCAGTCTTGTATTGGGGATCCGCAGAGCTCATAAGGCGTGGATCATTCGGTCGATCCCGGGGCCAGCGATGAACGTGGCTTCACTACCGACCTGAGAAGGGCAGGTGTGCGCATTGCGAGGATCGGTGATATCCGAACCGTGGCGCGGCTCGCCACCACCAGCATCTTCCTTACCTCCCTCTTGGTGAACGTGTCGGCCATCACCTTACGGCCCAAGCGACCGGACCTGTATCGGCCATGCCGGACGTCATTCACCATCGGCGGTGTCCCGCTCATCCCTCCGTTCGCGATAATGCAATAGAGGTCGGCACTTGGCGGTGTGCTACAGTTGGCGAGAGCGCTCCCGATACCGTTCACCAGACCTTCCGGAAGAAGGCATGGGAGAACTTCCCGCCGTACAGGATCTGGATGCAGTCGGGCTTTCCCTTGAAGAAATGATCGCAGGCCATCTTCACGCCCGGGCTGCGATCCCAACCGACCACGGTGCGGTCATGGTCGTGGTAGTCCATCAACACGCCGATGGAACCGGGCCCCATGTGGGGATAGACCGCTTCGAGGCATCGTAGCAGGCTTTGGCAATGGAATTCGGGGAGCTCACCGAAGCCGCAGTCGATATGCGCGAAGGCGATGCGTTCGGGCAGCTGCGTGGAGAGCGTTACCTCGAAGGGGCCTTCGTGGATCGCCGGTTTGGGAAGGCCGCTTTTCCGGAAGGAGAGTTCCAGCCGGGCCCGTACCCGCACATCACCGAAGGTGCCGATCCTGAAATCGTCGTAGAGATGGAGTGCCCGCTCCGCGCGGTGGTGTTCAATGACGGAGGCGATCACGCGAGCGGTCTGGCCTTCATAGCAGCCGACCTCCACGAAGTCGCCCGGCACGTCGAACGCCACGACCTGGTCGGCGAGGAGATACAGGTTGTTGCGCTGTTCGGCCGAGCAGTTGGAACGCTTCGGCGTGCCCCGCGAGGAGGCTTCAGACCAGTACTTGCTTACGCTGTTCAGGATGCGGTTCCCTGCGGCTTGGGGCAAGGCGACCGCTTCAAGGATGGGATCGATCATGATGTATGGGGGCGCGTGCGGGTCATCTCCGATCACGTGCCAGCTTGCACGTTCAAGTGATACCCGCCATGGTCGCGCTGCTGTGCGATATGATGGGACTGGATGCGGGGCGTTCCTTCCCCGAACATGGGCGGAAGGATACCGAGAGAGCGATGTCCGGGGAGAGCGTCGTCGGTTTGGTGAAAAACAAGAACGGCACCCCGAAGGGTGCCGTTCCGCGCTTGGCACTTCCACCAAAATGCCAAGCGAATGATGGCCTAATGACCATCCTTATCGTTGTCCGCTGCGGTCTTCTTGTCGATATTGTCCTTGAATCGGGTCCACCAGTTGCGGGTATCATTGGCCGCTTTGTCCAAGTCCACCTTGGTGGTGGTCCAAGTCGCGTCCGTTGCCGCTTCCGCCTTGGCTACCATCGCGTCAAGATTGGCTTTTTCGCGTTCCAGTTCAGCCTTCAGCGCTTCCTTTTCCTTGCGTACGCTGGGCTTGGTGTCCTTATCGGCCAAGGTCACGTTCGTCTTGCTCAGCTCTTGGTCCACATCGGTGCGGAGCGAGCGCAGGTCATCCAGGATATCCGCGCGCTCTTTCTCCCACTCTTTGGGGGTATCCGCCAACTTCGCATCGGCCATCTTGTCCTCGATCTGGTCCACTTTCTTCTCGGTCTCGGCACGCTGTTCCGCGGGCGTATTGCTGCAACCGGCCAATGCGAAACCGCCCGCGAGGACGGCGATGGCCAATACGTGATGTGGTCGGGTTGTCATGGGTGTGGGTTTGCAACGGACCCTGCCAACCTCATTCCAAGACGGGTTCTTCCACATTCCAAGCGGTAAGGGCACTTCGTATGGGGAACAGGTTCCACTTTTCGGGGCGATCTTCACCCGATCGCTCCCATGTTCAGCGGAGTGCGGGTACCGAGGACGCGACCTGTCCCGCGGCCCGTGATCTGGGACGATCTTCGTATACCCGATCAAATGAATAAGCACAAGGCGCCCGTCCCTGAGCGGCGACCGGAGAAGAAGGACCCCTTACGCAGGCCCAAGCCCGTGCGCGAACCACAAGTGCCCGCACCTGATCGAGGGGTGGTGTCCGGCATCGCCGGATAGTGGAGCATGAAGAACACGACCTCGCGCAAATGGTGGCGGTGGCTGGCGGTCCTGCTGGTCACGGTCTCGGCGTTGGTGCTCGGCGGACGTGCACTGCTGCGGTCCGAATGGATGCGGGGGCTCGTACTGGAAAAGCTCCGTACAGTGGTCAGCAAGGCGGGTGGCCCATCCTATACCTTGAGGATGGGGATGGTGGACATCGATCCGATCGGGGGCGACCTCGCGATCATGGATGTTTCACTGGACCCCGACACGAGCCTGTTGGACAGTCTCCGTCACGGACGAGGCCGTTTCCTGATCAACGCGCGCGCCGGGCGCATCGCGGTGAGCGGTCTTTCATACTGGCGCTTGTTGCTGAAAGACGAGGTGCGGATCGCTACCGCCACGGTATACACGCCGGTGGTGCGGTACACCTTCGCTTCACATCGTGATGCGCATGCGGCTTCGAAAGCGGAAGACCGGCCAACGCAGGATACCCCGGACCTGTTGAGCATCGGGGAGCTGGTGGTAACGGAAGCCAGCGGAACCGCGGTTGACCTTACCGCGCGTGCACCGGAACTGCGCATCGGGCGGATGGATGCGCGCGCGCATGAGTTCCACATCCGGTTGCCCAAGCTGGGCGAGCCATTGGAATGGGTCGTGGGCCAGGCACAGGTGGATATCCAGGATGTCGCCGCCGAACTTCCTCCGCTGTATGACCTGTCGATCGCCCATATCGGGTTGCTCCACCCGGAAGGCCTCGCATCCATCGATTCGCTGCGCTACATGCCCCGGGTGGACCGGAAGACCACGCACGCGCATTTGCATGAGATGACCACCATCTACGGGTTGGATGTGAAGTCCATCGCCCTGGCCCGTGTTGACCTGTACCGCGCCTTCGCCGAACAGCAGGTGGAGATGGGCAGTTTGACGGTGGACGGGGCGTTCTTCGACGTGTTCCTGGACAAGTCCATGCCGGACGCGCTGTCGCACTTCATGCCGCTACCGGTCTCCGCGCTCCGCAACGTTCCCTTCGGATTGCGTGTGGACACGTTGCGGTTGACGCACGCGGACATGACCTACTCGGAGCGGTTCGAGGTGGCGAACGGCTACGGCAACACGCGCCTCACCGGCATCGAGGCGACGATCACGAACGTGACCAACGATACGCTGCTGGCGCTCGCCGATTCCTCCATGCGCGGGACGGTGGACTTGAAGCTCTTCGATGCGGGAGTTCTGCACGGGGTGTACGAAGCACCGCTCGCTTCCACGAAGGATGCGTTCACACTGGACGTGACCTTGCGCGATATGCCCCTGAGCGCGGCGAACACCATGAGCGAGAACCTGATCATGCTCCGGGTCGATATCGGATGGATCAGTTCGTTGAAGTTCCATATGAGCGCGAACAACGACTCGGCTATGGGCACCTTCACCCTGAAGTACAGCGATGCCTGGTTGCAGATACTGAACGCTGACGGTGGCAAACGGCGTTTCCTGACGCGGCTCACCAACAGCGCGGTGCATCACGACAGCAAGGACCGGCCGGCGGATGAACGTACGATGCTCTTGCGCATAGGCCGCAAGAAGGACCGGAGCTTGTTCAATTTCGTCTGGTGCTACACGCGGGAAGGGTTGACGCACACGCTCCTGCCCGGTGTCCTGGCCGATATCCAGAGCGGGATGATGAGGCAGAAGGAGCGGGCGCGCAATGCGGATCAACGCCAGCGCAAGCGGGCCGCGCGCAGAAGGCGCTGATCGGGCGGATCGGGGAAGAGCCGCCCCATATCGCAGAATGATCGCCACATTCACTGCGCCGGGGTGATCCTCGCCGTGCGGTGCGTACATCGGTACACGTTTGGTCATGGTCGGGTTGGAAAGCGGACCATGGTTCGGAAAACACGAGGGTTCATATCCAGGATCTGGCGGTTCACCAGGGCGATGGTGAGGGCCTACGCGCACGACAACACCTTCGAGATGGGTGCGGCGCTCGCGTACTACACCATCTTCTCCATCGTGCCGCTCCTGGTGGTCATCATTTCTGTTTCGGGGCTGATCGCCGGCCCTGATGCCATACGCGGACAGGTGTTCGCCGACCTCAACGGGCTGGTCGGTCCGGAAACGGCGAAGTCGCTCGAGGACATCTTGGGCAGCGCGTACAAAAGCGGGCATGGATGGCTCGCCACGGTGCTGGGTATCATCACGTTGATACTGGGCGCATCCGGGATCTTCGGCGCGCTGAAGAGCTCATTGAACCGGATGTGGGAGATCAAACCCAAGCCGCGCAATTCCGTGGTCGGCTTCGTGTTGTCCCGGCTGCTCTCGTTCTCCTTCGTGCTCGGCCTGGGCTTCCTGATGGTGGTCACGTTCATCATCAACGCACTGATCGAGGGCTTCTCGGACAATTTGGAGCGGGCACTGCCCGAATTGAGCATCGTACTGCTGGCAGGGATCTCCACGGGGCTGTCCATCGCGGTAGCCACAGGTGTGTTCGCCTGCCTGTTCAAATACCTGCCTGACGCGCGCATCGCCTGGCGCGATGTGCTCCCCGGAGCGCTCTTCACCACTTCACTGTTCGGCTTGGGACGTTACATCATCGCGTTCTACTTCAGCGCCTCGGACCCCACGTCCATGTACGGCGCGGCGGCCGGGTTGATCTCGTTGCTGCTCTGGACCTTCTACAGCTCGCAGACCTTCTTCCTCGGGGCGGAATTCGTGTACGTGTGGGCGAAGGTCCACGGCCGCCCCATCAGGCCATCAGCGAACGCGGTGCGGGTCATGCAGCAGGAGATCGTCCTGGATCATGGGCAGGTGGTGGAGAAGGGTACCAAACAGGAGATGATCGAACAGGCCCAGAAGGCGTTACCGGTGAAAGGGCCGTCCGGTCGTTGATGAACGGAAGCACATGGACATCCCCAACACAACGATGCCGGCCTATGCGCGGGCCGCGGCGATCCTGCTCGGACTGGTCGCGTTCTTTTTCATTCTCTGGATCGGCCAAGACATCATCACGCCCCTCATATTCGCCACGATCCTCGCCATCGTACTGAACCCGTTAGTGAGCCTGCTTTCGGCCAAGGGGCTTAACCGTGTGCTGGCCATCGCGCTCGTGATCGCATTGGCGATGGCGCTCCTCGCCGGCCTCATCTGGTTCATCTCCGCGCAGGTGGTCCACTTCAGCGATTCCTTCCCCGCGCTCAAGGAGAAGTCCAAAGGCCTTTTCGATGACGCCGTTCGTTGGACCGCCGACCTCACCAACATGAAACGATCGGCCATCCGCGCATGGGTGGCCAATGCACAGTCCCAGGCGACCAAGAACGGTTCGATGCTCGTGGGGTCCACGCTCACCACCATCGGGGGTGTGTTCGCCTTCGTCTTCCTGCTGCCGGTCTACATCTTCCTCATCCTTTTCTACAAGCCGTTGTTGCTGGAGTTCATCGCCAAGCTCTTCCCGCGCGAGCGGCATGCCATGGTATCCGACGTGCTGGTGCAGACCCGCTCGCTGGTGCAGAGCTACCTCGTGGGCCTGCTGCTGGAAGCGCTGATCGTGGCCGTGCTGAACTCCGTGGGATTGATGATCATCGGGATCGAGTACGCCATCCTCTTCGGTGTGATCGGCGCGCTGTTGAACATGATCCCCTACATCGGCGGCCTGGTGGCCATCTCCTTGCCCATGCTCATGGCCATCGCCACCAAGAGCCCCTCAGCAGCGCTGTTGGTGCTGGTGGTCTACCTCGCGGTGCAGTTCGTGGACAACAACTTCATCGTACCGCGCGTGGTGGCCTCGCGCGTGCAAGTGAACGCGTTGGTGTCCATCGTGGTCGTCCTGTTCGGCGGAGCGCTTTGGGGCATTGCCGGCATGTTCTTGGCCATTCCGCTCACCGCGATCGTGAAGGTCGTGTGTGACCGCGTGGAGCCCTTGAAACCGTTCGGATACCTGCTCGGTGATGACCAGCCCCACATGGCTTCCTCCCTTCTCAGCCTCTCACGGACCATGGTGGGAAAAAAGAAGTAGGTACGATCGCCATCCCGCCTGTAGGTTTCCGCGACGATGCTGTGCGCTCAAGAAAGCTCCGGGATCCCGCAGCGCGGATCGATCATCGTGCTGTGCGTGCTGCTTTGTTGCTGTTCAGGAACGACAAGCGCACAGAACACCTCCGCGGATTCCGCCGCCATCTACGGGAAGCTCCATGCGTATTCGAAGAAGCACAAGGTGGCCCGGTGGATCTATGAAGGCGTTTTCGTCGAACCTGTCGCAGAAGATGAGGAGCCCGCCCCGGCGAAGAAACCGGCGAAGCGGGTCGACGCGTTCCGCAAATACAAGGGCAAGGTCATCCGGCATGTGCAGGTGTATGTGAATGACCCGTTCGGCTATTCCGTGGAGGATACCGCACAGGCGCCCACCGATAGGCTGCAACGCATCGGCAACGGACTGCATGTGAGGACGCATGAACGTGTGATCCGTGGTCTCTTGCTGGTGAAGGAACGCGAGCGGGTGGATCCCCTGAAGCTGACCGAATCCGAACGCCTGCTCCGTGCATCACCCGTGGTGAACGCGGCTCGGATCACCGTTCGCCGCGTCTCGGGAGCGGCCGACAGCGTTGACGTGGTCGTGTTCGTGTTGGACAAGTGGTCCATCGACGTGGTGGGGGACATCAGCACGAGCGATGGGTCCATCACCGTGCGGGACAGGAACCTGCTCGGGTTCGGGCAGCGGTTCGAACAGGGTGTCGGGTATTCGCTCGGAGCGCAACGACCCGAGCTGAACGGGCAGTACGTGGTCTACAACATCGCTGACACGTACATCGGCACTTCGGCCTTCTATGCGACCTCCGGGGCGCAGGACCAAGTGGGTGCCGAAGTGCATCGCGACTTTTTCTCGCCGCTCACGAAGTGGGCGGGCGGCGCGGCGCTCACCAGCACATGGACGCACAACACGACAACGGACAGCACCGGTGCGGAGATCGCGTTGCCCCGCGTGCGGCCGGTGGGCTTGGACACGTGGGCGGGGAGGAGCTTCCCCTTGTTGAACGACACCACGCTCGCCAGTCAATTGAGCCGCATCGTCGTGGGCGTCCGGTATGCGCAGACGCGCTTCACACAGCGTCCTCCATTCGAGCAGGACACCTTGCGGACCAACAGCAACACCTCGCTCTTCCTGGTAGGGGCGGGGATCAGCCAACAGCAGTTCTACAAGGAACGCTACCTCTTCCGCTTCGGCCTCACCGAGGATGTGCCGGAAGGGCTGCTTCTCCGCGTGAACACCGGCGTGCGGAAGCGGGAACTGTTGGCCCCGGAGCCCTATTTAGGGGCGGAAGTCACGCGCGGTCGCAACTACGATAGGTTGGGATACCTCACCGCGACAGTGGCTTACGGGACCTTCTTCCAGAGTGGGCGCGGGATCGATGGCGCATTGAGGGTGGACGTGGACTACTTCACCGACCGGCTCACCTTCGGGAAGTGGCACCTGCGCCAATTCGTGAAGCTCCGATCCACGGTCGGCTTCAACAGGACAACGGAACGCCTCACGTTGAACGGCCAGCAGCTCTACGGCTTCTCCAGCGAGGTGGTGTCCGGCACGCGCAAGACGGTGCTCGGCTTCCAGACGGTGCTGTACGCGCCGTTCTCCTTCCTCGGCTTCCGCATCGCGCCGGTCGCGTTGTTCGGGGCGGGAACGGTGGAGGAGGAGAACGATGCCTGGCTGAGCAAGCGCATCTATCCGGCGTTCGCCATCGGGCTGCTGGTCCGCAACGAGTATCTGTTGGTGAAGACCTTCGAGGTGAGCATCGGTTTCTACCCCGATGTGCCGGGATCCGCGAACGCCACCACGGTCTTCAACCCGATCTCCGGTTTCGACCTCGGCGCACGCGGCTATGCGTTCTCACGGCCGGAAGAGGTGGGGTACTATTGAGGGAGAGGGCTTTTAGGCATCCCCGGTCTTCAGCATGTCGGGCGTCCTCTTCTTCAGCCAGCGGAAACCGCGATCGAACCAGGGTAGTTTTTCCGAGAAGCGGTGGACCACATTGAACCGGATGTTGCCCACATGCCAGCGGAACAGGCTCTGGTCCGTGCGCAGGTAGCTCACGCGTTCTTCGTTGAAACTGAGGCTTACCTGATCGCGCTGGCTGTTGTAGCCGACCGCGCCGCGCATCTGGATATGCCAGCCCGGACCCCACGTGGTGTTGGGTCCGGCGGCGGAGATCTCCGGCAGGGGGTCGGTCAAGGTGTGCTGTACGCTGAGCCCCGCGCCGATCGCGAACGAGGCGGTAGCGAACCACCGTCGCTTCAGCACGAGCGTATACGCGTAGCCGCCCATGGGCCCGATATCCGCGAAGTCGCCCTTGCGGAGGGCGGCTTGCGCATCGAACCGCCGGGCCAACGCGGAGGGTACCAAGGAGGAATCCGCGTTCAAGCGATAGTAGAGCGCGTACCCGCCGAGCAACCATGAACCCTGACTGCGGCATTGCCATGCGTCCTGATTGAACGCCGCGCGATAGCTGAAGCGGCGGCTGTTGTAGACGTGGAGGGTACTGATACCGAGGTTGAATTCCACCAGGTCCCCACGATAGGGCAACTCGACGCCTGGGTCCGGCCAACCGAGTTCTTGGCGGCTGTACGTGCTGATGTGGTAGCCCTTGAACACCTGCAGGAAGAAGTTGGTGGCGCGCTCCGGGCTGAGGAGATTGGCTTGGGCATCGAGGTAGCGCGTGCGGCCGTACCGATCGTTGTCCCGATTGACGAACGGGATGGCGAAGCCGAGGTTCAGCGTGAACTTGCGATAGCTCGCGCCGATACCCATGTTGACCTGGTTGTTCGGGCGGTAGGTCAACGCCGTGCCTTCATCGGTGGGGTCGATCCGGAACGCGTTGTACTTGGTGCTGAGGAATGCGCGACCGGTGAGCAGATGGGCATAGTCCTTTACGAAAAGCGTGTCCACCTCGGCCGTCCGGTCGGATCTTTGCGCACGCATCGACACGGCCAGACCGATGCAACCGACGAAAATGCCCGAACGGGCCAACGAGCGCATCACTCTTTCGGTTCAGGCTTTTTCTTCTTGTCGTCTTTGCTGAAGAGCTTCTGGATGAACCCCTTTTTTTCCGGACCCTCCTTGCCGACGGTGGCGATGTCGATCTCGTTGTCGAGCGAAGGCGGCAACGCTTTGATGAACGCATTGTGCAGCGATCGCGCAATGGCTCCCCACGTACCCACTTCGGGATCATCGAGCCTGCCTTCAAAGGTCACTTTGGTGGCGACGTTTTCTGTGCCGGGATTCTTCAACAAACCTCCGGCGGTGCCGATCAGCGCTTCCCAGAGCTTGCGGAAGAGACCATCGCGCTTGTCTTCGGGCCCAAGCACGTCAAGATCCTTGATCAATGGTTTCACATAACCCTGGAACGCACCATCGCGCGTGGCCATTTCCGCGTAGAGGCCGAAGGTGCCTTTGTTCACATCGAAGTTGCCGTAGGCCTGGAACAGGTCGTTGATGCGGGTGAGGTCGGTATGCACGAGCTCCGCGTTCAGGTCGAAGCGGGTGGTGTCCGCCAACGGGGCGAGCCCCATATTGAGTGTCAGGTCCCCTCCGTACACCTTGGCGGTGGCTTGCAGGGAGGACGGAAGGAGTTTCACCGAATCGGCGGAGTTGGTGAGGTTCAGCACCAACGCTTCGACATCGTACATCTGCACGTCAACGACCGGATCGCTGCCTTCGTCACGGTATCGGACCACCCCCTGATGCACCTGCACGCGGTTCACCCTCAGCGGCATGAAATCCTTCAGCAACGAACGGAAGTCGGCGGTGTCCTTCAGGGCTGCGGCAGGCTCTGCGGCTTCTTTGGTGAAGCGCAGTTCGGGATGTTCGATCACGAGTTCCCCCACGAGCGAACCGTCGAAGAGGGCCTTCCACTCCACCGAGAGCTCGATGAGGTCGGCGCTCATGAACGGCGTGAGCTTCAGTGAGGCGGTGTCCTTTTTGTCCAGATGGAACGAATCGATGGTGTACGCTCCGCGGATCAGGGCGAGATCGAGATCAGCGATGTGGCCGTAATAGTTCGGCATGCTTTCCAAACGCTTATTGGCGAAATGGAGCAGCACGTATGGGAGAGCGATACGCGCTGCTACGAGCACGGCGAGTAGGATCAGGAGGTTCCGCCAACGATGGGGCTTCCGCGACTTGGGGACAGGCGGCGTAATGCCGCTGCTCTGTTCATCGCGGAGCGCTGCGTAAGGGTTGACGGAGCCGTGTGTGCTCATTCATCCTCTACCTCGGTGCCGTTGTGGCTGCGCATGAACTCCTTCACCTGTTGGATGCCATTGCGCACGCCGTCCCAGAGGACGCCGATGCGTGATGCGCCATCCTTGTTCACCAGAAGCGGTAGCGCTACACTGAGACCTGTCCAGAAGAGACGACTGCCCAGGATCCCCTTGCGGCCACCCAGCAGCGGACCGATCAGTGGCAGCCAGCCACCGGCCATTTTCACGCCGCCGGCTATCGCGCCCAAGGCCCCTGCTCCGTTGTTCATCCGGAACAGATCGGAGGCGGCATCCAACATCAACCCGCGCCGGAATTCCTTGTCCTTCAGGTTCTCCCAATGCACGTTCATGTCCTTCGCGCGCGCATCACGCTCCATGCGGAGCCGCTCGCGGTGCTTGCGCACGTCGGCCATGCTGGCGAAGCGCTCAGTCATTGTCATAGAAGGCATTGATGATATTGAGTTGCACCTTCTCGCCGAGCACGTGCTTCCATAGAACGAGGAACAACCCCGTTACCACGAGATATCCACCACCCACATACAGGAAACCCAAGGCGATGCTGCCCACCCGGTCTGCGACCAGGTAGGCAGCTGCCATGCTCAACATCAGCACCACCATGCTGACGAGAGCGAGTGTGATCATTCCTCCCACCATGGAACGCCCGGCCTTGGCTGCTTTTTCGCTGGCAACCAGCAGGGTGTAGTCGCGTTGCGCGTGCCAGAAGTTCCTGGCGTCGGCGCTCACTTCGTTCAGCACATCGCTGAAGTCGGGTCGGGTGGTGGTTTCCATGCTTCGTGCGCCGTAGCGCGTTCGCTTGCCATAACCCTGCGAAGGCAAGGAGAAGGCGTCGCTGAGGTATACGTTATCAGTTCGCGCGTGCGGCCTGCTTGAGGTCTTCGGCACCGCGCTTGGCGCGGTCGGCCACATCGTTAGCGGATGAGGTCACGTCGTCCTTCACGCGGCCTGCCATGTTCTTGCCCTCTTTGAAGAGGTATTGGACAAAGTCGCTCACCTCATCCTTGCTCATCGAAGCGGCATCAGCCACTTTGCCCTTGGCCTTGCTCCATTCCTTGCGGGCCTGATCGATGCGGTCTCCCATATCGTCCTTCAGGTCTTCGCCTTTGTTGCGCAGAGCAGCGCGTGTTTCTTTGCCGGAGCGGGGCGCGAAGAGCAGTCCCAATGCTGCACCTGCGGCGATGCCTACCACCAGCGCGAGCGCTGTCTTTCCAGTTGAGTTGTCCATGTTGTACGGTTGTTTGGTTCAGGCCAATGGGCCAATGCCGGGGAAGGGCCAATTGTGGGACCATTAAGGCAGGCCTTCCTGGAAGGCACGCCGGACGTGAGGTGCGGCAAGAAACCAGCGGCCGGATGTGGGCCCGGACAGGGGAAGGGTCTCCACGATCTGTGGAATCCGGACTACGCTTGGGGCATCATTCCCCGTGGGTCGGAGAACCCCGTCGGCCGGTAGCCGCCGGGTGAACGAACGCCGTGTGGTGCGGCGCACAGGGTGAACGGCAGTATTGGAAGCGGCCCCCCCGCACAGCGGACGGCGATCTGCATGATGGGAGGTGAACAACCCCCTT
>Ga0075152_10001039_pt1 | contig 20092 bp, 22 predicted proteins | sample JI61114C2DNA_FD_70964 | JGI IMG/M metagenome (GOLD analysis project Ga0075152, IMG submission 70964) | Wastewater effluent complex algal communities from Wisconsin, to seasonally profile nutrient transformation and Carbon sequestration -... | ecosystem: Engineered > WWTP > Effluent > Algae...
GCAGAAGCCGGCGTTAGATCGCGGCTACGCCCGGTGCAACGACTGGCCGTTCCGCCGTGTCCAAGGGTGCAGCACCATGGCCTGCGCCATCCCTTTCCCGTGATTCCGATGCATCGCTCGCTCGCCATACTCGTCTTTGCCCTCGCGGTCACCGTCGTCGATGATGTGCACGCCCAAGGCATCTCGCCCGCGCGGATGCCGGTGGGGCAGGAGCCGCCGTCGATCACGCTGCCCCCGTCGCTCGATCGAGTGCTGCGTGAGTACGAGGCTGCGTGGCGGAAGGGTGATGCGGCGGGGTTGGCGGCGCTGTTCGCGGAGGATGGGTTTGTGCTCCAGAGTGGGCGCGCGCCGGCGCGCGGCCGCGCTGCGATTCAGGCGGTGTATACCGGCCAAGGCGGAGCACCACTCCGCCTGCGCGCGCTCGCGGCGTCGGTCGCGGACACCGTCGGGTTCATTGTCGGCGCGTATGGCTACGGGACCCAACCGGGCGATCAAGGCAAGTTCACGCTGACGCTGCGACGCCGCGCGGGCGGCCCGTGGCTGATCTTTTCGGACATGGACAACACCACGCGGCCGCCCGGTTGACGGAGCGGTTGCTCGCGTCCGCGTGTTCGGGGTCGCGACGCGCTGGCGTGTCGGGGTGCGAGTCCGGTGCCGTGCGATCGAGTGCGGGCCCAACCCGCCGCGATCGAACCTTTCGTTGCGCGTGACAGGGCCTTCAAGGATGGCGGCCTGTTCGCTGGCGCTCACTGGCCGCCGATTTATGGAAGAGCCCTGCATCCGTCGGCTCGGTGAATCGGAGGACGTGACGTTGCTCTCTGGCTCCAAGCATCCGCTCGTGCAGGAGTTCCGCGACGAGTGGCGGCTGCGCTGGGCGACGGAGAAGGGCGCGGAGCAGAGCTAGTCTTTCCTACGGAAGCGCCGAAGCAACAAGCGCGGGCCGAGGTGTAGCACAACGCCCAGCAGTGCCAGCACGCCGGCGATGAGCAATGGCAGCACCCCGCCAAAGGTGTAGCTCAGCGACAGCACGAAACCCCAGATGTATTCCGCGCGATAAATGGGAAATGCCAGCGCGAGGAGTGGCGCGGCATTGACCTGCAGGCGCGGGATGTCCGAGTAGCCGAGGGCAAATGCCGTCGCGAGAATGGCGCCGTAGATCGCCGCGCCCACTGCGCTCAGCGAGGCAGTTCGCGTGGTAACATCCCCGCGCGCCACGCGGGCCGTCACGCTGCCAAGCGCGAGCCAGGTGACGAGCGGGAGCGTCAGGATGCCCCACCAGTTTGAAATCGCGGGCATATCGTCGCGCGCCATGAAGCTGTGCGCAGGGACGCCACCGTGGAGCTGCTGCCACATCAGCACGCTGGCCACGATTGCCGCCACAAGGACGGTGGCCACGGTACGAGTACTCGGGTGCATTGCCGACTTGAGGTGAGGGAGGATCGTGCTCCGCTCACCTACGGCACGGGGGTCGCCGGGTTTCTCGCTTGCTGCCCCGATGCTGAGAATTGCGATCTCGCGCGACAAACCTCGACGCCCGCGCGCGTCGCCGCTGTTGCGGTTGGTGTCGGACCATCTGCACCGGCTGCAGACGCTCTACGACGAGCGCTTCGCCAGACGCCGCGCCGGGCATACGCGCTCCGGGACGGGGGAGCGCCGAGCATACGTCCGACTCGGCTGCGCGAGGCTCTCACGGGCTACGAGCGTGCAGCCGACATCGCTCGCACCGCGAACGACATGGGGCAACTTGCCCACGCCCAACGACACGTACGGGACCTTCTGCGTGAGCTCGGCCGGAATCGCTCGGCCGAGTCTGCAGCGTCCGAGGCGGTCGCCCTGTATCGGCAGCATAGCCGCGACGCCTCGCCGCCGAACGAGTGGTTGCTGCTGACAATGCGCCCGGGGTCGGTCGTGGCATACGTGTGGCAACACCAACCAGGCGTAGCGTACCATTCGCGGCAACGGCCTTCGCCGTAAAAGCCCCGTACTGCGCCAACTCGTCTTACCCAAGAACATGTTGTTCCCCTGTACAGAGTAGATTCGACGTCCTTGCCATCGCCATCTAACGAGGCGTTGCAGTCTGACAGCCGCGCTTGGCGGAATGCGCGCTGCGGGCGCAGGTTTATATGCGTGCTACTGCAGAACGCCATCGTGAGGTGGCCGAGAACGAGGTAGTCGGTGTCGACTGAGCAATTCTACGATGAGCTAGCCTGGTACTATGACCTGGTGTTCCCTGATTGGGATGCCAGCATGCAGCGCCAAGGAGATGCGCTCATTCGCCTCATCCGCGAGAGTGTGTCGCCTCGAGCGAGGGAATCGCCCCGGGTGCTCGACGTCGCAGCGGGGATTGGCACGCAGTCGCTTCCACTTGCAGCGCACGGTTGTCGCATCACGGCTAGAGACCTGTCGCCCGAAGCGATTGTCAGGCTCGGTCGAGAGGCTGCCGCCAGAGGACTCTCCGTGGAGGCGGGCGTCGCAGACATGCGGGCCGTTGCGGCCTCTGTCTCGAGCCGGTTCGATGCGGTGATCTGCTGCGACAACTCGTTGCCACACCTGCTCACCGACCGAGATATTGCCATTGCCCTCTCGCAATTTCGAAAGGTTCTCGTCGAAGGTGGGGTGTGCATTTGTTCGGTCCGGGACTACGACCGCGTCGATCGCGCCATGACCTCGCACCATGACTACGGTGAACGCCGGCGGGGTGATCGGGTGTTTCGTTTGTGGCAGGATTGGCGCTGGTGTGATGTAGATCGCTATGAGGTAACGTTCGTCGTCGAGGAGCGGCTCTCTGCGGATTGGGGTGAGCGCCTCCGCACGAAGAGCGAGTATTACGCCATTGGCACGACCCGGCTCCTTGAGCTGATGGTTGAGGCGGGATTCTCCTCATGCCGTCGACTCGACGATGTGATTTATCAGCCCGTCCTCATTGGGTGGGCCACCTAACACGCGTGTGCTGCAGTCGGGGTCTCACGCCTTGGCCCACGCGCTGTAGTCTTACGAGAGTACGCGGGCCTCGGCCGGCCCTGCCGCAGAAACGCACAACGTTAAGCGGAAGTACAGATGGAATGACTCGACGCTGGTGATGACGGCGACGCGCGAGTCGGCGTGGTGGGGCAGGGGTGGTACGACCGAGTACTACGGGAACTGCAACGGAGGGCCGCTCGCGCGACAACAAGCCTGCTGTTCTCGTGAGTGATGCGACGTGCCGAACTCGGTGACGATGCCGTGACAAATCGCACAGCCCGCTCGATAGCCAGACTTGACGCGAATGACAGGGGGGGGGTAGTGTGGCACGGGGCAATTGTGCCCCACAGTGAGCATCTCTGACAAGGAGCACCTATGTACCGTGGATTGAAGCACTGCGTTCGCGTAGTCATCGCGATGACCGGGGCATTCACGATTGTGGCCTGCAACGAGTCACCGGACCGCAGTGATCCGTTCACCGCAACGGAACCCACTATGAACATCGCCTCGTCGACGCCGCCGAAAAGATCGACCCTGGTCAGCGATTCTCCTCTTTGCATCATCGCGGACGACAACCTGCTGCACGCTGGGCATCGCGGAACGTTGACCGTCGTTGGAGGCGCCGCACTGCCGTTCGATCTCTCGTCAAAGCGGGTCGAACGCGTCCGAAAAGAGCGAGCAAATGATCGCGCACTACCGCCGGTCGCAGACCCAGAACTCACCGTCGTGACGCAGCGTGCTGGGCGGAACGTGAGAGTTACCTGCCCGCTCGCCAATGAGATTACCAAAGATGAAATGCAACGCATAGTGAACCAAGCCAATGCCGATGGGCGATGGGCGAAGCTCGACCGCATCCTGGCCAAGAGGAGCCAACTGCAAGGCCGACTATCAACCACTTCTCATCGGACATCTTCAAGCGCTGGTCCACTTCATTTCGGAGAAGTCACTTCGAACATGGACTGCGGTGGCGGAGGTGACCTTCGCGGCTCGACAGGGGCACTACGGCGAGACACCAGAACAACGACCGGATTATCCAACGTCGAGGGCTGTGGCGATCCTCAAGTGCTCACGACGATCACAGTCGTCGCCAAAATCAACACCATATTTTTGTCCCACGATGCGATCATCTGTTTCGTCTTGGGCAAGTGTGTCCGAGACTGGGGAATCAGCGACGCGTGGTATGGCAAAGAAGAAATCTGGGTGGATGAAGGACTGGGAGAGTGGGGCGTTGGGCCGGAACCGCCGGTTCCCACGCCGGCGGAGGAGAATGCGGAAATCTGCACGGTGTATGACGATGAAGCATCGGGCCTCGCGGCTGAAATGGGGACATCAAACGCCGCAGAAACGGACCCGTTCCTGATGCTCGATGCTGCTTTCATTATCTGGGATATTGTCGACTGGGCAAACGAAGGATACTCGTGCGCGGGATTGGCGAACGTCATGGCCGGGGTCGGCATGGCCATGGTCCCCGGTCCGAATGTGGCTGCTATGGTACAGCGTGGCGCCCGGAATTCGAAGATCGCAGCGGCCCTCCGTCGAGGACGTGAAGCCCATGCTGATTTCGCGAGAGACCGGGCCGCATTGGGTGATCTCACTGAAGTACTCATTGAGGGCGTAAGGACGGCGGACGGTCGAATCGTCCGCGGGCGGATCGACGCAGTCGAAATCAACGAGTCGGCAAGAGAGATTGTTCTTCGGGAACTCAAACCGTCTGGGACTCGACAAAACACTGCGGGTGAAACTCAACTTCTCAGATACGTGAATGCTCTAGTGTCCGACGGCAGAACAGTAAATCGCATGTGGAACGGCGCACCGCTAGATTTCAAAAGTCTGACGGAAGCTGGATACTCGATTCGCACACAAGTGATTCCCTATACCCCCTAGCGCCACATTACCTGATGTACGCCAGCATCGTCGTCTACTTCGATGGAACCTTCGGGCAGCACGCGCAAGACTGGGAGGCGCTCCGTAGCGCCTCCCAGTCGGTGCTTCCGATGCCACAGCTCGAAACCATCGCTGGCTACGCGCGACCCGGAGAGCGAGGGATTGCGTATTCCCGTGTCGGAGTCCGTCCGTTTACGCGTCTCGCGACGCGCGTGCAGGCAGATGGCATTGCATTCGCACAGCTCTTGGAAGATGTTGCTGAGGACTGGCCCGGTGAATGTGCAAATTGTACGGTGTACTTTACGAAGGAAGACAGGATCACTCCGGCAGCGCCGTTGCACGCGTCCGTCACCACCAACTATCAAGTTTCCCCATCGTGGCCATCGCCGACGGAGCGAGCGGCCGTGCAGCGCCTCTGCGAGACGGTGCATGGCACCTACGGATTCGTCGCACTCAGCCACGACCGCTACGAAGCCTTGAACCACGGAGCGTGGGCACTTAGTTCACCATGGGAGTACACAAACTCTGGCGCTGATCCGGTGAGAAAGCAGCGTTTCGAAGCGTCCCTGAATGAGATGGCCCGTCGCAATAGATTTCGGCACCTGATGGGCGAACGGCTCCGCGGTGTCTACTGGGGCAACCTCCTCCCCGCTGCCATCGTTCAGCAGGTGGGCGGCGATGCAGCGTTCACGCTCGCGGGATGTGAAGTAGTTGAGTGGATCAACGACCGCGTGCTGTACGTCCAGCTCACCGCAACCTTCGCGACCGCAGAAACGACGGCGGCGCTCGCAACGCTTGCACGTGTTTCGCAGCTCCTCGCCGCCTTCGTCGTATAACCCTCCGTCCGCATCTGCGCATCTATGGGTGCCTTCTACACCAATCTCACAGTCAATACCACTCATCGCGACGCGGTGGTGGCGCACTGTACGACGGCGCAGCGCACCGCGTTCGTCTCCAAAGTCGAGCATAGCTCGTGCGTGGTGTTCGATGAGCAGAGCGACGAAGACCCCGAGGGTTTCGCAGAGTGGGCGGCGGACCTTTCCGCTCGCTGCCAATGTGCCGCGCTGCTCGTCACGAATCATGATGACGATGTGTTGCTCTACACGCTCTATCGCAACGGCGACCTGCTGAACGAGTACATCTCATCGCCAGAGTTCGTCGCCGATTTTGGCGAAGAGGCGGAACGCGGCGGCGATAGCCGCATCATCGCTGACGCCTTTGCGGTTCCCGACCGGCGCCGCGACCTTGAACGCCTCCTCTCTGCTCCAGTCGACGAGATCGAGTTCGAGAGTGTTCGGCACGCGCAGATCGTGGAGCTGCTCTCGCTGCCGCGTTGCGCCGTGGGGACCGGATTTGCCGAACTCGCAGACGGCACGTGGCCCGAGGGCTACGGCGAAGCTGATTTCGCATTGATCTCCGCGTAGGGATTCCAATGCGATGTGCGGTGCCCCCAATCGAACTGCGAGCGGCGAATAGTCGGTGCACGCGGCTACGACAGGCCTCTTGGCCCTAAAGACGGCACCCGAACATGCCGACGTCGAAACGCCACACGGTGTGCCCGAAGCCGTGTGGGGGCGGGACGCCGACTTCGATGGTGACTGAAGCGCTGCGGATCAGCTCCGAGATACCATTCCTCCGCAGCCCGTCGAGGAGTCAACCCGCACTCCCGCCATCGGATCCGGCTACGGCAGCAACACGTTGCCGTAACCGCTGACACGCATCGGGCGGACCAACGCAGGCTATTGCCTGCGTGCGACCACTGCGTAGCGACCCGAGACAAAACCGCCCACGCGGACAACGTAGTCACCGGTGGCCAACGTCAGCGACAGTTGCGCACAGTCGTTGCTGTTCGCTTCGTCGATGTCATCATGCTCTGCCAGCTGCGCACCCGCCGCGGAGAACACGGCGATGGTGAGATCGGTTTCGCCGCCAAGCCCGCATGCACCCACCTAGCCGGTCGCGCGCACCGTGTACGTGCCTTGAACTGGAACGCGCAAACGAGACACGTCGACGTCGGTGACGCGGGATAGGAATTTCAAGAGGAGAGCGCGGCGCTGGGTCGCCTTGACAGCAGAACGTGGTACTCTGGACAATTCGTCGAATGACTCACACCATAACCGAAGGTCGTAAGGGCGGGTGAGCAGCAGGCGCGGTCAAACAAGTGTACGGAGCGAACGCAATGCGAGTGATCAGATCGATGTTGATGGGTGTTTGCGCGGCCGTCGGCCCGGTCGCAAGGGTAGCGGCACAAGCGTATTCGCCGCAGGCAATATCATTCGCACACGACCGACGGGAGCTGGTCGACGTGGCATACCCACGGCAACTCATCGAGCAGCCGAACGCGCGTACGTGCCCAGGGCGTGCGCGTCAGATCCTTGCAGGCACCGCAGGAGCGCTCGCGGTTGGTACCGTTGCCTTCAAGCAGTACGGTTCTCGAGGCCAGACAGGGCAGAATGGCGACAACTCGTACTCACCATCACAGAATTTCGTCTACGTGGCCGGTTCCATCGTTGGCACTGTACTGGGCGTCGAGGTCGCGTCTGAGTTTCGATGCGGTTCGCTTGCTCGCTCGTTCGGCGGTGCCGTCGCAGGCAGCGCGCTATTGATCGCCGGCGCCACAGGTTCGATGTGGCCGATTCTGCCTGTTCTCCTGGCACCAGTGCAGGCGACTGGTGCGACCGTAGCTAGAGGCAGCGTCGCACGAGGCGACACCACAAGCGCGGCGGGGTCTCGCGTGCGCTGAATGACGTCTCTCCACATGAACGCAGTGAGGGGGCGAGCCGCGTCGGCGTGCCCGCGCTCGTTACTCCGTAGTCGAGCGATTTGCTCCCTGCTATCTGAACGTCTCTGCACGCTCAGCCGTCGAACGCCGCGCCGAACCGAATCTTCCGAATGCACCACCACGGCGAACCGTGCGAGATGCTGTTGGCTTGCGTCGATTGATCCTTCGCATCACCACCGGTGCCGCGCATCTGCCACTCCTTCGGCCCGGTGATCCCATCCAAGTTCGCCGCGAACCCGTAGTCGAGCACGCCGCAGACGAGGAACTTGTTGGCGACCTGCGTGACGACGGGCCGTCGGGGGCCGTACTCGCGGGCGGAGCGGTCATCGTAGACCGTCTGCAGGCGATGCAGATGATCTGACACCAACCGAACGAGCGGCGACGCCTGGGGCCGTCGGGGTTTGTAGACGCCACGCACCGCCGGCGACGCGTCGGGCCTGCGCGCTCCAGGACCGAGGAGCGTCGAGCATACCCGCACCGACCGTGCCGCCTGTCACCGTTCCGTTGCGCGACGGGCTGCTTCGACGCAACATCCGCGTGGCGCAAGCCTAACGATGCTTGCTGCAGTCGGGCGACTTCGGAAGCGCGCTGCGCGCGCATCGTGTTGGAGCGCCCGCTGCAAAAGCCGCGTTGGCCCGACTGCGACGTCGTCGCGCGACGATGCGCTGGGCAAGGCCGCATAGCCCGCGCAGTCTTCACCCAATCTTCATCAGCCTGAAACACACACCGAATTCGGCAGTCGCATCGTTGTGCGGAACCGACCGAAGAGGAGCACATCGATGATCGGAAGCGGGCGCCGCCTTTTCGCGGCGAATCTACTGTCGGCTGGGATCGCTGGTGCGACCATATTCCCGGCAGGAGCGGACGGCCAGACGTCGCCCGTAGTCGCCGATCGGCAGCTCCAGATCGTGGACTCGCTCGTCGCCACGGAGTTCGCCAAGGACAGCATCGGGAGCATCACGGTTGGCGTGATCGCCGGCTCCGAGCTCGTTTGGACTCGGAGCTATGGGTTTGCCGACATGAAATCACGCCGACCGGCAGATCGAAACACGGTCTACAGGATCGGTTCGATCACAAAGCCGTTCACGGCCGTGATGCTCATGCAGCTGGTCGAGGCAGGAAAGGTCCGATTGTCAGACCCGGTCGAGCGCTTTCTTCCAGAGGTGCGGAATCTCGGTGCAAAGCCTCGCGGTGTGCAGCCATTCACCTTCGTGCAGCTCGCCACGATGACGGCTGGCCTGCAACGGGAGCCCGCCGAAGGCGAACGGTTCTGGACTGGTCCCGTGTCGGCGTGGGATAAACAGATGCTCGCTGCTCTGGCGCACACCAACTACATCTCCGCCCCCGGCACCGAGTTCTCATATTCAAACATCGGCTATGCGATCCTTGGCGGCGCGCTCGCTCGCGCAGCCGGCCAGCCGTATATCGCTTGGCAACGCGAGCGCATTTTCGCGCCGCTCGGAATGGACCGCACGCGATTTGACGTCGATTCGAGCATCGCACGTGATCTCGCGGTCGGTTACGTCGTCAACGGAGACGGTACGCTCGACGATCGCACTGCGACTCAGGAAATCCGCGACGGCCGAGGCTACAAGGTGCCGAATGGAGCCATGTTCACGACGGTCGACGATCTCGCCCGCTTCGTTGCGTTTGAGCTTGGGCGAGGACCGCGCGCTGTGTTGCAACGCGCGACGCTGGAGGATGCGTTTGGCGGACTGGTCGTGACCGATCCCAGTCTCGAACGGGGATACGGCCTAGGGTTCATGGCGATGCGTCGCGACGACTATACCTACACAGGCCACAACGGCTCCGTCGCGGGATATCAGGCGTCGATGTACTTCGAGCGTCAAATGCAGATGGGCGTCGTGCTCTTTCAAAACGTCACAGGTGGACGGAAGGATCCAGATGGTCTCGCTGCGGACATCCTCGCATCGCTGGTGAATGCACGGCGAGCGGAGATTCAGGCCGACCTCAATGCGAGGTTCAAAGCACAGAAGGCATCGCCCGGAAGCGAGGTCGTGCTGCGGCAAATCATTGGCGAGCTGCGCCAAGGCAAGCCGAACTATGACCTGATGAACCCTGTACTCGCGCGGCAAGTGCGACGGCAACTCGCAGACGAGCAGGCAGCCATGGCGTCGCTTGGAGCGTTGATGTCGCTGACCTTCAAGAGCGTCGGATCCGGTGGGGCCAATGTCTACCAGGCGACATTCGAGAAGGGGGCGCAGGAGTGGAGGATCTGGTTCAATCCCGAAGGCACTGTTGACTTCTTTGCCCATCGTCCGATCGCGACGTCGAAGTAGCACACGCGACAACGCCGGTTCACGATCGCGGTCTAACTTCGCGTTGGAGTCTGACAGCCGCGCTATCGTGGGCGCGCATCTCGCGGTCATGAGTCCCAGCCGCCTACTGCCTTTCCGTTACCCACCGCGGCTCGGTACAATATGGCCATGACATGTCGACCCACCTTCACCGCTGTCGCCCTCGCGTTGCTCGCCGCCTCGTCGCTCGGCGCCCAGCCATCGAGATTCACGTGGCCAACGTCGACCCCGTCGAAGGTCGGCCTCAATCCCGCCGTTCTCGACAGCCTCGACGCCGAGATCAGGGCGGGGAAGTACGGCAACATCGACCGCATGCTGGTCATTCGTCGTGGTCGGATCGTGATGGACAAGATCTATCCGCGCGATTACGACAAGATCTACGGCGACTCGTCGCGCGCCAGCTCGTCGCTGAACAACTCGCACGATCCCACGGGGCCCTTCAACTACTTCAACCCGTGGTGGCACCCGACGTATCGGCGGGGCACGCTGCACACCCTGCAGTCCGTCTCCAAGACCGTGGCATCAGCGGTCATCGGGGTGGCGGTCACCCGTGGCGAATTCCCTGCACTCGACACGCCGATCCTCAGATACTGGGATACCGCCACCGTCGCGAACCTCGACGACCGCAAGCGGCGCATCACCATCCGCCACCTGCTCACGATGACGGGCGGATTCGACTGGAACGAAAGCATTCCGTATAGCGATCCGCGCAACACGGCTGGCGCGCTCGAGGCCAGCCCGGACTGGGCCAAGTTCACCATCGACCGACCGATGATGCGCGAGCCGGGAACACAGTTCAACTACAGCAGCGGTGAAAGCGCGTTGCTCGCGCACATCTTCTTCCGCGCCACTGGCGTCGACATTGAGGAGTACGCGGCGCGCCATCTCTTCGCGCCACTCGGCATCACCAACTGGCACTGGAAGCGCACGACCTCGGGCGCCATTGACACCGAGGGTGGTTTGTATCTCGAAGCAACCGACTTGGCGCGGATCTGGAAGATGTGGCTGCAAGGCGGTCAGTGGAAAGGAACGACCGTCGTGTCGGAACGCTGGGTGCGCGAATCCGTGACACCGCACATCGCGACCAGCACTCGCGCTGGCGCGCCGAAGTACGGGTACAAGTGGTGGCTGTACAACAATCCGGTACGACAGGACGCGTACATCTGGGCCGGGTCTGGATTCGGCGGGCAGTTCCCGATGGCGTTTCCCGATCAGGAGATGGTGGTGGTCTTCAATGCGTGGAACATCAGCGGCGGGCCCACGCTTCCACTGCGTACTGTTCAGGAACGGCTGATTCGCGCGGCCAAGTAGGCGATACCTCGAGGCCGCGTTCTCCGCACCATCCGCGCAGCCACCGCGAAGACTTCCAAAGATGGCCCAGACACTCTGCGGACATGCTCCAGTACGAAGGAGGGTCCCCAAACATCGAATCGAAATGTCCATACACCTCGACCGACATGCCCAACAGCCCCGTCGCAGCGGAGGACCCGCGGCGCCCTTGCGCATGTTCCGCGTTGGGCTTGTGATACTGGGCGTATTGGTTGCGACGTCCACGGTACGATCCGTCGAACTGCAGGCACAACCTGCGCGCCAATCGGTGCACGCAGCGACCGGTTGGGTCTACGAGATCGCGCAGCACGTGAACACGCCTCGCGGTGCCCTCGTGCTCATGCCAGGCTTTGGCGCGGGCTTTGCCGATTTCAGTGAGACGGCGAACTCGGCCCCGCACCGCTCGGTACTCGCCGATTCGCTGGCGTCGCGTGGAATTGTCTTAGTGCTCGTCGCTCCGCCGAGCGGTGTGCTCTTCGGAGGCGAGTCGCATATGCAAGCACTTGAAGCCACCATCACGGAGGCCCTCAGGACGGTGAGCGCGGCGGCGCTTCCCCTCGCGATTGGCGGCTTTTCGGCGGGCGGGACTGACGCCATTCTCTTCGCGGAGCGCTGCGCCGGGGAGAAGTGCGTCATGCCGCACATGGTCCGAGCCGTGTTTGCAGTTGATGCCCCATTGGACTGGTACAGGCTGTGGGACAACGCGATGGTCGTGCTGAGGAATCGCCCCCCAGGTGCCAATATGGATGAGGCAAGGACCATTCAAGTGGCTCTCGAGGCGCGGCTCGGAAGAAATCCAACGCCGACATCGCGTCGATATCTGCTGTCGTCCCCGCTCGCATCCAAGGCACGCGACGGCGGAAACGCCCGTACGCTTTCGGCAATGGCGGTCCGAGCCTACACGGAACCGGACATTCAATGGTGGATGGAGAATCGCAGCGCGGACTACTACGGCATGAATGCGCTCGACGCCGCCTCCCTGATCCGACATTTGAAACGTCTCGGCAATACGCAGGCAGAACTCATCGTGACAACGGAGCGGGGCTACCGCGCCGATGGATCGCGTCACCCACACTCATGGTCCATTGTTGACCAACGTGACTTGGCCCAGTGGCTCGCGCTGCACCTTGCGCCGCGATAGCGAGAATCGGCAGGGGCGTTGCTGCGCTCGCCCTGGAGAGCGTGGGACGGCCTAGCGGCCGCCGCACAACTGCTGCCTATTGAAGCGTTCACATCCGACGCAAACGTTATCGCACAACGACCTTCTTCGTGTGAGCACAGATCTGCCAATCGCCGTTCGGAGCGCCACGAGCGAGGACGTGCCAGCCATCGCGAGTCTGACTGCGCAGGTGCAGGAGCTGCACGCCCGTTCCTACCCAGCGCTGTTCAAGACCAACGTGCCGCCTTCGGAACTCGAGGATGCGGCCCGTCAATACTTGAGCGACGACAGTCAGCGTGTCTTGGTCGCCGTGCGCGCCGGCGTCGATGTATTTGTGCGCAACACGGACGCGCGGCGCTTCTACGAGTCGCGTGGGTTCACCGTTGAGCGTGAGGTGCGGTGGTTCATCTCGTTGGACCAACGCGAGACTGATGCGCCTGTGCTGTGAGGTAGCCAAATGACACGACGAACGGATCATGCCGATGACTGATGGGTCGAGAGTGCCGATGCTGGTCGTCCTGGTCGGTCCACCCGCGGTGGGTAAGATGACGGTCGGCCACGAACTCGCGACGCGCACCGGGCTGCGACTTTTTCACAATCACCACACCATCGATCTGGTGCTGCGCTTCTTCGCGTTTGGCACCCCACCGTTTCAGCGCTTGGTGGGGGAGTTTCGTCGGCGCATGTTCGAAGAGGTGGCCGAAAGCGAATTGCCGGGATTGATCTTTACGTACGTGTGGGCGTTTGACCACCCCACCGATGCGGCCGCCGTCGAGTCGTACGTGGCGCCGTTTCGGGCGCGCGGTGGTCGGGTCGTCTTTGTGGAGCTCGAAGCGACGCAGGAGGAGCGCCTGCGCCGCAACGAGACGCCGTTTCGTCTCGCCGAGAAGCCATTCAAGCGCGATCTCGCGGCCTCGCGCGCACGCTTGCTCGCTGATGACGCGGCGTACCAATTGAACTCGCAAGGCGCGTTCGATGCGCGGGAGGACTATCTTCGGCTGAACACCACGACGTTGTCGGCGGCCGCGGTGGCGGAGCGCGTTATCTCGCACTTCGGACTGCCTAGCGTGCTCGCTGAGCCACTGGATACCTGACAGTGCGTTCCTCTTGTCAGGGCCGCTGCGGATTGCTTCCTGTTCGCTGCGCTCACTGGTCACGTTGAGTTGAATGGTCCTGCAAGAGAACGCGAGCGATAGGCAGTTTGACGATCACCTCTGCAAACAGCGATCCTTGGTCACACGTGGTGACCATTTAGGTACCCAGGACATCGTCTGCCGGGTCTCTCTGCTCTCGACGCGCATGTACCATCGGGGCCCGCCGCAGAGCAGGGCGTTCGCCGACTCCCTTGGCTCCCGTTCGTAGCGTACGCACCACTATTCCATTGAGGTGAGACCGCGATGCCATATGACCGTGCGTCCGTCGCCAAGTACTTTGATGAGTTTGGCGAGCGCGAATGGACGCGGCTGAAGGAAAGCCCGGCCGCTGAGGTCAAGCTTCATGTGCATTCGCATTACCTGCAGCAGTACGTCACGGCTGGCGCACGCGTCCTCGATGTTGGCGCCGGGGCTGGCCGATTCACGCAGGTTCTTGCCTCGCTCGGCGCCTCAATCAGCGTCGCCGACGTCTCTCCCGTTCAACTGGCCCTGAACAAGGAGAACGCCACAGCGTACAGTTTCGCGGACTCCGTCAGTGAGTGGACCGAGGCAGATATTTGCGATCTTTCGCAGTTTGCTGACGGTGCGTTCGATGCGGTGGTCTGCTATGGCGGACCACTCAGCTATGTGTTTGAGCGTCGCGCTGAAGCGCTGAGCGAATTGTGCCGCGTCACGAGACCAGGCGGCTACCTGTTCCTGAGCGTCATGTCTCTGTGGGGGTCGATTCATGAGAAGTTGCCGGGCGTGCTGGCGACTGACGCCACCGAGAATGCGCGGATCATCGCGACCGGAGACCTCCGCTTTGGAAGTACGGATGACACACGACACCAGTGTCACATGTTCCGGGCAAGCGAGTTCTTCACGCTTCTCTCAGGCACACACTGGGATATGCTCGCACTCTCGGCGTCGAATTGCCTGTCGTCCGTCTGGGGCGCGCCGCTCGATAACATTCGCGCAGATGCGGTCAGGTGGGCTGAGTTGCTCGCGATGGAAGTCGAGGCGACGAAGCAGCCGGGATGTCTTGATGCCGGCACGCATCTCATCGCCGTGCTTCAACGCCCACGCCCGCTCACCGTCGGCTAACCCGGAATGGTGGTCCTCTTCGACCTAGACGACACGCTCGTTGATCACCACACGGCGTTTCGGGCAGCCACGCGGACGCTGTACGACAGCCTGGCCTCATCGGTGCCGTTCGATAAGTTCGCGGCAACCTGGGCTGCGTCGCAGCGCCGTCAGTACGATCGCTACTTGGCTGGGGAGTTGTCCTACGACGGGCAACGTCTCGCCCGCGTTCGCGACACCGTCGATCCCACACTTTCCGACGACGAAGCCGACCGCCTGTTCGGCACGTATCTGGCCGCATACGAGGCAGCGTGGACGCTGTTTCCGGACGTCCTTGATTGCTTGCACCAGTTGTCGGATTGCCGGCTCGGTGTCATCACCAACGGGCAGGAACACCAGCAACGCCTAAAACTGGCCCGCACGGGCATTGCTGGTCACTTTGCCTGTGTCGTTACTTCCGAGGCGTTCGGTGCACCCAAGCCTCACCCGGACATCTTTCGCCACGCCTGCGCCCTTCTCAAGGCAGACCCCGAACAGACACTCTTCGTGGGCGACAGCTACGACGTCGACGCTGTCGCCGCCCGACGGGCGGGTCTACACGGTGTGTGGCTCGATCGCGCGGGCGTCGCCGGGGTTACTCACAGTCCACCGGTGATCCGATCACTTCGGGAGTTGGCCGCCTTGGTTCGCCGTTGAGAGAGAAGTGGCTGACCATCATAAGGTGCCGACGCGGACCTTCACCCGTGGCAAGATCCCGCCGAGCCCGCGCGGCTCATTTGCCACGTTATCCAGACGAGGTTGAGTAACCAGTGATCGAATGCATCCTCTGATCGTCGTGGGCAGTCGAACCCTCGTATTCGCGGTCGGTATCTATTTGCTCGCGCTCGGCATTGGGGCGCTGCTGCGCCCGGAGACTGCAAAGCGATTCCTCGGCGGTCACGCGACCACGCTGCCCCGGCATATCATGGAGCTTGCGCTGCGCATGCTCGCCGGAGGTGCGCTTGTCCTCAGTGCGCCGCGCATGGCTGTGAGCACTGCGTTCCTCGCATTCGGCTGGGTCCTCATCGGCTCGTCGCTCCTGCTCGCCCTGTTGCCGTGGCGCCTACATCAGCGCTTCGCTACTTGGTCCGTGCCGAGAGCGACGCAACACATGCCGCTCATTGGCATCGGTTCTGTGGCCTTAGGGCTTGGTGTGATCGCCGCGCTCTTCCTTCAGCGCGCAACCGGATAACGACGCTTGCTACTGAAGGCCGCGCCACTGTAGCGGCCGCACCTTATAAAGTGTCCGCCGTAGAAGCACTCGTTATGCGAACAAGGCAAACCATGCGAACTCACGTCGTATCGGTCATCGTTGTTCTCTCGAGCCTCCTCGCCGCGACCGCGCAGGCGCAGTGCCTCAACGCGCCGCCGGGGCCGTCGCCGCGTGTATCGCGCGCGCAGCACGCAGCTCGCCAGCGGGCCTGGTCCATCACCGACATGATGCCTCAGTCGCGACATGCACTCGACAGGCTTGGTCCACCGACCCGCAGTGACACCTTCCCGGTCATCTTCTCCGAGGCACAACCGGACAGCACGTTCGTCCTTTACGAGGTCCATTTCGGTACTGACTTCTACGGGATCACGCAAAACCGTGCTGGGCGCGAGTGGCTGGATGCGGTGAGCCTGACCGTCGCCGAGTCGCAGTGGCCGGACGCGCTCAAGATCGGAGCGGCGACTGCGGCGAGCGCTCGCGACTTGGGTCAGCCCCAGGTGGTGACAACGGGGCGCGACACGACCCTTCGCTGTTATCCGGTGCAGGCAACGCGCGGGGGCCAGCTTTACCTGTACTATGTCGGTGACACGCTCCGGCGCGTCACGTGGTCTCTCGCCTTGCCGTGACGCGGCATCACGGCGGTTGGTGCCGATGATCGCTCACCTGCATTTTATGGAAACGGTCATGGCACAACCAAACGCTTGTTCGCGAACGTCCTTCACGGAGGTGAAGCAGTGAAACGCTTGATCCAAGTCTTGTTCGTTACCTCAGTGTTCGCGCTCACACGTCCTGCACACGCCCAGGTTGGCGTCACCTACAACGAAGGGCCGGTAACCGCGGTCACCTACTTGAAGATCGAGTATGGTCACTTTGACGAGTACGTCGAGTGGCTCAACTCCACGTGGAAGCCACTGAATGAAGCCAAGAAGAAGAAGGGGTTGATCACCGACTACAAGGTGTTCAGCGCGCGCTCGAAGACGCCTGAAGAGCCCAATGTGATATTCATGATCACGTATCCGAATATGGCCGCGCTTGATCGAAGGGCCGAAGAAGATGCAATGGCCATAGAGATGATCGGCAGTACCAAGGATCAGAATGCGGCACGGGTAGACCGCAGCGCTTACCGGAAGAACTTGGGCAGCGAGCTGATTCGAGAGATCATCCTGAAGTGATACGCGTGAGCAGGACATCTCGCGCGGGTAGCATGGTGCGTCCAAACACGCGTTTGCTTCGGGAAGGGCCTGACGCATCGGCTCGCGCGCCATCGTTCCGCGGACATTCCAAGGACGAACATGACTTCCTCTTGCGACACCCGCATCCGATTCGCTGCAGTGGCCCTTACGCCACCGTGCATGGCGTGTGTGGCTGAGGCGCAGCGATCGACCGAGGCCGCCTACGCGAGGTCCGGCACAGATTCGCTTCGCGTCAAGCGGTTCATGACCGCGCTCCAATCGGCCATCTCGCGGGACGATCGTGTCGCAATCGGGAGGCTGTTCTAGTATCCCTCGCTTCCCGCGTGGGACGGCCGCCAATGCTTCATCCTCCAGCGCAGCGAGCAGTTCTTTCCCATCCCTCGATCCGCCTTCAGCCTCGCGATTCGTCGCGCTATGCTCACGGCCACCCTCTGATCGCCTCTGTCACTGCGGGACACGTCAAGGAGCGTGTCGCGATGATGCTTGTCATTCGCCACATTGCAGCCGAGCCCGCCGTTTGACCGCTTGAGGAGAGATCGCATCATGCACATGTCCGCTATCCCGTTCGGCACCACCGATTGGTCGCAGGTCGAGCCCACCGAACACGCAGGTGAGCGCGGATGTGCCTACTGGCGCACCAAGGTCTTTGGCGGCATTCGCGTACGCATGGTCGAGTACACCGCGGGCTATCTGGCAGACCATTGGTGCGCCAAGGGGCACATTCTGCTGTGCATGGACGGTGAGCTGCACACCGAGCTCAAAGACGGACGCGTGTTCACGCTGCGACCAGGCATGAGCTACCAAGTCGCTGACGACACCGAACCTCATAAGTCATTTACAGAGATCGGCGCGACGCTGTTCATCGTCGATTGATGGCACGGCGTTCTTCGCGTTGCCCCCGCGAACACGAACGACGGTGAAGCCCGGGTCAACGCTTGAAGTGGTCTCGCGGGGCGGACACGGCGCCGCCTGTGACGTAGATTCTCGCCATGTCCACACCTCGACGTGCCTCCCGTGCCGGCCACCGCGTCTGGTCGGTCTTCGCGTTCCTCGGCGTCGCCCCAGCGACCTCGCTGCTCTCGCAGGCTGCGCCTGCCGCCGCGCCGGCAGTGTCGGCGCCGCTCACCACGCTCGATGCGCATCGTGTGGTGCCCATCCCCACAAGCGTGGTGGCCGCCACGGGGGCGCCGTTTGTCTTCTCTGCGTCGACCGCCATCGTGATCGACGGCTCGGCCGAGGTGATGCAGACGGGCGAGTTTCTCGCGCGCATCCTGCGGAAGTCGACGGCGTTGCAGTTGCCGGTGCGGCGAGCCAATCGCGCCGCCTTGGCACCAGGCAACGTGCTGCTGCTGCGCGTCGACACGAGTGCACTGGCCAATGTGGTGACGCCGCCCGGCACGCGTGACGACGGCTACACGCTCGACATTACGGCCGACACGATACGCGTGGTGGCGCGCACTCCCGCCGGCGTGTTTTTCGGTGTCGCCACGTTGCGGCAGTTGCTGCCGTGGGGTATCGAGGCGGAGCAGAGTGCGTTGCGGCTCGCGCCGGTGGTGTCGGTGCCGGCGGGCCGCATCACGGACTCGCCACGTTTTGCGTGGCGCGGCTCGATGCTCGATGTCGCGCGGCACTTCTTCACGGTGGACGAGGTCAAGCAGCATATCGACCTGATGGCGCTGTACAAGTTGAACCGGTTGCACCTGCACCTGGCTGACGATCAGGGGTGGCGCATCGCCATTGCGAGTTGGCCCAAGCTGACGACGGTCGGCGGCAGCACCGAGGTAGGGGGAGCGTCGGGTGGCTTCTACACCAAGGCCGACTACACCGACATCGTGCGCTACGCTGCGGCGCGGCACATCACGGTGGTGCCGGAAATCGACATGCCCGGACACACCAACGCCGCCATTGCGGCGTATCCGCGTCTCGGATGCAGTCGCCCCACGCCGAGCATCTTTGGCGCGGGCACGCAACCGGCGGGCGTGTATACGGGCATACGCGTGGGGTGGAGTGCCCTGTGCCCCGACAAGGCCATCACGTGGCGCTTCGTAAACGACGTGGTACGCGAAATTGCAGCCATGACACCGGGCGCCTACGTGCACATCGGTGGCGACGAAGTGGAAGTGCTCACCCACGAACAGTACGCGCGATTCGTGGAGCGTACGCAGGCCATCGTGGCGAAGTACGGCAAGACGATGGTGGGCTGGGAAGAAATCGGCAAAGCGAAGCTGCGCAAGGGAAGTATCGCGCAGCTCTGGCGCAGCGACACGGCGCTCTTGGCGGTGAAGCAGGGAAACCAGCTCATCATGTCGCCGGGCCCGCGTACGTATCTCGACATGAAGTACACACCGACCACCGAAGTGGGACTGCGTTGGGCGGGCTACGTCGAGTTGCAAACCGCGTACGACTGGGACCCGGCGGCGTACGCACCCGGGCTTACCGAGCAATCCATTCTGGGTGTGGAAGCGCCGTTGTGGAGCGAGACGGTGAAGAATCTCAACGCGGCGCAGTACCTGCTGATGCCGCGTCTGCCTGCGTTGGCCGAGGTTGGGTGGAGTGCGACGGCGCAGCGAAGCTGGGAAGGGTTCCGCACGCGCATTGCGGCGCACGCGCCGCGTTGGAGACTCTTGGGGATCAACTACTATCCGTCGCCGCAGGTGGCGTGGGAGCGGTAAGCGGCGCGACCATTGGTGTCGCCGCGCATCAACGTGTGGCGGGTCGCTGACATCCCATAACTGGACCGTATGCGCATGACTCTGACCCATGGTGCTCTTCACGCAGCGATCGGCCGGCACTTCATCGACCACGGCACGGCCCCATCCATTGCGCAGCTCAGTCGGATGTTCGCACTCGACGAGGTGATCGTCGCTGACGCGCTGCGGGCCCTCGCGGCGTATCACGGTGTCGTGCTACACCCGACGAGTGGCGAGATTTGGGCGATGCACCCATTCTCTGCCGCGCCCACCCTCTTCTGGGTTGAGAGTGGAGGCCGCGGTTGGTG
>Ga0075152_10001041_pt1 | contig 20086 bp, 14 predicted proteins | sample JI61114C2DNA_FD_70964 | JGI IMG/M metagenome (GOLD analysis project Ga0075152, IMG submission 70964) | Wastewater effluent complex algal communities from Wisconsin, to seasonally profile nutrient transformation and Carbon sequestration -... | ecosystem: Engineered > WWTP > Effluent > Algae...
CGGGTGGAAGAAGAACGACGACGACCACGGGGGCGGGTGGAAGAAGGACGACGACGACCACGGCGGCGGGTGGAAGAAGAACGACGACCACTGACGCGGCCGCGGAGCGACCCCATGACACGATTACGCAGCGCTCTATTGTTGACGGTCGCGGCCTGCCACCTGGGATTGGTGGTGGCCGGCGGCCTGGACGTCTGCCCGTGGGAGTGGGGTCCGGTCGGTCGCGCGTTGACGTACTACAGCGCGATCTCCGGGGCGGGCGGCGGCTACTCGTTCTATGCCCCTACCGTCCGCTCGGCGCCGCACGCCGCCTTCACGATCGTCGATCGTGAGGGCCGGCGAGTCGTCGACACGCTGCAGACCGGCGTCACGCGAGAGGCCGACCTGCGCATGCAGGACCTGATCGATGTCGTCCACCATCGCCGGACGGACGACGCGCTCCGCCGGCGGCTGGCCGCGTCGTGGGCCGCGGAGATGTTCGCGCGGCATCCGGAGGCCGAGCTCGTGCTCGTCGACGTCGGCCACAGCCGGATGCCCGCGATGGCGGCGCTGCGCGCCGGCGCGGCGCCGGGCTGGAGGTCCGAGTTTCGCGCGAGGGTCGCCCGCTCGCCGGTCGCCGGAGCGCGACCATGAGGGCGCAGCTCGAGCGCTTCCTGCTGGCGCCGGCCGCGGCCAGGCCGTTCGCGGCGCTGCGGATCGGCCTGGCCGCGGCGCTGCTCGGGCAGGCGCTCCAGGTCGCGCCGATGTTCCTCGCGTTCTATCACCACGGTGGATTGCTGCGCGGCTCGTTGATGGACGCGTTCGCGCCGACGCACCTGCCGCCGCTCGGCCGACTGGCGCCGACGCTGGCGATCGACGGCGCGATGGAGTCGCTGGTGCTGATCGTCTGCGGCTTGCTGTATGTGGGCAGCCTGGTCAGCATGCTCGTCGGGTGGCGGACGCGGGCCGTCACGTGCTCGGCGTGGCTGCTGCACTGGGTGTTCACCTCGCTCGCGCCGCACACGAATTATGGCGTCGACGCGTTCGCCAGCGTGTACCTGTTCTATCTGCTGTGGGCGCCGGCCGGGGCCGCGCTCTCGCTCGACCGCCGGGCGGGGCGCGCGTCGGACCGACCGCGCGAGTCGAGCCGGCTGCTGCTGCGGGTGATGCAGGTCCACCTGTGCGTCGCGTACCTGTTCTCGGGCGTCGAGAAGGCGTCCGGGGAGCAGTGGCGCGACGGCGAGGCGATCTGGCGCTCGCTGACGACCCAGGGCTACGGCGCGTTCGACTTCACCTGGCTCGCGCAGGTCCCGCTGCTGGCGGTGCTGGCGGGCTGGTCCGTGCTCGTCGTCGAGATCGGATATCCCCTGTTCATATGGCCGCGGCGCACGCGGCGATTGTGGATCGCGGCGGTGGTGGCGATGCACGCGGGCATCGGGATCTTCATGGGGCTCCACGTGTTCGCCGCCGTGATGATCGTATTGACGGTCTCGCTGTTCGGGGTCAGCGCGGAGCCCGAGGAGCGCGATCAATCGGCGCAGCAGAGCACGCCGCGGGCCGGGTCGCTGGCCACGTGAGCGCAGGACTCCGGTCCGTGCGGGAGACGGGTCAATGAGGCGTCGCAGTCGGGTCGGGTGCGGCACTGCGAGCCGCAGCAGGCCGCGGCGGCGCAGGCCCCCTCCGACCGGCAGGCGAGGACATCCGGCGGCTCCGCGCAGTCATCATCACCGATACAGACCGAGGCGGCGGCGAGGTAGCGGCCGGGGCCGGCGTGGGTGCATGCGACGATGTCGAGGTCGCCGAGGTCGCGGCGGGCCCCGGTGGCCCCACACAGGTGCCAGCCGGGCGCGCAGGCGTCGGCCGGGGCCGCGCAGCGACCGGCCGCGTCGCCGCAGGCGGCCCCCGTCGCGGCGGCGCGGAGGTCGAGCGCGCCGTCCCAGGCGGCGATGCACCCGGCGACCTTCGGGTGACGGGCGAGGTCGTGGAAGGCCTCGCGGGTGCCGTCGGCGCAGCCGGCCTGCGCCGGATCGAGGGCGGGGCCGTGCAGCAGCACCAGGACCCCGCCCTCACCCTCGACGGGCTCGCGGACCAGGCCGCGCGTGAGCGTATTGACCTCGATGTTGTCGAGCGCCCACTGGCCCTGGCCGACCCCGCGGGCGGTCCACGAGGCGGCGAGCAGCGGCTCGTCGTGGTTGAACACGATGCGGTGGCGAAACACCGCGTCGCGGCGGGCGAGGCCGGTGACATCGCGGCCGACCGCGCCGGTGCCCCCGGGGAATGACACGAGCGGGTGGGTGCCCGGGAACGACTGGGGCGCGTCGTCGAGGGCGTAGGTCGCCCGCGACACCGGCCGGCCGAGCTCGGTCACCTCGACGACCGCCGCGTCCGGCCAGTCGCCGAGCAGGATCAGGTCGAAGGACAGCTCGATCGCGTCGTGCGGCGGCAGCTCCGTCACCACGTGCAGGGGCCCGTCGCGGAGCGCGGCGACCTCCGCGAAGGGGCCGTAGACGTGCGTCGCCGGCCACCCCGCGCCGCCGGGCGCGCGGCGGATCGGCGGATTCAGGGCGCTCAGCGGATCCTTGGGGTACACGATATGGGTGCCGGGCGGCGACTCGAAGTCGAGGCGCGAATGCAAGGGGCGATAGGTCGCGCGCGGGTCCGGGAGCTGCTTGAAGGCCCAGGTCGCGTCCGCGCCGCCCGTTCGGCCGAGGTCGAGGATACAGGCCTCGAGCAGGCTCGGCTGGCGGATCCCGGCCTGGTGGCAGCGGGCATGGGCAGCGGCGTGGACCTCGGGTGAGAGGTCGGCGATGGTCGCCGGGCGGCCGGGGAAGTCGCGCCTGGCGAAGGTCTCGGGGCCCTCGCCGGGGCCGTAGTCGAACAGCGAGCCGGAGCGGTCGACGCGCCAGCTGTCGCCATAGCCGCGATAGAGGGCCGCGAAGTCGGGCGCTTTATACACCGCTCCGTCGCGGCCGACGAGGTCGTCGCTGCTGTCACCATTGGGCACCGGACCCAGCAATCCGCCGATCTGGCGGTCCGTGCCCGGACCAAGGGCGAAGTAGGCGTCGATCCACTCGTCGCGGACCACGAGATCGAGGATATCGCCGCCGGGCCAGCGGACCACGCCGTGCGCGCCCGCGAGCTCGATGGAGCCGCCGGCGAGCTCGCGGCGCCCGGTCAGCGCGGTCTCCTGGCCGTTGAGCCACATCCGCCCGGGGGCTCCCCCACGCACCGCGACCCGATCGGCGCCGAGCCGCGCCGCGACGACGGTCTGGACGCTGACCGCCGTGTCTTTCCACGGCTCCATGCGCGCCTGGACCTCGACGGCGTCGGCGCGAAACAGCGTATATTCGCCGGCGCCCTGAAAGTCATAGAGGAGGCCGTCGAATGTGCCCATGTGCGGGTCACCGACGCCATATCCGACGGTCCCCGCGCCGACGAGCACGATATCCGGGACCGGGGCCGGGTCGGCGGGCGCCTCGGAGTTCTCGAACGCGGGGTCGGGGCCGCTGTCGTCGCAATCCAGGGTGGTCCACGGCTGGAGCACCGAGATCTCCGGATCATGGGACTCCCAGGCGCAGGGGTTGAGGACGAGGGTGCGGTCCTCGGCGACCGCGAGGTCGCGGAAGCTCGCCTTGTAGATGCGCCCGACCGGGTTGCCCCCGGCGGTGGCCTGGACGGACAGCACCGGCCGACCCAGCCCCGCGGTGGTCAACACCCGCGGAAGGCGCGGGAGCTGGCGCTCGGTCAGCGCGGGGTGGGAGACGTCGCGGCCGTCGCGTCCGACGCCGGTGAGCGAGACACGCAAGCCGTCGACGCCGGCCGTGGTCGTCGCGGCTTGCAGGAGGAACGCGCGACCGTCGACCTTGACATCGGCGGATTCGAGGAGCCCGCGGAGCTCGCCGGCCGCGTAGGGCTGGAGCTCGTCGACCTCCCATACGCCCATCAGGGCGGCGAGCGCGGCCTCGTCGACGTCGCGGTTGATCAGGGCCGCGCGCGCGTAGGGCTCATCCGGGGCCGTGAAGTCGCCGTCGCCGTTGAGGTCGCAGGCGGGGATCGCCGCCGGGCACACGATCGCCACGCCGCTGTCCGGGCGGGTCATCCACCACATGTCGCGGAAGGCCCGAAAGTCGCGGATGTCGACGCGCACGTGCTCCCAGGTGCGCGGCGGCGGGCGCCGGACGGGGTCGCGGGAGAAGCCGTCGTCGCTGCCGTCGTCCATGTCCGCGACCAGCCTGCGCCCCTCGACGAGCGCGCCGCCGGGGAGCTTGACGTGGGTCGCCTCGACCGAGCGACGCAGGTTCAGCACCGGCTGGGCCGGCGTGCTCGTGCCCGTGACCGGGTCCTTCACGCTGACCTGATTGACGGTGAGGATGTCCCGCAGCTCGCGGTTGGTGAGCGAAGGATTGAGCGCGAGCAGGTAGGCGGCCGCGCCGGTGACCATCGGGGCGGCGATGGAGGTGCCGGTGGTGAGGGTGATGCCGCCGCTGCCGTTCAGCGCCGCGATGTTGACGCCCGGCGCCAGGATGTGGCCGCCGCGATTGCTGCCGTTGAACTCGTAGAGGGGCTCGGTGGTGGTCACGACCTGCGAGTGAGAGCCGACCACGAGCGTGTTGATGTCGTTCCAGCGCAGCCCCGCGTTGGCCGCGGGGCTCGACAGCATGCCGGGGAAGCGGATGAAGTTGGTCGCGCGCGTGGCGCTCGCGTCGTTGCCCGTGGTGGCGATGAACAGCACGCGCTGCACCGCGTTGATCCGGTCGGTGAAGATCCCGAAGGTTCGGCCGGCGGTGTCGATGGCCGTGCGGACCGCGTTGACGTTGGCGCAGGTCGATCCCCGGCCGCCGCGCGGGTCGCAGAAGCCGCCGCGCGTGCGCGCTTGGCTGTACCAGTTGTAACCGAGCGATATGTTGACCACGCGGATCGCCCGGTCGTCTTGTAGGAGCATTCGGATGACGTCGCGGTATAAAGCGCCGGTGTTCAGCACCTCGGTGGCGACGTTGTCGTCGGTGTTGATGTCCGTGGCGATGCCACGAATCGCCACGTGCGGCTGCGGCACCAGGCCGTCGAGCGCGCGCCGATCCCACAGCGCGCCGATCACCCCCGCGGTGTGCGTGCCGTGGTCACTCCCCTCGTGTTCGGGGCGGCTGGTCAGCACACCCTCGAGGTCCGGGTGCGGGGCGAAGCCGACGTCGAACAGGCCGACGTGGGTGGTGCGGCGCTCGCGGCTGTGGATCCACCGCAGCGCCGGCACGGCGTTCCAGGCCTGGTGGGCGCCGATCGCGTCGAGCGACCAGTTGCCGAGCGAGCGCGCCCATGGCGGGTGCGGCGGGTTCAGCGTCGGCGACAGCTGGAGGTCGTGCGTCACCGCGGAGACGGCGGGGTCATCGGTGAGCACGTCGAGGGCGTGGTTTATGCCCTCCCACCCGCTGTCCTCGGGGACAGCCACGTCGCAGAGCCGCAGCTCCTTCGCGCAGCCGGTCACCTGCGCCCCGGCCCGCGTCAGCGCCCCGGCGATCGCGGCGCCGTCGCTGTCCTCGGCGAAGAACACCAGCAGGTGGCGCCGCCCCGTCGGGATGCCGAGGGCGGGGTTGACGGCGAAGTCGTCGGCCGTGCGGGTCGGGAGCGTGGCCTGGCCGAGCACCTCGTCGATGCCCGGCGAGGCCTTGCACCCGCCGAGCGTGCCGAGGACCACGAGCACGGACAGAGGGAGGCGGGGCTTGACCGGAGACATCCAGCAAAACCCTATCAATCACGGCACATCGTCCGCAATGGGCCTCGGCCGGCACAGACGGGATCGCTACCGCGCCTCACGGATGCGCGCTCGCGGATGGGGCGATGCAGCTGCGCTGAGCGTTGGCGTTACGCGGCGGCCGGACAGCAGACGGAACCCTCGATGGCGACGGGCTCGCCCTCCGCGGGTCGGATGCTGGCGATCGGCGGCTGTCCGCCCTCGCAGGTGTAGTCCGGGCGATGGATCGCGCCGTCACCGATGTCGCCGACCACTCGCCCGCCCTTGGCCTCGCACTCGGCGCTCGTCAGCGACGGCCGCTCGGCGCCGACGCCCGGCGCGGGCGGCTGCCCCGGCGGCGTGGCGTCCCCCGGCGACTCGGTGGCGGTCTTGTTGGCGCAGCCGGTGGTCAGCAGCAGGCCCATCACGCTCGTCCGGAGCATGGTTCGAATCGGCATGGCTCTGGCTATAACTCGGGTCGTCCCGGTCGACAAGGCGAAAACGCCAGCGGTGCGCTCGTGACGGATCCATCTTCAGGCCCGCGTCCAGGATACGGGAAGCGACTGGCCGCTGCTGCAGCGAGCTCGACGACCTCGGAGTAAACGAGCTACGAAGGATACTGGATGGCTGCGAGCGCAGCAGTCAGCGGACCGCAGGTCTGGAGCCGTTCCACCGTGCCGGCGAAGGAGAGGCCAAGGGCGATCAATTTCTTCGCGGGTAGTGTCATCGCCAGATCAAGGTTGTACTTGTCCTTGAACGTCGGGACCTTCAGCTTTGGCTGAGGTGTATCGTCGAGCTGCGACGGATCATCCTCCCAAGCCTTGAACTGGGGACGATCTCGGTCGTGGCGGGGCGCGTGGAGCGAGCAGAGCCGATGCACTTCGCGGCTGTTCTGGTAGAGCCAGGCCTCGATGCTCCAAAACGGCAAGACCGGGAGGACACGCGCGAGCTGTTCTGTTCGGCCCGCCTTCTCGAGCAGGAGGCGGACCCGGCGGAGCACGTTCTGTACGAAAATGGCGTGGTTGCCACACAGCGACTCGGAGTGCTGGCCGCGCTCGCTCCACAGACGATCGCCGTCGATGTGCACGAAGATGAACGCCTCCATCCCGGGTCGCATGAGCTTCGTTGCGATCACGCTGGCGAGGTCCAGCTGCTTTCCGTAGTCCTTGGGTTTCGCGCTGTTGTAGAGATTGAAGCCCATGGCCTGGCGTGCTCGCTCATCGGCTCGCTCGAACTCAATCTGCGACAGGTCAAACGGGGAGCCGGTGGCGAACAGCAGCTTCTCGACCACCGCGCGCAGGACCTCGTGCGTGCTGCTCCCGGTGTCCTCCGTGAGCAGCAGGATCGAGAGCTTGCCCGGCATCACCAGAGACCGCGGGTCCGGAGGATGTCGTTGACGTGCTGGATGCCGACCTCGTAGTCGCCGAAGAATTCACCGGCTTCCTCGCCGCTCATGTTGCGCCACTGCATAGACTCCTGGCCGTCGGTCATTTCGAGGAGGTCGCACAGGATGAAGGTACGCTGGACCTCCTCGGCGCTGTGGAAGCCGATGTGGTCGAGGAGCAGCGGATTCTGCGTGGCGAGGAAGGACTGTCGGTCGCCGATCGTGTCGAGGCAGAGGTCGATCATCGAGTGGTGCAGACCGTTGGTGAGCTCGTCGGCGACGATGATGCCCTTGAATAGCTCGGCGTAGTACAGAAATGCGAACAGGCGGAGCTGACCGAAGCTCAGGTGCGCGTGTGAGAGTCGAGTGCCGTCCTTCTTCGTAAAGGTGAAGCGAATGTTCTTATAGTAGAGAGTCCGCTCGACGCCTTGATGTTCGCGCGAGCCCTTCTCGGACAGGTCGAATTCGACGCGTAGGGTGCATTGCGCGAACCCCAGGGCCTCGCAGGCTCGCATGAGCATGGGCTGATCGTCGCTGGTGACCTCCAGGTACGGCCGGGAATCGATCGATCTCTCATGATCGATGGATGAGAAGAACGAGGAAGGAATCCTGAACGGCTGGGAGAAATAGGGCAGCAGACTCGATGCAGGCTTCATCTCGGCGACGGTCAGCATCGCGCTTCGAATGACCTCGTGGTGGAACCATACGAGACTCTCATCCAGACGAGGGACCGTTGTAGCGAAGCCGAAGAGCGTCGGCTTGACGAGGAGCGGACCCCGCTTGCGTTGAACCAGATCCTCCAGCACGACCCGTGCGATGAAATTGGAGCCGGGCTGGGAGATGAACGAGAACTGGGTCAGATAGCTCTTTGTCTCCTCATCTCGTCTCTCGGTCTCGACCTGTCCGTCGCGCCAGGTCACTCGACCGCTATTCGAGCCATTGTCCCACACCTCGATGTCGACCCGGGAGTGCCACGGATTGCTGGTCAGGCCGGCGAGCTCGGGTGCGAGGGGGCTCGGGGGCTCTTTGGCGTGCGAGGCTTTGCATCGAAGCTCGTGCTCGCCGAGCGTCATGACCCACGCCAGCTCGAAGTCCTCCTCCTGGAATTCATGAAAGTTCACGCTCGCGGCGGCGGCGATCAGCTTGAGCAGGGTCGTCTTGCCGGTGCCGTTCTTACCGAGCAGGATGTTGTGCCCGGAGTTGAAGGTGAGCCTGGTGCCGGGTGGGACCGATCTGAATCGGAGGATCTCAAGGTGCTTGAGTTGAAGCATGAGCGGTCCGCCCGTCGGTCAGGTGCTGGCGGCGACTACCCGCTTCAGCCCGCGACGGCCTCGTCGGTGATCGTAAGCCCGCGATCGATGATCTCGAAGCCCTCGCGCAGCTCGGCCTCGGTGATGCACAGCGGCGGGTTGCACATGATGTTCCACCAGTGCGAGATCGTGTACAGGCCCTCCTGCTTGAAGAATCCCATCAGCTTGTCGATGGCGGGGTGGGAGCCGCCGTAGGGGGCCATCTTGGTGCCCTGGAGGTCCTTTTGCAGCTCGATGAGGCCGAACAGGCCGATCGCGCGGTAGGTCCGGATCGAGGGGTGCTTGGCCTTGAGGGCGGCCATCTCGGCGAGCATGACGTGCTGCATGCGGGCGGCGTGGGTGACCAGCTGCTCCTCTTCCATGACGTCGAGGACGGCCTCGGCGGTGGCGAGGCACAGGGCGTGGGCGTTGTAGGTGAGGCCGCCCCAGAACACGTTGTCCTGGAAGTGCTTGGCGATCTTGTCGCGCACGCCCATGGCGCCGAGCGGGAGGTACGAGCTGGTGAGGCCCTTCGCCATGGTGAGGATGTCGGGGATGATGTCGCCGTGCTCGAAGGCGAACATCTTGCCGGTGCGTCCGAAGCCGCACATGACCTCGTCGCAGATCAGGAGGATGCCGTACTTGTCGAGCAGGGCGCGCAGGCCCTTGAGCCAGCCGTCGGGCGGCGGGAGGATGCCGTTGGTGCCGATGACGGTCTCGATGATCATCGCCGCGATCGTGCCCGGGCCCTCGTAGGTGATCACCTCCTCGAGGTAGCGCAGGTGATTGGCGGTGCGCTGCTCGTCGGTGTCGCCGAACGAGTATTCGTAGGGGATCGGGTCCATCACGTGGATGAAGCCGGGGGCGCCGGGCTCGTTGGGGATGCGGCGCGGGTCGCCGGTCATCATCATGCCGACGTGGGTGGCCCCGTGGTAGCTGCGATAGCGGCTCAGGATCTTGTGGCGGCCGGTGTACAGGCGCGCCGCCTTGACCGCGTTCTCGTTGGCCTCGGCGCCGCCGAGCGTGAAGAAGAAGGTGTTGATGTCACCGGGCACCAGCGCGGCGAGGCGCTTGCCGAGGCGCGCGCGCGGGGCGGTGGCCAGGCTCGGGGCGACGAACAGCAGGTGGCTGTCGAGCGCCTGCTTCATCTTCTCCAGCACCTTGGGGTGCGAGTGGCCGATGTTGACGCTCATCAGCTGGCTGTTGAAGTCGAGGTAGCGCTTGCCGTCGGGGGTGTAAAAATACACGCCCTCGGCGCGCTCGACGGCGATCGGCGCGACGGCGCTGCCCTTCGACCACGACCACATCGTGTACTGCTTGCAATCTTCGACGATCTGCTTGCTATTCAGTGTCTGCGTAGTCTGCGTAGTCATGGCCGGGCTCCTCAGGACATCCAGGTGGCGTCTTTGCTCAGCGACCAGCGCGAGGTGACCTTGCGCGGGCGGGTCCAGAAGCGGAAGCCGTCGTAGCCGGTGAGGTCGCCCTGGCCGAACAGGCTGTCGTTCCAGCCGCCGAAGCCGAAGGGCTCGCGGGGGACGGGCACGCCGACGTTGACGCCGCACATGCCGGCCTCGAAGCGCTCGAGGCAGTGGCGGGCGACGGCGCCGTTGGTGGTGAAGATCGAGGCGGCGTTGCCGTAGCTGCTGGCGTTCTCGATGGCGATCGCCTCGTCGAGGGTGCGGGCGCGGATGATCGAGAGCACCGGACCGAAGATCTCCTCGCAGCCGGCCGGCATGTCGGGGCGGACGTTGTCGAGGATCGTCGGGCCGACCCAGTGGCCGCGGCCGCCGGGTCCCACCACGCGGCGACCGTCGACCAGGACCTTGGCGCCCATCTGCTCGGCCTGGTCGATGTAGCGGTGGATGCGGTCGACGGCGGCCTGCGAGATCACCGGGCCCATGTCCTCGCCGAGCTTGATCTTGCGGGTGATGGCGGCGATCTGGTCGACGATGCCCTGGACGTCGCCGACGCCGATCATCAGCGAGGCGGCCATGCAGCGCTGGCCCGCGCAGCCGTAGGCGGAGGCGACGACGGTGGTCGCCGTCAGCTCGGGGTCGGCGTCGGGCACGACCAGCAGGTGGTTCTTGGCCCCGCCGAGGCACAGCATGCGCTTGCCCAGCGCGGCGCCGCGCCCGTAGAGCAGGCGGGCGACCCGCGTCGAGCCGACGAAGGCCATCGCCTTGACGTCGGGGTGGTCGACCAGGCCCTCGACGGCCGGCTGCGCGCCGTTGACGGTGTTGAACACGCCGTCGGGGAGGCCGGCCTCCTGCAGCAGGCTGGCGAGCTTCATCGCGCCGTAGGGGACCAGCTCCGAGGGCTTGAGCACGAAGGTGTTCCCGGCGGCGAGCGCCTGCGGGAGCATCCACAGCGGGACCATGACCGGGAAGTTGAAGGGCACGACACCGGCGCACACGCCGAGGGGCTCGTGGCTGACGCTGCAGTTGATGCCGCGGCTGACGTCGAGCTGTTCGCCCTGAGCCATGTTCTCGAGGCTGAGGCCGTACTCGAGGCATTCGATGCCCTTGAGCACGTCGCCGCGGGCCTCGGGGAGGACCTTGCCGTTCTCGTGGGAGACCAGCCAGCTGAGCTCGTCGAGGTCGCGCTCGAGCAGGTGCTTGAGGCGAAACAGGACCTGGACGCGCTCCTTGAGCGGGGTGTCTTTCCAGCCGGGGAGGGCGGCCTTGGCGGCCGCGACGGCGCGGGCGACGTCGGCGGGGCCGGAGAGGGCGACGTGGCCGAGGACCTCGCCGTGCCGGGGGTTGTGGACCGGCGAGGTCTCACCCGAGGCGGCGGGGGTCCACTGTCCGGCGATCCAGTTGTGGCAGGGGGCGTAGGGCGCGAAGTCGTGGCTGCGCGCCGGGAACGACGGAGCGGGCGAGGGCATGGGCTCGGCGGTTTTACTGCCGAACGTCGCGGGTGGCTAGCCCCGGGGCTGCTGGGGATCCGGGGTCGGGCGGCGCCGGGCGCGGGCGGGCTCACGGGGCTGCGTCCCGCGGGGCGTGCCGGGGGCGCGGCGGCGCGGGGAATTACGATAGCCTCCCCGGCCATGCGGATCTCCGATCGTGAACCTGTCCCGCCGCGCTGCCTCGGCACCATGGTCGCTCGTGTGCCCGAGGAGCCGCTTCGCAGCGCGTTGATGACGGCCTTCGTCAGCGAGGAGGAGATGGCCCGGGACCGCGAGCAGCACGAGCGCCTCGGGCGCGCGATGGCGACGTACGTGGCCACGCACGACGAGCTGAGCGCGTGGACGCTGGCCTGCACCTGCGGGAGCGAGGCCGGCAAGCTGCTCGGGGTGCGCACCGCGGACGTGTACGCGTCGCCGGTGTGCTTCGCCTGCGGCGGCTGCGGGAAGACGGTCGACATCTTCGACGCGACGGTCGACGGCTGGGACGGCGAGATCGCCCGCAAGCAGCGGCGCCGCAAGGCCCGGCCGGCGTCGACCTTCGCGCTGCGCTGCCCGGGCTGCAAGGGCACGTCGTGGAGCCCGGCCGCGGTGTTCACCTATCAGGGCGAGCCGGACAACTTCGCCAAGGTGCCTCCGGAGCGCTGGCAGGACTTCTTCCTGGCGATCGCGGTCGGCGGGACCTGCACGCGCTGCGAGGCGGTCACGCTGCCCGGGCGCTTCGAGTCGGCGTAGGCCCGAGGCGCCGCTCACGGGCGGCGGCACAGGAATACGCGATCGGTGTGGATGCCGTCCTCCTCGGCGTCGCCGAGGGGGCGCTCGAGGGGCTCGACGAGGTAGCCGACTTCGGTGAGTACGCGCTGCCAGGTCTCGCGGTCGAAGATGCCCTCCACGTGCACGTCGTGGATCGCCTGCACGGGGCCTCGGCCGTCGCGCACCAGGAATGCGTAGTCGACGGTATAGGTGGAGTCGGAGGGGTCGGGGTCCCACATCCATTCGAGGCAGCGGAGGGCGCGCTGGCCGTCGCTGCCCTCGTGGATGTCCGAGTGCTCTGTGTCGCCGTCGTAGGACTCGCGCAGGCAGTCGGGGGCGAAGATGGCGGCGCCGCCCGGGCGGGTGTGGAGGAACGCGGTGTGGGCGGCGGCCCGGAGGTCGGCCTCGGTCAGCATGTAGCAGATGGCGTCGTGGATGAGCACGGCGTCGAAGGTGCGGCCGAGCCGCAGGGTCCGCATGTCGCCGACGAAGTGCTCGCATTCGGGGTTGATCTCGCGGCTGAGGCCGAGCATCGGCGCCGAGAGGTCGGTCAAGGTGCATTGAAAGCCGCGCTTGAGGAAGAAGCCGTTGTGGCCGGCGCCGGCGCCGAGCTCGAGCAGCGTGCGCGGCTCGGGCACGACGGCCCGCCGGAAACCAGCGGCGAAGAGGGTCGCCTCGTCCTCGTGGTCCGCGAGCGGATCGAGGAGCCGGTACCAGGGGACCAATTCATCGTAGAGGGCGAGCTTCATGGGAAGGCGACGATAGCCGAGGTCGCGGTCAGGGCGGCGGCGGGTGGGCGGCGAGCCAGACGCGGATCTCGTCAGCCTCGGGGGTGAAGGCGGGGCCGCGGGCGTGCAGGATCGCGAGGGCCTCCTCGGCGAGGGCGCGGGCGTCCGGCGAGAGGGGCTCGGCCGGGGCGGTGAGGGCCCGCGCCTCGCCGAAGCGGGCGAGGGCCAGCTCGAGGGTGTCGGGGTCGCCGAGGGCCGCGAAGATCGCCGCGGCCTGGCGATAATGGAGGCGGGCCGCGGAGCGCTCGCCGCGGTCCAGCGCGAGCGCGCCGAGGCCCGCCTCGACGTGGGCGGCGGTGAGGCTGGTGGCCGGCGATTCGGCGGCGAGCAGCGTCACGGCGGTCTGCAGCACCTCGGCGGCCGCGTCGAGGTGGTGCTGGCGGCGGTAGACCTCGGCGACGCGCCTGTGCGACTCGATCATTCGCCACGAGCCAGGCGGGAGCCTGGCCCGCCGCTTGGCCTCGGCGCGGCGGTAGCGGCCCATCGCCTGGTCCAGATCGCCGGATTGCATGAACATGTCCCCGAGGACATCCAGGACCTCGGGCGCGGACTCGCCGCGGGTCCGCTCGGCGAGGGCCAGCGCGCGCTCGCCGTGGTCGCGCGCCGCCGCGAAGTCGCCGCGGCAGGCGGCGACCTTGCCGAGGCCGACGAGCGGCTGCAACGCGCGCGGGTCGCCGGGGGCCGCGTCCTGTCCCAGCGATCCGAGCGCACGCTGGTAGCTCGCGGCGGCGTCGTCGCAGCGCCGCTGGACGACCGAGAGGTCGCCGATGGCGCTCAGCACATAATGAAGGTCCGCGGCGTCCGGCCCGAGGAGCTCGGTCTGCAGCGCCAGCGCGCGATCGAGGTGGGCCGCGGCCTCGTGGAGCCGACCGAGCGCGAGATGACCGGTGGCGAGGTTGACGGCCAGCAGCGCGACGTGCGGGTGCTTGGGCCCGAGGGTCGACTGGGCGGCGAGGAATGCGGCGTCGAGGCGCCGGGTCGCCTCGACGATGTCGTTGCTGTCCAGCAGCACGAGGCCGAGATTGCCGAGGGCGTACACGACCTGCGGGTGGTCGGGGCCGAAGGCCGCGGTGCGGGCGGCGATGGAGGCGACGAACTCGCGCTCGGCGAGCTGCTCCTCGCCGAGCGAGGCGTGGGCGATGCCGAGGTTGTTGACGTGGTCGCCCCGGAGCCCGCTGCCCTGGTTCGAGCCCTCGATGCGCGTGATCAGCCCCTCGACGATCGGCGCGTCCAGCAGGACGTCATGGGCGCGCTGTAGGCGGGCGACGCGGACGAAGTCGCGGCGGGTGGCGATCATCGCGGCGGCGACGTCGTGGCCGCTGGCCAGCGCATCGGTGAGCGCATCGGTGAGCGCGGCGTGGGCCTCGGGGTGCCGGCCGGCCTCGCTGAGCAGGCTGCCGCGGCGCAGGCCGAGCTCCGCGAGCACGGGCGGGTGGTCGAGGCCGTCCAGGTCGATGTCGGCGAGGAGCTCGAGGCCGCGCGCGAAGTGTCCGGTGAGCTCGTGGGCGTGGGCCTCCGCGAGGAGCGAGCGGAGGTCGGCGACGCGGTTCGCCAGCGCGGGGTCGGCGGGCAGGGCGACGGCGTCGGCGAGCGCCCGGGTGTTCCCGCAGATGGCGACCGGCGGGAGGGCGGCGGCGGCGGTCGCGGCGTTCCCGACGACCTCCGCGTCCGCGTGCTGCAAGATCCCGACGAGCGTGGCGAGGCTGGCGTGGCGCTGGTCGAGGCAGGCGGTGCGCAGATCGAAGAGGTGGGTCGAGGCGCGCCCTTCCTCGTGCGCGCGGCAGGCGTCGACGCGCATGTCGACGAGGTCACCGGCGTAGGCGTCGAGGCGCGGCTGGACGCGGGTCCACGTGTCCTCGGCGAAGGGCAGGCCGGTGGCGAGCAGACCGGCGCGGGTGGCTGTCGCGGCGGTCCGGTCCCACAGCCCGGCGAGCTCGTCGCCGGCCGCGCCGCAGGGGTCCTCGCGGCTGGTCCAGGTGGCGAGGACCTGGCTGACGACGAGCAGCCCCAGCAGCCCGGCGATCACGTACCAGGGCGAGGCGCGCGTCCGCAGCGTGCGCTCGAGCTGGACCAGGAGCTCGGCCATCGAGCCGAATCGCCGCGCCGGGTCGAGCGCGAGGCCGCGACGCAGGAGCACGGCGAAGACGGCGGGCACGCGCGCGCCCACCGGCGGCTCGCGGAGCTCGCCGGCCGTCACCGCGCACTTGAGCAGATACAAGGAGCTGCGGTCGAAGGGCGCCTGCCCGTAGAGCGCCTCCCACAGCGACACGCAGAAGCCGAATTGATCGCTGCGTCGGGTCGCCGGTTCGCCGAGGTGCTGCTCGGGCGACATATAGGCCGGCGTCCCGATCACGGTTCCGGGGTCCGTGAGGTGGATGTCGAACGACGCGTCGGCGGTTTCCTCGGCGGTCGCGTCGGCAGTCGTGACGGCGGCGGCGGCGGTGGCGGCGGTGGTGGCGGTGACGGCGGTGGCGGGCACATCCCGCGACGGCTGGGTGATCGCGCGGACCGAGCGGGCGAGGCCGAAGTCGAGGACCTTCACGACGCCGTCGCTGGTGACCAGGGTGTTGGCGGGCTTGAAGTCGCGGTGGACGATACCGGCGGCGTGAGCCGCGGCGAGGCCGCGCCCGGCTTGCAGGAATACACCGATGATCTCGCGCCACGAGCGAGGGGCGGCGGCCAGCCACTCGGTGATTGTCGCCCCGCGCACGAACTCCATGGCGATCCATATCTCGCCCTCGTGCGTGCCGACCTCGTGGACCGTGACGATGTTCGGGTGGGAGACCCGCGCCAGCGTCTGGGCCTCGCGGAGCATGCGGTCGCGGGCGGTCGAGTCCCGCATGAGGGTCTCGTTGCGCAGCATCTTCACGGCGACCTTGCGGTCGAGCTGGTCGTCGTAGGCGGCGTAGACGATGCCCATGGCGCCCTCGCCCAGGCGGGCGAGGATCGTGAATCGGCCGATCCGCGGCGACGCGACGCCGGGATGGGCCGTAGGTCCAGGGGCGCAGGGCGGCGGGTGCGGGTCGGATCGGGTCTCGAGGGCCCGACGCTCCTCATCATGAGCATCATCGGGCTCGATGCGCGCGGTCGCCTGCGCATCGGCCGATCGTACCGTCACTGGTACTTTCATGGGGTCCATCAGAGCTTCGCCACCCTCGCAGCAGGGAAGATGAGGGGCCGGGCTCAATGCCCCGCGACATCCGCCGTCGTCGGCGGCTGTGCCCTCGCAGGCGGGGTCCGAGACGCCCGCCATCGGAGATATGCGCAGGGACCGCTGCCCGCGGCGCGTGTGGCTAGAGCCGCACGATGTAGATATGGACCAGCGATGTCCGAGCATCCACGATGATCCGCGACGTCCATCGCCGTCGCCGGCTGCGCACTCGCAGGGGGGTGCCGAGAGGCCCGCCATCGGAGATATGCGCCGGGACCGCTGCCCGCGGCGCGGGTAGGTAGAGTCGCTCGATATGGGGTACTTTCGCCCGATTATGTGCAATATGCACCAGCGCTGTCAGAAGATCCACGAGGCGGACGGCGGGCGGCGGCGACGGAACTGCGCCGAGGCGCCAGGGCCGTAGGGCGACCAAGACTCAGGGGCGGCGCGCCCCCACGATCTGCGACATAGCAGGATCATGAAGTCACCAAAGACAATCTGCTGTATGATGGCAGCGACGCTGGTGCTCCCTGCAGGCTGCTATCCTGGCGACGAGGGGGAGCTCGAGTTCGCGGGCGAGGTCGAGTTTCGCCCGATCGGCGGGGTGTGGCTCAATACCAGCTCGCTCGGATCGCTCCATTTCTCGGCGCTCGACCTCGACGGCGAGGTGCTCGACGGCCTGAGGCTGACGGACGTGCTCATCCCGCAGCCGAACGATCAGTGGCTACGGATGGACTCGATCTACGTCACCTCGGGGCAGATCAGGGGGAGGCGCGGGGGGACCCACTACACCGGCGCGGCGCTGCTGGGCTCGCGGTGGCTGCTGAGCCCGGTCCAGGGGGCGCCGGTCGAGATGTGGATCTCCGGGTACACCGGGGGGGCGGAGGCGCGCTATACGTTTCAGACCCTCGATGGCGGCGGGGCGCCGATCCATGTGTGCGACCCGGACGGCCAGGGCGATTACTCGGCGATCCCGATCAAGGACATCACGGTGAATGGCGTGACCGGTGCGATCGCCTCGCGCTCGAAGACGCTGTATCTCGCGTGTGTCTCCGGCGCGGTCGGGAAGGCGCGAAAGTGGGGGTATAGCGCGCACTGGCTCGCCAGGTTCGAGGTCGCGGTCCGCATGGTCCGCGCGGACTACTGCTTCGACGGGGCCTCCTGGACCGTGAATGGCACGGGCGTGCAGGTCCGAGACGCCTGGGACGTCAACGACTTCCTCCACTCGAACTACGCGACCGAGGCCGTGTGGACCGCGGAGGGCCTCGCCTGCCTGACGCAGCCGCGGCGGACGGAGTACAGCGCCGCGCAGGTGATCTGCGACGGCGCGGCGATCCCGACCTGTCCGACGGACCTCAGCATGGCGACATATCCTGGTACGCTGATTTGGACCAAGATCGGCACCCCGCCGACGCCGTGATGGACGCGCTGCACCGGCTTTGTTCGCTCGGTCCTTCGGGGCAGTCGGGGATCGCCGTCCTGCCACGCTCCGCGGGCGGTGACGAGGGGCCGCGAGGTCGGCTCCGATCGCTGGATTGCTAGGGGCGAGTCCTGTCGACGGGGCGGACCATCGGCATGCGGGCCTCGGGCGGGTGCGTGCGACCGGCTTCGAGCGCGCAGGACTCGAGGGCCACGAGCTCGCGCAGCAGGCCGATCTGCGGCAGGTCGGCGTCAGGGGCGAGGAACTGGAAGCCGAGCCGGGTGTAGAGGTTGACGGCCCAGCGGGCCTCGACGAAGGTCAGCAGCGAAAGGTGGCTGCATTGCGGGTCGGCCTGGGCGGCGGCCAGGTACTGCTGGGCCAGCGCCAGGCCGCAGCCGCGGCGCTGACGGTCGCGACGGACGGCGATCTCCTCGAGGTGCAGGAAGGGCCCGCGGGCGTGATAGCTGACGTAGCCGATCGCGTCGTCGCCGTCGCAGGCCAGCAGCACGGTGGTGTACTTGAGCAGCAGACGCACGTCCGCCGGGCTGCGCGGGTCGATCGCCGTACGGGCGAATCCCGCCTCGTAATAGAGCTCGGTCGCCGAGCGCTCGATGGCGTGGAGCGCGTCCAGGTCGTGCGGTGTGGCGGGGCGGAGCAGTAGCATCGCAGCCGGGCAGAGTACCGCGCCCGGGCCCCGAGGGGCGAGCGCCCGGGCCCCGAGGGGCGAGCGCCCGGGCCCCGAGGGGCGGGCGCCCGGGCCCCGAGGGGCGAGCGCCGGGCCACGAGGGGCGAGCGCCCGGGCGCTTCGCTGGTTCGGGTGCGGGTGCGGCCGGCGGCGGGCGCGGGTGCGGCGGCGCCGCTGTCACAGTGGTTCGATGGATCCGGAGCCGTGGATGTTGCGCGTGATGCTCGCCGGGCCGCCGGCGTAGCGCACGGAGCCCGTGCCGGCGATGGTGACGACCAGCTGCTCGCGGGCGTGCACCTCGGCGGCGCCGCTGCCCGCGAGATCGACGGTGGCGCTGGCGGTGACGAGGTCGGCGGCCGCGAGCGCGCCGGAGCCGTCGATGGTGGCCACGAGCGCGTCTGCGCGGCCACTGAGTCGGATCGCGCCCGAGCCCTGCAGCTTGGCGACGAAGCGCTCGCTGGCGATGCCTCGCACATGCACGCTGCCGGAGCCCGAGTGGTCGACGCCGAGCAGCCGCGGCGCCGAGATCTGGACCTTGACCGGCAGGTCGGTGCTGAAGCCATGGCGGGCCGAGATCTTCAGGGTGGAGCCGACGACCGCGGTCGTGATCAGCGGGACGATGTTATCGTCGGCCTCGACGCGCACGCTCGCGGTTGGGCCGACCTCGACCTCGACCTCGAATGAGCCGCTGAGCTGGACCTGCGCGAACTCTGCGACCTGGCGCACCTCGCTGGCCGCCACGCCCGAGCCCTGCACGCCCGACCCGACGATGTTACACGCGCCGGGGACGCCGAGCAGCCCCAGCGCGATGACGAGCGACTTGAGCATGATAGGACCATGGTGCGAGGGATCCACGAGTGTCAAGGCGATCGCCGGTATCGTCGCAGATGGCACTCGTCTCGCGCTCGGCGCGGGCGGGCGGCGCGGCCGCAGGCTCATGCCCGAGGGACCTCGTCAGGGCGGACGGGCCGCCCGGGACGTCGGCACCGCTGCGCCGTATTGCCGGGTCCGCGGGGATCAGCCGGACTGGCTGACGTCCGGGTGATGAAAGACGAAGTTGTGCTGCGCGGACTTCTGGGCCGCGGAGAATTCGAGGCCGTTGACGATCTTGCGGAGGCAGTCGCCGAGCGGGCCGCGGTCGATCTTCAACTTCTGCACGCGACCCTCGGGCGCGACGACGGCGATCAGCTCGACGCTGCGGTCGGGTCCGGTGGTGTGCTTGCGATAGCAAGTGCGGGTGCTGGCGAGGCGATTGGCCCGCAGCAGGACCTTGCGAAACTCGCCCGCGCTCAGCTGCTCCGGCAGGTCGGTGGTGCCGGCGGGCTGGGGCTCGGCGGTGGCAGCGGCGGAGACGGCCGGCGCAGGGTCGGGCTCGCTGGCCTGCAGCGGCGAGGCCTCGTGGGTGCGGGCGAGGGTGGTCTCGACCGGGCGCGGCGGGACGGCGGCGCTCGCGGTCGTCTGCGGCGTGGCGATCGGGGTGGTATCGACCGCGTCGCTCGCCGGCTTGGCGCGCAACAGCTGCCACAGCACGATCAGGATCAACGCGACGATCACCACGGTCGCGACCCGGCGCCAGGGCACCCGTGGCGGCCGTGTCAGCGACTCGAACGAGCTGGTCGGCTCCGGGGTGACGGGGAGCGGCGCCCGTGTCTCGCTGACGACGAATGAGCGTGGATCGAGCTGCGGCGCCGGGCCCGGGTCGTGCGCGGGCGGATGAGCCGGATGAGCGGGATGAGCCGGATGAGGGGGGGCAGGGCCGGTCAGCGCGGCGCTCGAGCTGGCGATCGCTGCGGTGAGGGCGGAGCTCGAGCTGGCGAGGGAGATGCTGCTCGCGGTGATGCTCGCGGTGATGCTCGCGGGGGCCGCCGACGACGGGGCGGCGAGGGCGGAGGCGCTGAGCTCGGAGAGCTCACCGGAGCCGAGCTCGGTGTACTCGGCGGAGGTCAGGCCGACGGGCTCGTCGGGGTCCGGGGTCGCGGGTGCAGTCGCGGGTGCAGTCGCGGGTGCAGT
>Ga0075152_10001043_pt1 | contig 20079 bp, 17 predicted proteins | sample JI61114C2DNA_FD_70964 | JGI IMG/M metagenome (GOLD analysis project Ga0075152, IMG submission 70964) | Wastewater effluent complex algal communities from Wisconsin, to seasonally profile nutrient transformation and Carbon sequestration -... | ecosystem: Engineered > WWTP > Effluent > Algae...
CCACTAAAAAAATAATCATTCGCAGAAATATTTGTTTGCGATGCAAAAGTTGTTATGTGTAATATTATAAATAATATGATTAAAAGTTTCTTCATTTTAATATATCTACTATATCTTTTGTTTTTGTAATAAAATCACCATAAGCTTTTTTTACGGTCTTGTCAGCTTTACTTCCATTTTCCATTAAAACATATGCTTCTTCAAATTTATTTTGTTTAATTAATTCATCAGCTTTTGCTTTTAGCTTTTTTGCATATTCAGATGGTTCTTCACCTGGTTTTCCTTTTTCTCCTTTTTTTATTTTAGACAAAGCCATCATTAAATTGTATTTCGCATCTGCATCTTTTGGATTTAATTTTAAAGATGTTTTATATGCTTTTGCACTTTCTTCATATTTTTCCTGTTTATAAAAAGCATTTCCAATATTATAAAAACATTTCGCCTGAATATCTGTGTTTGTTGATAGTTTGGCTGCGTTTGTATAAGATTCTTTTGCTTTGTCTAATTCATTTAATTGAAATAATGCATCACCTTGATTGAAATGCGCACGTACATCTTTCGGTTCTTTTTGTAATGCTTTGCTGTAACTCTCTGTTGCGTTGTTGTATTTCTGATTCTTGTATTCTTTGTTGCCTTGTCGCAATATTTTATTGGTGCTTTGTGCAGCAACATCGTTTACTTTACAAACAAAATACAACACAATTCCTATTTTTAGCAATAGCTTTAACACAGTAAGCACAATAAACAATGTTTTGTGCTTTTTGATAAATTCTTTTATATGTTGAAGTTTATTTTGCATTTTTAAAATCAAAAATTTTCTTTCTATAAGTGATGAAAAAATCGATGAACAATAATAATAAAGCAAACGCTAAAAAATATTGAAACTGTTCTACAAAATCGGTAAATACTTTGTCATTAATCGTTTTAGTTTCCATTTTAGCAATATCTTTCGATAAAAAATCTGCAACAGTTTTGCTGTTATCTAAAATATAATAGTTGCCTTCACCAGCTTTTGCTAATGCTTGCAACATGTTCTCATTTAATTTTGAAATAATTGGTTCACCGTTTTCGTCTTTTTTATCACCAGTTTTATTTCCATTTTCATCGTATTCTGGAATGGTGCCACCTTGTTTGCTGCCAACACCAATGGTAAATATTTTGGTGCCATCACTAGCAATCGATTCTGCTTTATCAATGGCATTTTCTTCATGGTCTTCACCATCTGTGATTACAATAATTGCTTTATATTTTTTATCGGTTGCTTTAAAGGCATTTTCAGAAGTTTGCAATGCATCGGTAATAATCGTTCCTTGTGTTGGAACTGAGTTGGTGTTTATGGTTTTTAAATATAACATCAACGATGAATAATCAACAGTTAATGGCATTTGCATGTAGGCACTACCAGCAAAAATAACTAAACCAACTCTATCACCATCTAATTTTTTTAGTAATGTTTGAATTAATAATTTTGATTTTTCTAAACGCGAAGGAACCACATCTTGTGACAACATACTTTTGGAAACATCCAGCGCAATTATGACGTCAATACCTTTGCGTTGGATTTTTTCCATTTTGGTTCCCATTTGTGGTTGCGCAAATCCAATAATTAAAAAGAATAAAATCAGGTTGAATAAGATAAATTTTGAGATAGATTTTTTTTCGTTTCTGTCAGGCATCAATCGATTAATTAAATCTATATTTCCAATTTTTTCGAGACGATTTTTAGTTTGTCGAACCACATAAAAATACAATGCAGTTGAAATTGGAATCAATAACAACAGTAGTAAATATTCTTTATGTTCAAATCTAATCATGTATAAATTCTTATTAACTTTTCTAAAGTTTAGAACTTTAAAAAAGTTAGTTTAACTCAAAATTGTTTTTAAATAAGTTCTGCTTAAAATAAATTCAGCTAATAAACATAACAAAGCTAACAATGCAAAAACATGAAAGTGTTCGCTTTTGCGATGAAAATTGCTGATTTTTATTTTTGATTTTTCTAATTTATCAATTGTCTGATATACACTTTTTAATGATGTATTACTAGTTGCTCTGAAATAGTTTCCACCAGTTTCGCTTGCAATTTTTCGCAATAATGGTTCATCAATTTGCACTGGAAAATTTTGATAAAATGTATTTCCGTTCTGATCTTTTACTGGATAAGGTGCTGTTCCATTTTTTCCAACGCCAATAGTATATACACGAATGCCAAATTTTTTCGCAATTTCAATAGCTGTATATGGATCAATATAACCTGCATTGTTAACACCATCTGTCATTAAAATAATCACTTTTGATTTGGATTTACTTTCTTTCAGTCGCGCCACTGCTGTTGCCAAACCCATACCAATGGCAGTTCCATCTTCAACCATTCCACTATGAATGTCTTTAAATAAATTCAGCAATACAGCATGGTCAATTGTAATCGGACATTGCGTAAAACTTTCACCAGAAAAAATAACCAATCCAATTCTATCATTTTTTCTTTCTTTAATAAAATTCATCGCCACTTTTTTTGCAGCTTCCAATCTGTCTGGTGTAAAATCGCGCGCCAGCATCGAACCAGAAATATCTAATGATAAAACAATATCGATTCCTTGTGTAGAAATTTCTTTTTCTGATAATGCACTTTGCGGACGTGCTAATGCAATCACTATAAAAACAAAAGATAAGATTTTTAAGAATGGTAATGCTTGTAATAATTTTACTTTAAACGAAGTTGGTTGCGATAAGACACCACCGTGTTGCGGAATATTGAATGTTGGAAAAAAGGTGTTTCGTTTATAATAAATCCAATACAACAAAAAGGGCAACGCCAACAATAACCAAAAGTATTGTGGATTTGCAAATGTGTATGGAAATAGGTTATTCATTTGTTATTGGTTATAAGTTATTAGTTATTCGTTGTTGGTATTGAAGTTATAGTCGATGCATTTTTTATTCCCTATAACTACGTAACCAATAACTTTTAACTATTTTCTTTTTTCTTTTCTTCTTCTACTTGTTTTGTTTTCGAAATAAAATTTTTCACAATTTTCATTGAGTTTTCGTTTTCAATAAAATCTGGTTGTGCTTTTGCGAATTTTACAAAATCACTTAATGTTAGTACTTCGTTTAATTCTTTTTTGAATGCTTGTTTTACAATTCCTTTATGCATAGATTCCATCAATTCTTCGGTTGTTTTTTCCATTGCAGGAACTTTGTAACGCAACTCAATATAAGTTCTGGCAACATCGGTTAGTCGTGAATAATATTCTTTTATATTTTGTTGCCAAACCTTTTCTTTTTCTAATTTTTCTAACTCTTTGAAAGCCCAAACATGCGGTGCTAATAAATATTTTTCGTCAATTGGAACTGGTTTTTTCTTTCTTTTGATGATAAACCAAACTATTAAACCAACTAATATTGCAAATGCGACAAACCCAATTGCGAATGGTAAAATTTCTTTAAAAGTATATGGAATTTTCAATGGTTCTTTAATTGGAATAATATCTTTTGAAGTGTCAATTTTTACACCAGCAACATGCATCAAAATTGCTTCAGATGTAATAGTATCAAGCGTTCCGTTGTTGTTTACCAAAAACTGAAACTGAGGCAACATAATTTGTCCAGTATCAAAAACTATTAAATTTACGAGTTGATGATATTGATTTTCACCACCTTTTTTTACCGTATCAATTGGTGTGAAATTGGCAACTTCAATAGTTTCAGAAATGGAATCTTTTAAATTTGGAAACGCAACTTTATTGTTAGATGATGCACTAACAAATAAATCAACAGGAATCCAATCGCCAATTAAGTATTCTTTTTCTTTAACGGTTGCAGTTGCTGTTTGTGCGAATGAGTTTAAGGTTGTGAATAAAAAAAATGAAATAATAAAGCAATGAAATAATTTAGTAATTCGGTTAAAATACCGACAAGCAAATTTTATTATTTTATTTAATTTAAAATCCATTATTATATTACTTCATTACTAAATTATTCAATTGTTTTAACTTCGCTTTTTAAAAAAATTCATCAATACATGTACATACGATTGACTGGTATTTATTTTCAGTTTATCTGCACCAGCTTTTAAAAAACTGTTGTCGTAATTTTTATCATAAAACCTTGCACGTTCTTTATAGATTCTTTGCGTTTCGGTATCGTTCGTGTCAATCCATTTAGTTTCGTTAGTTTCTACATCTTGCACTTGCAGTAAACCAATATTTGGTAATTCATTATCGAGTTGATCGTGAATTTTTACGCCAATTACGTCGTGTTTTTTGGCGATATGGCGCAACTCATTTTCATAATTTTCATCAATAAAATCAGATAGCACAAAAGCAATGCTTTTGCGTTTTACCATGTTGTTGAAATTTTCTAATGCTAAAGAAATATCTGTTTTATTGCTCTTTGGCTCAAAATTTATTATCTCACGAATAATGCGTAAAACATGCGATTTTCCTTTTTTTGGCGGAATAAATAATTCAATAGCATCACTAAAAAACAGCACGCCAACTTTGTCATTGTTTTGAATGGCAGAAAACGCCAAAACACCAGCAATTTCTGAGATAATTTCGTTTTTCAACTGTGTTTGCGTTCCAATAAAAGAAGATTTACTCACATCAATCAACAACATGATAGTGAGTTCGCGTTCTTCTTCAAATATTTTTACATGTGGTGTTTTGAAACGTGCTGTAACATTCCAATCAATATTACGAACATCATCACCGTATTGATATTCACGCACTTCAGAAAACGACATTCCACGACCTTTGAAAGCAGAATGATACTCACCAGAAAAAATGTGGTTCGTCAAGCCCTTGGTCTTGATTTCTATTTTTCGTACTTTTTTGAGGAGTTCGCTTACTTCCATTTTAGTTTATTGATAATTCTAATTTTAAAATGATTTTTCATTTTCAAATTTTCAAATTGGTTGATTTGAAAGTCAACTAAGGAACTTCAACTCGATTCAAAATTGTATCAATAATATTTTCTTGTGTGATGTTTTCAGCTTCAGCTTCGTAAGTGATGCCAATACGATGGCGCAATACATCATGTGCGACTGCGCGCACGTCTTCAGGTATAACATAACCGCGACGTTTAATAAACGCGTATGCTTTGGATGCCATCGCCAATGAAATGCTGGCACGTGGCGAACCACCATAACTTATTAGGTGTTTAAGATTATCAATTTTATATTTTACTGGTTCGCGCGTTGCGAAAACAATATCTAGAATATATTTTTCAATCTTTTCATCCATATATACTTCACGAACTGTATCACGTGCTTGCAAAATAGTTTGAGCAGAAATGACTGGTTTGATATTTGGATTATGACCAGAAACATTTTGTCGCATAATAGTGCGTTCGTCTTCAAATTCTGGATAACTAATTTTTACTTTCAACATAAAACGATCCACTTGTGCTTCTGGTAAATTATAGGTTCCTTCTTGCTCAATTGGATTCATGGTTGCCATTACTAAAAATGGCTCTTCTAATTTATAAGTCGAATCACCTAAAGTGATATGTCTTTCCTGCATAGCTTGTAACAAAGCACTTTGCACTTTTGCTGGTGCACGATTGATTTCATCAGCCAACACAAAATTGGAAAAAATAGGTCCTTTTTTTACTTCAAAGTTACCTTTTGCCTGATTGTAAATCATAGTTCCTAAAATATCAGCAGGCAACAAATCTGGTGTAAATTGTACACGTGAGAATTTAGTATCTATTGCATCAGAAAGAGATTTGATGGCTAATGTTTTTGCCAAACCAGGAACACCTTCTAATAAAATATGACCTTGAGAAAGCAATGCAATCATCAATCGTTCAATCATGTATTTTTGTCCAACAATGGATTTAGAGATTTCCATGTTGAGCAAATCCAGAAACGCGCTATTTTGTTGAATTTTTTCATTGAGTGCTTTAATGTCGATAGATTCCATAATTTATTAAATTTCGATTGACGTAAATAAGGTTTATTTTGAGTGTTGCAAAAATAGAACCAAGCTACGCTTAATGCAAATCTTATATTGTTAAAAAATGTTAGAGTTTGATTTATTTAAGTGATATTTTACAATGCTGATTTTAATAAAAAAAACCATCCGAAATGGATGGTTTTTTTGAGTATGTTATCTAGAAAATTAAAATGCTTTTGGTTTTTCACCTTTTGGTTTTGAGTAGTTCACGTTGTAACCAACATTTATTCCAATAATATCACGGAATTGAACTTGTTGTTTTTTGTTGTTTACATCACCTTTTACTGGTGTTAATACATCATTGTCCCAAACTAAATGTGTAAATACACTAGCAGATAAATATTTATTTACGTTGAAACCAATAGTTGTTTGCCAATCTACATCTATATTTTTACCATAGTTAGCTTTCGTTTCTCTAAATGCTGCACCTAAATTTGGATCAACCTGACCTTTTAGATAATTTTTGTAAGCTCTAAAGATAGATGAGATGGTTACTTTATCTTTCCAAAAACTTTGTTTGTAGGTAGCAATTAATACTGCACCAAATTCAGATTTTGTATGATTTGGACCAACACCATAAGCATTTAAACCAGCTAATCTATTGTCGCCAACAAAAGTAACTTTTGCAGCTAAAGGTGAGAAGAATAAAGAGAATTTATCGTTCGGAACATAATCTAAACCAATTGCACCTTCAAATACTAAAGGTGAGCCAGCTCTTGAAATGATAGAATCTTTAACACCTAGAGAATTTGCTGTATAAGTATTTGAAAATTGAGATCTTAAACTTCCATAAGCTGCAATGTATAACGGTTTGTAAACTTTGTAACCATATTTTGCAAAAATTTCCCAGTTATCAGCACTTTTAGTTGGTGTATATTTTTTGCTTGTAGGATATTTATCTCTTAAAAAATTAATACCATATTCCGCTGTAAAACGTGAAGAAAATAAATGTTTGTTTTTTTTGTAATCTGCATAAAAATTACCTCTGAAGTTTAAGCCAATTGTATTAGTTCCACCTGGAGCCCAATTTACAAAGGCAGCTTGGTTTACAGTCATTAATAAACCACCACCAAATTTCCAACCTTGGAATGTGTCTTCTAATTTTTTCTTGTCATCTGCAGACATTGCTTGCCCAGGAATTTGTTTTTCGATTTGCGCATACGTTTTTCCTAACAAGCTCATTAGTAACGCAGCTACCAGCATCATTTTTTTCATAAAATCTGTTTTTTTTTAATAAAATAAGTGTCTTTGTTTGTAATTACTTACAGATATGTAATTTATATAATATCTGTGTTGTGCGTATTGACGTGCAAAAGTACAAGGTGGTTGTTTGTAGAATTTAAAATTAATGTTATGAAATAGTTGTTGTAGCAACTAATTCTTAATAATCATTATAAACAAGTAGAGGAATCATAATTTTTGTATTAAATACTCGTACATTTTTTTATAAAGATCGTATCTATCTTGCCTGTTTCCTATGCCATGTGCCTTATCTGGATAGATGTATAATTGATAATTCTTATGTGCATCATTCAATGCATTTATTAGTAAAAGTGTATTTTGGAAATGTACATTATCATCTGTCATACCATGTGCTAAAAACAAATTTCCTTTTAATTCTTTTGCTTTGGAATTTGGATTAAAAAGATAACCAGATGGATTTTCTTCTGGCATATGCATATATCTTTCTGTGTAAATATTGTCATACATTTTCCAGTCAGTAACTGGTGCAATTGCCAAAGCTGATTTAAAAACAGTATTGCCTTCAAATAAACAGTTTGCTGCTAAAAAACCACCATAGCTCCAACCGAAAATACCAATTCTGCTGCTGTCGATAGTTGGTAGTTTCCCAAAATATTTAGCCGCGGCAATTTGGTCATCTGTTTCTTTTTTTCCTAAATTTAAAAAAACAGATTTTTTAAAATTCGCACCTTTTCCACTAGAACCATGATTGTCAACACAAGCAACAGCATATCCATTTTCTGCCAAAAAATTAAAGAATAAATCTCTTTGTAGTTGCCATTTATTTTCTACTTCAACATGATTTGGACCGCCATACACAAACAACAATAATGGATGTTTTTTGGTGCTTTCATTACTTTTAGGTTGAATAAGAAATGCATTTAATGAATCATTGTTAATCCAAATTTTTAAAAATTTTTTCTGAGGAATTGTTGTTAATGAATCTTGTAAACTTTGATTATTTTCAATAATAGTTGTAGTTAAGTTTTTTGTTTGAACCAAGCTGATTTTTGGAGAAATTTGAGCAGCAGAAAATAGATGTATGAAATAAGAAAAATCAGGTGAAAAAACTGCATCATTTGTTCCGTTTTGAGAGCTCAGTTTTGTCTTTTCTAAGGTTTGATAATTTATAGAAAAAAGTTGAGTTTCTATTTCATTTCCTTCGTTACTTTTGTAAAATATTTTTTTTGCTTGCTCGTCAATACCATATATTTCTATTACTTCGAATTTTCCACTTGTAATTTGTACTATTAATTTTCCATTTTCATCATAATGGTATAAATGATTAAATCCATCTTTTTCTGAAGTTATAAAAAAAGAATTGTCTGATAAGAAATTTATTGAATTTGGAATTTCAACATAACTATTATTTGATTCGAAATATAGTTGTCGCGTTAGTTTTGTTTTTACATTATAGCTAATTAATCGCAACGAATCTTGGTGTCGATTTAACAACATGTAGACAACTTCATCGCCAGTTGCATTCCAGTAAATTCTTGGTACATATTCGTAATGGAAAGGAATTTTTATAGTTTGATTTTTCTTCTTTTTCACATCATATATGCATAAAGAAACCTTTGAGTTTTCCTCACCAACTTTTGGATATTTATACGAAAAAATAGTTGGATAAGTTAAATCATAATAATATGGAATTTGGTATTCTTTTACATTTGTTTCATCAAATTTTAAATACGCGATTTTTGTGCTTTGTGCATTCCATTCATATAAACGAGTTGCTTCAAATTCTTCTTCATAAACCCAATCGCTTTTGCCATTAATAATAGAGTTCCATTTTCCATCAAAAGTTACTTGAATTTCTTCGCCAGAAAGTAAATCTTTATAAAAAAGATTATTAGATTTTATAAATGCAATTTTTTTGTCATCAGGTGAAAACTGAGGAAGCTGTTGTTTCTCTGTGCTTAAAGCTTTAATACCGTTTTTGTTGTCGAATAGATAATAACTGCAAGTTTTTGTACGTCTATATAAATATTCAGTTTCGCTCTCTAATAAAAAATAAGTATCGTTGTTTGAAATGGAAAAATGGTGCCAATTAGGTTTCCATAAGCTATTCTTTGTTTTGTAATCAGTTAATTTTAAAGTTTCCTTTTTATTTGCAAAGACATCAAAAAATGCCAAATTTTTTCCAGATTTAGTTTCCTCAAATTTAGCGTATAACGGTTTTTTGTGTAAAAATTGTATGTCATCTGCTTCAATTGGTGCATATTTTTGCTTTAAAAAAATGTTTTCAAGTGTTAATTGACAAAAACCTAATTTATAAGTAAATAAAATAAGCAAAAATGCCATTACCTTTATATAGAATTTGTACATGCAACAAAAATACGTTGTAAGAAATGAATTTTATAAAAATTTACACCATGAAGAATATTTTATTTTTATTGATTGCTTTTGTTTTCTTTTCTACAGAAAAATTATTTGCACAAGAAGAAATCTATCAACCAATAAAAGTAACTGATACGTTGTATGAGAACGCTAATAAATCAGAAACAAAAAAATTAGATAGATCTGAACGCAGAAAAGAATTAAAAGAACAAGAAAATGCACGTACTGAAGAAGAAAAGAAAAAAGAAATGTTAGATCGATTTCGAATTGGTTTAAATGATATTTCTATACAAATTGGCGCCGTAACAACATTGAGTATGTCTGCAACAGTTGGTTATATGGTTGTTAAAAAAAGATTAGAGTTAGGCGCTGGGCCATTGTTTATTTTCCAACGAGTAAGGTATACAAATGGCGCAGCACAAAATTATTTCGTTTATGGAGCTGCAGCTTACGCACGTGGTTTCTTGTATAAAGGAATTAATTTAGAAGCGCGATATGTGTTAGCCAACAGACCATCTGTTTATGATGCTAGCAGAAGAGTAAATGTAAATCATTTATTAATTGGTGGTGGTTATGTGCAGCCAGTTGGCAAGATTGCATATCTTAATATTTCAGCATTATTTAGTGTAATTAACACCGCAGAATCATTGTATCAAGGCACGTTTAGTAATAATTTTCCACTGATACTTAATTTAGGATTTAGTTTTGGTTTAGGTGGAAAAGATTAATTCAACCAAGTTAATTTTTTGCTCTTAGCAAGGATAACATCACCATTTTCTTTTGTGAATTTTACAGTAAATTGATGCGTCAACACATCAGTAGGTTTGGTATTTAATTTAAAATAAATATTTTTTGTAAAATCAGTCGTTGTATTCATTAAGTCTTTTAAGCTGCTGCCATTTTCTGTAATAATAGATAACAAATTTGTGTTTTTAAGATTGCCATTATACGTTGTATCGCTGCTAAGTTCTATTTCAGTTATCTTATTGCCAAGTATACTTGTATTAGGTAATGGTTCGCATGCAAATGCAGTATTTGTCAATGAAAAATTAAAATGATTCATCGTAATTTCTTTCAATTCAAAGGTTACAAAAATGAACAATGAATCACTATTTTTTATCGTGTCAAAATCAACTTGCGAACTAATAGAATCTGTAAAATTAGATAGATTTGTGAAATGATGAATTCCAGTAATTTTCTTTATGTCTAATTTAATGTTTTGAGGTGGCGCAGGTTTGCAACAACTAAACGGGAAAAAACCAATTAACACTAAAATAAAAAGTGATGCTAGAAAATGTTTGAGTTGCATGAAATCAGATTTATTACTTCAAAGGTATTATATCTAATCGTTTTTTCATAGTATCAAAATAAACAAGATAATTAGCTAGATTTTCTTTTGGAATTTGTTTTACAACATTTAATTTTTCACGCAATGGATCTACTTGCACACCATTTTTCCAAAAACGATAACACACATGCGGTCCAGTAGCTAAACCAGTTTGACCGACATATCCAATCACTTGTCCTTGTTGCACACGTCTGCCTGGTTGAATGCCTTTGGCAACTCGGGTCATATGTAAATATTGTGTTTCGTACATTCTATCATGTCTTATTTTTACATAATTTCCGTTATACTGTTTAAATTCTGCATTCAAAATAATTCCACTTGCAGTTGCAATAATAGGTGTGCCAGTTGGTGCTGCAAAATCAGTTCCTAAATGCGCTTTTTCAACTAATAAAACTGGATGAAAACGATGCAAATTAAAACGCGAAACAATAGAGCCACCTTTCTGCAACGGCGATTTTAAAAATGCTGTTTTCAAATATTTTCCTTTATCGTCCACATATTGATAACTGCTATCATCTTCTAAAAAATAATCGAGTGCATAAAATGTTTTCTTTTTTTGTTTGATACAAACTGCTTTCACATGACCAACATCTAAAAATTGTCCGTTGATACTAGTTTGATCATAAATAAATTGAATCGTATCATTCTTGCGTAAATTATTCACCGAAAATTTATTGCCAAGTGCTTTGTTTAATTGCTCTATTAGTTTTTGATCAAGGTTGTTTTCTTTTAACGATTTTGACAACGATTTTTGAATGATAGCAGCAAATTGAATTTCTGTAGTATCAATGTTTTTTTCAAAAAAAGAAATTTGTAACGGATGATATAAAATTGGCTTCTTCGTTTTTTTCTTTTTCTTCGATTTTTTTGAAACAATTTCTTCTGTTTGCTCAACAGGAACAAAACTAGTATCGGTACAATTGGCTATAATATACTCATAGTTCGAAGTTTTAAAGACCAAATATTGCAGTTGCGAAGTAGAGTCTGTTTCTTTGGTTAAAATAAAATATTTTTGTTTTGTAGTTGCCGTTTTAAAATCAAACGCATCTTTGGTTTCATTGATAAATTGTGCGAATTGATTTTTATCTAATTTTAAAGAAGTAAATAATTTTTGGATATTATCGCGTCTGCCAAATTCTTTTTCGCGCACATATAAACTATCGATTTCAATATCTAAAAATGTAGAAGAAACAGAATCAACACAAGGTTTTGCCAATTTAGTTGAATCAATTTTTAATGAATCAACAGAAGAATGGCTATCTACTTTTTTTTGTTGATTAGAACAAGAAAAGATAAACAGACATAAAATAAATAAACACAAAAAATGTCGAACGGCTTTCTTCATAAAAAATTGATTCCGTTCCGATTAATCGGAATTTCGGAACGCAAAGATAATAATATTTGATAATTTGAAGATTTTGCAGCGTTTTATAGCAAATTCTTAACAAAAACTAATGTAGTAAGAAATATAAAACGATTGGAATACAAAGTAAACGTATGATTTCCGCTGGTTTCGACCAGTTTTTATTTTCAAATAAACCACCAATATTTATCACTGAAAAAATGATAAAAAAAGTAGCGATATGTTTTTGTAAAGTATTAAATTTTGGATGTTCTGCATCACCAACTCCAAACAAGAAAAATGAAGCAAAAGCCAGCAACAACGCAAACTGAAACACTATATAAATATGAACATTTCGATTACTTTGAGCATCGTATAATTGTCGTTGCGTGTCTATTTCTTTTGGAACAATAGCGCCGCCTAAATATGCAGGTCGCCAACCTGGTTTTCTTAATAAAACCAAGAAAAAATCTTTTGCATTTTTTACTTTAGAAAGTTGTTGAAGAATCCAGCCATAATAATCAAAGTTGGCAACGGCAATGTTCCAGCTTTTTAATTGCGATGTAACACCATAATGTACTTCTTCTTCTTCGAGTTGAAATGTGGCAAACATTCTATCGAAAATAATCAACGTGCCACCGTGATTTTTATCAATATATTTTGGGTTCACGCCATGGTGCACACGATGATGCGATGGTGTATTGAAAAAATACTCAAACCAAGCTGGCATTTTATCAATTAATCTGGTGTGTATCCAAAACTGATACAAGGTTTGAATGGCAGCAATTGTTGCAAATAAAGTTGGACTAAAGCCAATAAATGCTAATGGTAAATAAAACCAAAATGAGCCAAATGTTTGTGTGGCTGATTGGCGCAAAGCAACCGATAAATTATATTCTTCACTTTGATGATGTACGACATGTGTGCCCCAAAGTACGCTTACTTCGTGCGATAAACGATGAAACCAATAATAGAAAAAATCAACACCAATAAATAACAAAATCCAAGTGTACCATTCATTCGGAATGTTTTTGAAAACACGAAAGTTATTGTAAATCCAAACATAAACACCAATAGTTACAATTTTTGTAAACACGCCAACCACTTGCGAAATAATACCAGAACTCAAATTGGAAATCGTATCATTTAAACGATACAGATTTGTCTTTTTCATTTTATTAATCAATAATTCTACTGCAATCAGAATAAAAAAAGCTGGTATAGAAAGTGTGATAAGGTTAAGCATGTGTAGTCAAAATAATATTTTAGGACTTAGAATAAAGTAATTCTCAAATTACTTATCAGCTTCCACAAAAATATACAAATCTTCGCTGTCTTTTTTCATCCAGTAATTTTCGCGTGCGTATTTTTCCATATTCTCAATACTGGAAAATGTTTCTTTTTCTACTTGTTTTACTTTTGCAATTTCTGTAGCATAATAATTTTCTTGTTTAGTTAATTCATGCACTTGCATAGCTAATTTTGCTTGAGAAATCAGCGTATTTTCACTAAAAAATAAAACATAAATAAAATATCCTAAAAAAAGCAAGATAAACTTATTGCGCAGCGGTGCTGGTATTTTTTCTTTCAATTTTGGATCTATGATAGGCATTCTCTTTTGACTATTTATTGCATAAAGATAAATTATAAAATCGCATTTTAAATAGATTCTTTTTCACATTTTTGCAATATTTAATGAAATTAAAATAGATTTTAGCGTAGAATTCATCGCCAATTGAAAATAATCTGATTGAAATTTATTTTCAAATCATCCAAATAGCACATTTTACTCAATATTATTATTTTTAAAAATTGTGCTCGTGAATGCAAAGCATTTCAAATTAATTCCTACATTTGCAACCCGAATTAGTCGGATAAACTTGCGGGTGTGGCGAAATTGGTAGACGCACTAGACTTAGGATCTAGCGGGCAACCATGGGGGTTCGAGTCCCTCCACCCGCACGAAATGTTGAATAGTAAATGATATACGTTTAAATACAGCGGCATTGTTTATTATTCAACATTTAATTTTTAAAAATTAAAGCTAACTTATAACTAATAACAATTACAACGTGAATAGTACACTAACCAATACAGATGCCTTGAATGCAATTATCAGCATTGAAATTTCAAAAGAAGATTATTTGCCAGCAGTAGAAAAAGCATTAACCACAGCAAAAAACAATGCTGTTATCAAAGGTTTCAGAAAAGGATTTGTGCCAATCGGTGTCGTTAAAAAAATGTATGGTAATTCTATATTATTAGATGAATTAAATAAAAAAGTTTCGGAAGCATTGAATAAACATATTGAAGAGCATAAAATAGATATGTTAGGTCGTCCGTTGCCTTTGCCAAATGAAAATATTCAGCTAGATATTAATAATCCAATTGATTATACATTCCAATATGAAATAGGTTTAGCACCAACAGTTGATGTTGCTATCAACAAATCAACTAAAGTTACAAAGAACTTAATTACTATCGATGATAAAACATTAGATGAGGAATTGGAAAAAGTATGCGTTCGATATGGCAAAGTTACCAATGAAGAAGAAGTGAAAGAAGGCAAGGAGCCAGTAACTGAGAAAGCATCATTAAACCAAGAATTGTTTGATCAAATTTATGGTCCAGGTGTTGTAAATTCTGTAGAAGAATTTAGAGAAAAAGTGCGAACTGAATTGGAAGGTTTTGCTGTTAGCAGCACCAACAATCAGTTCAAAGAAAACATCTACAATACCTTGATGGAAAATACAAAAATTGAGTTACCAGATGCTTTTTTGAAAAAATTCATCAAATCATCTAATGAAAAACCAATTTCTGACGAACAAATTGAAATTGAATATCCATCATTTGTAAGTGGTTTAAAATGGAATTTAATCACAGGGAAAATTGCGAAAGATAATGACTTCAAAATTGAAATGGCTGATATTAAAGAATTTTCAAAAAATGCACTTCGTCAGCAATTAATGATGTACAATCCTACTGGACAAGGTTTGCCAGAAGAAACACTCGACCAATTGAACAATAGTATGATGTCGAAAGAAGAACATGTCAAAAAGTCATACGATGGCGCATTGGAACAAAAATTGTTTACTTTTATCGAAAGTCAAATAACGATAGACGAAAAGTCTGTTGCATTTGCTGATTTTTTTGATAAAAAATAGTAGAGCGTATTGAGTACAACGTATTTAGTATTTTTACACAATACTATAATTGTAAATTTCGCAATACTTCAGTCGCAATACGATATACACATTACTCAATACTAAAACAACTAAAAATGGACTACGGAAAAGAATTCAGAAAATATGCTACCAAGCATCACGGATTATCTTCTATATATGTAGATGATTATTTACAAAAAAGCATCACCAACCTTACGCCAAATATCATCGAAGAGCGACCAATGAACGTGGCTGCCTTAGATGTCTTTTCTCGTTTAATGATGGATAGAATCATCTTCATGGGAACAGGTATCGACGATTATGTGGCTAATATCATTATGGCGCAATTATTATTTTTAGAATCTGCTGATGCAACACGTGATGTAATGATTTATGTAAACTCACCAGGTGGCAGCGTTTACGCAGGTCTAGGTATTTACGATACGATGCAATACATCAAACCAAATGTGGCAACTTGTTGCGTTGGTATTGCTGCTTCTATGGCTGCTGTTTTATTGTGTGCTGGCGAAAAAAATAAACGTAGTGCTTTAACACATTCACGCGTGATGATTCACCAACCAATGGGTGGCGCGCAAGGTCAAGTTTCTGAAATAGAAATTACCTACAAAGAAATTACCAAATTGAAAAAAGAATTGTACGAAATTATTGCGGATCATAGCGGACAACCATACGAAAAAGTAGAAAAAGACAGTGATCGCGATTACTGGATGACTTCTACAGAAGCTAAAGAATATGGTATGATCGATGAAGTATTAAGTAGAAAATAATGACAAGCTTTTCTAAAGTTCTAAACTTTAGAAAAGTTATAAAAATAAAAATGCCATCGCAAAAGTGATGGCATTTTTATTAAAGCACACCATTTTTTTGTACTTTTGAGCTGTTAAATACAAATAACTTATATCAAATAACGCATAACTTCTTCATACATGTCTAAAAAAAATCAAAATAAATGTAGCTTTTGTGGCAAACCGAAAGAAGAAGTAAAAATTCTGATTGCTGGTTTAGATGGTCACATTTGTGAAAATTGCGTAGCGCAAGCTAAAACTATTTTAGATGAAGAGTTTTTTTCGCATAAATCAACAAATAAATCTTCTCAACTCAAAATTCAAAAACCAAAGGCAATCAAAGAATACTTAGATCAGTATGTAATTGGACAAGACGAAGCCAAAAAAGTGATGGCTGTTGCTGTGTATAATCATTATAAAAGATTAAACCAACCAGAAACAAAAGACGAAGTAGAAATTGAAAAATCGAATATTTTAATGGTTGGTGAAACTGGAACTGGCAAAACATTATTGGCAAAAACAATTGCTAAATTATTGAACGTGCCGTTTACTATTGTCGATGCCACTATTTTCACCGAAGCAGGTTACGTTGGTGAAGATGTGGAAAGCATTATTTCGCGTTTGTTACAAGTGTGCGATTATGATATTTCTGCTGCTGAAAAAGGAATTGTGTTTATTGATGAAATTGATAAAATTTCGCGCAAAGGCGACAATCCGTCTTTGACTCGCGATATAAAAGAAGGTACGCAACAATCTTTATTAAAATTAATAGAAGGAACCGAAGTGTTGGTGCCGCCAAATGGTGGAAGAAAACATCCTGAACAAAAATTATTGAAAGTAGACACAAAAAATATTCTATTTATTTGTGGTGGTTCGTTTGATGGAATTGATAAAGTTATTGCAAAACGTTTGAAAACATCTACTGTTGGTTTCAAAAAAAATAAAGAAGAAGATGCAATTGATAGAGAAAATTTATTGCAATATATTACGCAACAAGACACCAAAAGTTTTGGCTTGATACCTGAATTAGTTGGTCGTTTACCAGTGCTAACCTATTTAGAACCTTTAGACAAAGCAACTTTAAAACAAATTTTGGTAGAACCCAAAAATTCGTTGGTAAAACAATACAAAAAATTATTTTCTATAGAAAATATTGAATTAAATATTGATGATGAAACCTTAGATTTTATGGTAGAAAAAGCCATGGAATATAAATTAGGAGCACGTGGTTTGCGTTCTATTTTTGAAGCCATTGTAAACGATGCGATGTTTGAGTTACCATCAACAGATATTGATAAATTCTATCTTACTTTAGAATACGCACAGGAAAAACTGAACAAATCTAAAATGGCGAAGTTGAAAGTTGCGTAGAGTAACAACTAAATTCTCATCAATTTTTCTTATCAGCTTATGTGATTTATGTAACAATATTTAAAACTATGGAGTACATTTCTTTATTATCTTTGTAATCTATAATCATTCATTCACTAATTCTAAAAATTTATAAAAAATGGCTTTCGAATTACCACAATTACCTTATGCACACGATGCATTAGAACCACATTTTGATACTTTAACAATGCAAATTCATCATGGTAAACACCACAACGCGTATGTAACCAACTTAAATGCTGCCTTGGCTGGCACTGAAAACGAAGGAAAATCGCTGATAGAATTATTAGCTACTATCTCTACACTTTCACCTGCAGTGCGCAATAATGGTGGTGGACATTTCAATCACTCATTATTTTGGCAAATTTTATCACCAAACGGTGGAGGCGAGCCAACCGGAAAAATTGGCGAAGCAATTATTGCAACATTTGGCTCTTACGATAAATTCAAAGAAGAATTTACCAAAGCAGCAACAACACGCTTTGGTTCAGGTTGGGCTTGGTTATGTGTAAAACCAGATAAAACTATCTGCATTTGTTCATCACCAAACCAAGATAATCCATTAATGGATTTGTCTGAATGTCCTGGAACGCCGATTTTAGGTTTAGATGTTTGGGAACACGCCTACTATTTACATTACCAAAATCGCAGACCAGACTATATTGCTGCATTTTATAACTTAATTAACTGGACAGAAGTAAACAGAATGTATGAAGCAGCGTTAAGTCTGTAAAGTATAATTCAGAAATAAAAAAAACGTCCTCAATTTTGAGGACGTTTTTTTTATAAGATTTATAATTACTCAAATCACATCTATCAAAAACATCAAAGTTCAGACAACTATTCTTTCACAAACGTCTGACTCGAAACTTTTCCGTCTTGCATAAAAACAGCCAATTGGTACAAACCTTTTGGTAATGTTTGCAGTGAAATTACTTTAGAAACTTTATCAGTTTCTATTTTCTCATCATAAACAATCTGTCCAATAGCATTGATAATTTTTAGCGTTATCGTTTGCTTAGTTTTAAAATCAATGTCAACACTTAATTTATCATACGCTGGATTTGGAAATACTGAGAATTTCTCAATTGTTACGTTTTTATTATTAGTACTTAATGGAATATTATATATTGAATCTGAAACCGCTTTACATCCATTAATATCTGTTATTTCTACTTTATAGTAAGCAGCTAAATTTGGATGTATTGTATCTTGTGTAGAGCCAATTAATAAATTTCCATTTTGATACCATTTATAAGAAAAACCACTTTGAGTTTTTAAATATCCACCAAAAATTGAAATTGTTGGTTTGTCCAAAGTATCTAAATTAACTAACGTAAAACTATCTTTTACCACACAATTATTACTGTCTTTTAAAGTCAAAATATATTTTCCATTCGATAAACCACTATTAGACGAAGTCATATTTCCATTATTCCAGCTATAAGTATAAACTTGGTTGCCACCAGTTCCTTGTATTTGTATCGAGCCGTTTGCTACATCAGGACAACTTGGATTTACCAATTGCACTAAATTAATTTTCACAGTGTCAGGTTTGACCAAAACAAAGCTATCTTTGCGCACGCATCCAATTGCATCGGTTGCAGTAACAACATATTTTCCAGCTGATAAATTTGAAATGGAATTGCCTGTATTGGTTGGTGTCCACGAAAAAGTAACTGCACCATTACTTCCAATGCTATTCATTTGAATTTGTCCATCAGTGGTATTAAAACAAGATGGGTCTTTTTTGTTTGCCAAACTAATTCTAAACGGCGAACATAATTCTCTGATTTTATAAATCACGCCGTTTCCAACATTTGCAGCATACAATTCGCCACGAATATCTTCACCAAAACTTGAAATAGAAACACCAGTTAATGGTTTTCCAATTGCAGTAGAAATAAAGTTTGCACCTTGTTTTTTTATCAGCCAAAAATTCGCAGAGGCATAGTCAGCACAAATATAATATGCTGATAAATCAGGATATTTATTGCCTCTGTAAACAAAACCACCAGTTACAGCAACGCCACCATTCGTTCCATGATCATACTCAAAAATTGGCATTTTGTAAGTAGATGCACTAGCGCAACCTGCAGTGTTGTAGGCGTGCGTTCCTTCGTAACAACGCCATCCATAATTTTCGCCACCATTGCTGGTGCTTGCTTGAAAGTTAACTTCTTCCCAAGCACCTTGTCCAACATCTGCAATCCATAAATCATTCGTTTGTCTGTCGAAACTAAAACGCCAAGGATTGCGCAAACCATATGCCCAGATTTCTTGCTTCACGTTGGTTTGTCCAACAAACGGATTGCTTGCAGGAATGGTATAGGTAGTATCAAACCGATTTACATTTAAGCGCAAGATTTTCCCCAATAAACTATTTTTATTTTGTCCATTTGCATTGGGATCGCCACCGCTACCACCATCTCCAGATGCAACATATAAGAATCCATCACTTCCAAATTTTATGCAACCACCATTA
>Ga0075152_10001046_pt1 | contig 20040 bp, 12 predicted proteins | sample JI61114C2DNA_FD_70964 | JGI IMG/M metagenome (GOLD analysis project Ga0075152, IMG submission 70964) | Wastewater effluent complex algal communities from Wisconsin, to seasonally profile nutrient transformation and Carbon sequestration -... | ecosystem: Engineered > WWTP > Effluent > Algae...
CTGCGGCCGACATTGCACGACAAGATTGCCAACAAAACATAAGACCGCCTCGTCTTTTTGCGTGAATGTTGTTGTTTTAACTTTGACCAAACCACATTCCGGCCGCGACCTCGAGGTGCGCACATCAAGAATTTCACATTCGACGTATAGCTCATCCCCGGGTCTTACAGGTTGCGGCCAACGCAGCTCTTCGACTCCGGCCCCGACAACCCCTCCGGCCGGATTGAGATCACTCGCAAGTATTAAGCGGATCGTCAAAGCAGTTGTGTGCCACCCACTTGCAGCCAATCCACCAAATATAGTGCCTTGCGCAGCTACTTCATCAAGGTGGAATGGTTGAGGATCGAATTCGGCCGCAAATGCGATTATTTGTTTCTTATCGACTTGTAGTGATCTGGACCGAAAAATCTGCCCAGCTGAAAAGTCTTCGAGATAGCGAATTGTCACTTCATTGTTTCCTTCTTGAACATTGCTGTGCGAGAAGTCGCTGCGCAAAATTTGCACCCCATGTCGCGCTTTGGGGTCTCTCTACATATTTGGATAGTTCGGTCCACCGCCACCTTCCGGCACCGTCCAGTTGATGTTCTGGGTCGGGTCCTTGATGTCGCAGGTCTTGCAATGCAGGCAGTTCTGCCCGTTGATCTGGAGCCGTGGCTTGCCCTCCTCCTCGCCGAGGATTTCATAAACGCCGGCCGGGCAGTAACGCGTTTCCGGCGAGCCGTACTTGGCGTAATTGATGCTGATGGCGACGCTTTCATCCTTCAGGCGCAGGTGCGTCTGCTGGTTTTCCTCGTGGTTGGTGGCCGAGAGGAAGACCGATGACAGGCGGTCGAAAGTCAGTTGGCGGTCGGGCTTCGGGTAGGCAATCTTCGGATGGCTGTTCTTGTCGCCGAGCTGACTGTGGTCGTCGTGGTGATGCAGGGTCCACGGCGCCTTGCCCTTGAATACATAGGTGTCGATGGCGCCATAAGCGAGCGCGCCCCACAGGCCCCACTTGAAGGCCGGGCGGATGTTGCGCACCTTGTACAACTCATCCCACAGCCACGACTGCTTGATCTGCTCGGCGTATTCGCTAGCTTCCGCCCCGGCCTTGTCCTTGGCCAGATGCTCGAAGACCGCCTCGGCGGCGACCATGCCCGACTTCATCGCCAAGTGCGTACCCTTGATCTTGGGCACGTTGAGGAAGCCGGCCGTGTCGCCGATGAGCAGGCCGCCCGGGAAGGTCAGCTTGGGTACCGACTGGTAGCCGCCTTCCGACAGCGCACGGGCACCGTAGGAAATGCGCCGGCCGCCTTCGAAGAAACCGCGGATGGCCGGATGCGTCTTGTAACGCTGGAATTCCTCGTAGGGCGACAGCCACGGGTTCTTGTAATCGAGCCCAACAACCATGCCGACGGCGACCAGGTTGTTTTCCAGGTGGTAAAGGAAGGAGCCGCCATAGGTGTCGGACTGCAGCGGCCAGCCCACCGTGTGCACGATCAGCCCGGGCTGGTGCCTGGCCGGATCGATTTCCCACAGCTCCTTGATGCCGATGCCGTAGGTTTGCGGATCGACGCCGTCGCGCAGATTGAATCTGCCGAACAGCTCCTTGGTCAACGAACCACGGCAGCCTTCGGCGAAGATGGTCTGTTTGGCGTGCAGTTCCATGCCGGGCTGGAAGTTGTGACCGGGCTGGCCGTCCTTGCCGATGCCGAGGTCGCCGGTGGCGACGCCCTTGACCGAGCCATCCTCGTGGTAAAGCACTTCGGCCGCGGCGAAGCCGGGGTAGATCTCAACACCCAGCGCTTCGGCCTGCTCACCGAGCCAGCGGGCGAGATTGCCCAGGCTGATGATGTAGTTGCCGTGGTTGCCCATCTGCGGCGGCGTCGGCAGTTTGTACGAGCCGCCTTCGGTCAGGTAAAGCAATTTTTCTTCGCCGGCTGGCGTGTTGAGCGGCGCGCCGCGTTCCTGCCAGTCAGGAAAGAGTTCGGCCAGCACGTGCGGCTCGAGCACCGCACCGGACAGGATGTGGGCGCCGATTTCGGACCCTTTCTCCAGCAAGCAGACCGAGACTTCCTTGCCGGCCTGTTCGGCCAACTGCTTGATGCGGATCGCCGACGACAGCCCAGAAGGGCCGCCGCCGATGATCACAACATCGTATTCCATCGCATCGCGATCGGTTCGATTCATTATTATCGCTCTTGGTATAGAGGGTGTTAATCGAGAGCTTCGGCAAGCGCCGGAATGGTTTCGAACAACTGACGTGGTAATCGACGACTCGCTTCGCAGGAACCAGGATTTTCATCAAATCACTCGCCATTGAAGAAGCTTAAAAAATGGTTTGGAGGAGTCACTCCCCCAAACCGGGAACTGCCGGCAGTATGGAATTACTGACCGACAGAGGAGAGGTCGATTAACTTGAAATCAGGCACCGAAAATCTCGTCGCCAAGCGTTGCCAAAGCGTTATCGCCAGCTTTAACCGTCTCGGAATAGGCCGCCGCCATGGGTAATAGTTGGTCGGCGTAGAAGTGGGCGGTAGCAATTTTCGCGCGACAGAAAGCCTGATCGCCTTCGCCCTTGTCGAGATAGCCCGCCGCTGCCAATGCGGCCTTGCCCATGAACCAACCGCCGGAAACAGTAACCGCCAGATGCAGATAGGGAACGGCTGCAGTCAACACCCCGGACAATCCCGTTTTGGCATTGGCGGCCAGCCATTCAGTAGCGCTTACCCAGGTTTGCAGGGAGTCCCCTAAACGCTTGCCGATGGCCTGTAGTTCTGGATGAGCTGAAGCACCAAGAGCCTTGGCAGTCGAGGCCACTTCTCCGAAGACGACACGGGCAGTTTCCCCTTGGTCGCGCATCAATTTGCGGAACAGCAGGTCGTTGGCCTGGATACCTGTCGTTCCTTCATAGATCGTCGTGATTCGTGAATCGCGCCAGTGCTGGGCTGCACCGGTTTCTTCGATGAAGCCCATACCGCCATGGATCTGGATACCAAGCGAAGTGACCTCGATACCCATTTCCGTGCTGCCGCCCTTGACAATGGGAATCATGAATTCGGCGAGATAAAGCTTGCGCTTCTTCTCGTCGGCATCGGTTTCGGCATGAACCCGATCCAGCAGGCCCGATGTGTAATAGGCCACGGCGCGACAGGCTTCCACCCGCGACTTCATCAGCATCAGCATGCGCCGGATGTCGGGATGCTTGTCGATGGTCACCAAGGCCTCGCCGGTGACGGCATCACGTCCTTGCTGGCGTTCGCGGGCATAGCCAAGCGCTTGCTGGTAGGCACGCTCGCCAAGCGCAACGCCCTGCAGGCCGACACCAAGGCGGGCCTCATTCATCATGATGAACATGTATTCGAGGCCGCGATTGGCCTCGCCGAGCAGGTAGCCGACCGCACCGCCGTTGTCGCCAAAGGCCAGCACACAGGTCGGGCTGGCATGGATGCCAAGCTTGTGTTCGATCGAGACACAGTGGGCATCGTTGCGCTCGCCGAGCGAGCCGTCTGAGTTGACCAGGAACTTCGGCACCAGGAACAGCGAGATTCCACGCACACCGGCCGGTGCATCCGGCAGACGGGCAAGCACGAGGTGGACGATGTTGTCCGTCATGTCGTGATCGCCATAGGTGATAAAAATCTTCTGGCCGAAGACGCGGTAGCTGCCATCGGCCTGCGGCTCGGCGCGGGAGCGGATCAAGGCGAGATCGGAGCCGGCCTGCGGCTCGGTCAGGTTCATCGTGCCGGTCCATTCACCGGTGATCATCTTTTCCAGGTAGATCGCCTTCAGCTCGTCGCTGGCGCAGGTCAGCAGGGCCTTGACTGCACCCGTGGTGAGCAGCGGGCCGAGCGAGAAGGAAAGATTGGCCGAGCAGACCATTTCCTTGACGACGGTCGCCAGCATCTCGGGCAGGCCCTGCCCGCCGAACTCGGTCGGCGACTCAACGCCATTCCAGCCTGCTTCACAGAAGGCCTTGTAGGCTTCTTTCCAGCCGGGCGGCGTGCTTACGCCATCCGGCGTCAGCGTACAGCCCTGCTGATCGCCGATGCGGTTGAGGGGCGCCAGCACTTCGCCGGCAAACTTGGCGGCTTCCTCGAGAATGGCGTCGGCCATGTCCGGCGTCGCGTCTTCAAAGTCGGGAAACTGGCTCAGCTCCTTGAAGCCGGCAAGTTCATCCATCACAAATCGCATGTCCTTGACAGGTGCGCGGTAATCACTCATCGGTTCTTCTCCTTACAGACGTTCAAAAATGCCGGCTGCACCCATGCCGGTGCCGATACACATGCTGATCATCCCGTACCGGCCGCCAACCCTCTGCATGCCGTGAACCAGCGTGGCGGTCCGGATGGCGCCAGTCGCCCCGAGGGGATGGCCGAGGGCGATCGCTCCGCCCAACGGATTGACCTTGCCCGGGTCGATCTGCAAGTCCTGCATCACGGCCAGGGCCTGCGCGGCAAAGGCTTCGTTCAGCTCGATCCAGTCCAGTTGTTGCTGTGAAATGCCGGCCTGTTGCAAGGCTTTGGGTATGGCCGCAACCGGGCCGATACCCATGATTTCCGGCGGCACGCCGGCCACCGCAAAGCTGCAGAAGCGGGCCAGCGGGGTGAGGTTGTAACGCTTGAGGATCTTCTCGGAAACCAGCAGCACGGCACCCGCGCCATCCGACATTTGGGAGGCATTGCCGGCCGTCACCGTACCTTTGGCATGGAATACCGGTTTCAGCTTGCCCAGGCTGTCGACCGTGACGTCGTTGCGGGCGCCTTCGTCGTTCTCGGCCAGGCGCTGGCGGGTTTTAACCTGCCCGGTTTTCAAGTCCGGCAAATGCTCGTCGATCGCATAGGGCGTGATTTCCGCCTTGAAGTGCCCGGCGGCGATCGCTGCGCAAGCCCGACGATGCGACTCGGCAGCGAAGATGTCCTGGGCTTCGCGGCTGATCTGCCATTGCTGGGCGACCTTCTCGGCGGTCAGGCCCATGCCGTAGGCAATGCCCCGCTGTTCATCGAAGACGGCGGGATTGGCCGCAACCTTGTTGCCCATCATGTTGGTCATCACCGACATCGACTCGGTGCCGGCGCCGATCATCACGTCGGCCAGGCCGAGGCGAATCTGGTTCGCCGCATCGGCCACGGCCTGCAGGCCGGACGAACAGAAGCGGTTGATGGTGATGCCCGGCACGACGTTCGGCAGGCCGGCCAGCAGCACGCCGATGCGTGCAACGTTCATGCCTTGTTCCGCTTCGGGCATGGCGCAGCCGACGATGACATCGCCGATCAGGGCCGGGTCCAGCCCCGGCGCCTGGGCCATCACGCCCTTCAGGACGTGGGCCAGCATGTCGTCCGGCCGCACGTTACGGAACATGCCCTTGCGCTTGGCGACCGGTGTCCGGGTCACGGCGACGATGTAGGCGTCTTGTATCTGTTTACTCATGGTTGTCTCCGCCTTCTTAATTACGCAAGGGTTTGCCGGTTTCCAGCATGTGCTTGATGCGTGCCTGGGTTTCCGGGGTTTTCAGGAGTTCAAGGAATTGCTGGCGTTCGACCGCCAGCAGCCAGTCTTCATCGACCAGGCTGCCGTATTCGATATCGCCTCCACAGAGGGCAACGGCTACCGCCCGGGAAACGCGATAGTCGTGGGCCGAGATCATCCCGCCCTCGATCATGTTGACCAGGTTCATTTCCATGGTCGCGATGCCGGTCCGCCCTGCAACCGGCACGCCACGCGCCGGAACGGGCGGGGCATAACCGACATCGGCCAGCAATCGGGCTTCCTTCAGCGCCACGAAGAGCAGTTCGCGCGGATGGAAGAGAATGGTGTCGTCCGCCTTGGCAAAGCCAAGATCGATGGCTTCATGCGCGCTCTTGCCGGTCTTGGCCATCGCCACATTCATGAAGACCGGCAACAGATTGCCCATCACCTCGCCCGGCGTGCCCGACTGGGCCGCCCAGCGGGCAGCTCGCAGCGCCAGTTCCTTGCAGCCGCCACCCGCCGGGATCAGGCCGACGCCGACTTCGACGAGGCCAAGATAGCTTTCCAGCGCCAGCACGCGCTTGGCGGCATGCATGGCGAACTCGCAGCCACCCCCGAGCGCCATGCCCTGCACGGCGGCCACCACCGGCAGCGGCGCATACTTGATCGCCATTGCCGCTTGCTGGAACTTGGCAACCGTCCGTTCGAGCAGCGCGAAATCCCCGGCGACACAGGCATCGCTGACCTGCTTGAGATTGGCGCCGACGGCAAAGGGCGCGTCGTGCCAGATAACCAGGCCATCCAGACTGCCGGCCGCTTGCTGGAGTGCCGCCAGCACACCGTCGAGCACCTCGTCGCCGATGGCGTGCATCTTGGACTCGAAGGAAATGATGCCGATGCCGGCGTCAACCGCCGGCAGGCGCCACAGTCGAACACCGCCGTTCTCGAACAGAGTCTCGCCGCTGCCCTCAGCTTGGGCCAGGGTTTCGCCCAGGAGCAATTCCGGGAAGAGTTGCCGGCGATAGACCGGCAGGGTCGAACGCGCCACGTCGCACTGACGGCTGGCCGACCACGAACCGGCGGCGCCATGCACGCCAATGCGAGCCTTGTCCATCACCCAGGCCGGCAACGGCACCTTGCTCATTGCCTTGCCGGCGGCGACATCGGCGGCAATCGCCTGCGCGGTTTCGGCCCAGCCGGCTGCCTGCCACATCTCGAATGGGCCTTGCGCCCAGCCGAAGCCCCAGCGCAGCGCGAAGTCGACATCGCGGGCGTTGTCGGCGACGTTTTCCAGTTGCACGGCACAGTAGTGGAACAAGTCACGCAAAATGGACCACAAGAACTGCGCCTGTGGATGATTCGAATTGCGCAGTGCCACCAGGCGCTGGGCAGGGTCGGCAATCTTCAGCGCAGTCGCAACTTCCTCGGCAATCACATCGCTGGACGGGCGGTAATTGAGTTCGGCGATGTCGAAAACCTGAATTTCCTTGCCTTGTTTGCGGAAGATGCCGCGCTTGGCTTTCTGACCCAGCGCACCTTGCTCGATCAGCCCGTTCAACCAGCCCGGCACCGAGAAATAGGCATGCCAGGGATCGTCAGGCAGCGTGTTCTGCATGGTGTTGATGACATGGGCCATGGTGTCGAGCCCGACCACATCGCCAGTCCGGTAGGTGGCGCTTCTTGGACGGCCAATCTTTGGACCGGTCAGGCCATCGACGGTATCCAGACCGAGGCCGAAGGCGGCGGTGTGATGCATCACCGCCAGAATGGAGAACACGCCGATCCGGTTGGCCACAAAGTTGGGCGTATCCAGCGCCCGCACGACGCCCTTGCCCAGACGCGAGGTCAGCCAGGTTTCGAGGCCGTCGAGTGTAGGGGCGGCGGTGCCGCGAGTGGCAATGATTTCCACCAACGGCATGTAGCGTGGCGGGTTGAAAAAATGGATACCGCAGAAGTTGGGGCGCAGCGCTGCGGGCAAGGCTTCGGCCAAGGCATTGATCGACAGACCGGATGTGTTGGAGGCGATGATTGCGGTCGACGACAGGAACGGCCCGATTCTGGCGTAAAGGTCGTTCTTCCAGTCCATCCGTTCGGCAATGGCTTCGATGATCAGATCGCAGCCCGTTAGCAATTCCAGGTTGTCGTCGTAATTGGCCGCATCGATATATTGCAGCTTGTCACGCGTCACCAGCGGCGAAGGTTGCAGGCGTTTCAGTCCGTCGAGCGCTTTTTTGACGATACCGTTCTTGTCGCCCTCTTTGGCTGGCAGATCGAAAAGCACGACTGGCACGTTGGCATTGGCCAGGTGGGCGGCAATCTGCGCCCCCATCACGCCGGCACCGAGGACGGCCACTTTCCTGACAATCAAATTTTTCAAGCTGTTCTCCTTTTTTAATAGCTCTAAAAGCTGTAACCGACGGCCAAAGACAAATAATCGCGATCGCGCTGGCTGTCGAAATCGCCGCCTTTGCCCAGCACAGTGAAATAACTCAAGTCGGCAAAGTAGCGTTTCTGGTATTCACTGCGCAGCGATATATTGAGAATCTTGCGACCCTGGTTGAAGGTGTTATCGTGCGTCCAGCCCTTGATGTCATGGGCAAAACCAATGGTCGGAACGAAGTCTGCGCCGGCCAGCAAACCGGAATAGCGAGCCGATGCCCGCAAGCGATAACCCCATGAGTCTTCAGAGACATAGCCATCGTTACTGCAGGTCGCAGTAGCGGCTGTACACAGGCCGTTCACCGGGCCCAGACCGAAAACAGTAGATCGCCCATAGCGACGCTGGTTAACATCCGGCAAATTTGGGTAGCGCCGGTAACCGGCCTCACCGGCCAATATCAGCGTGTCGGCCCCGAGCACGCCCTTCACCGGGCGAAGCGCACCTAGCTGCAATTGCATCATCTGCTTCCGGTCGAAAGCATGGAAAGTGCTTCCGGCGGCCGTATTGGTGGCATCCTGTCGCAGCTGTGTTGGCGCAGTATTCGACAGGAAGGCATTGAGCAAATCCGTACCATTCAGCCCGAGCGGCTGGTTCGGGCGATAGGTGAATTCGCTGAACAGGGTGGCACCAGCAAGCTTGCTTTCAAGACTCAATCCCCAGACGCGAACATTGTCCGCATATTCCGTCCTGTATTGGACATTCAGCCCGCCAGGATCGCCCGGAATGTAGGGCGTCGCACGCGTGCTTTTGACCACATCGAGATTAGGGAGCCGATTGTGATATTGCGCAAAGTGCAGACCAAGATTGGTGTTCAATGACTCCAGACGCAAACGATAGGCAAGCCCGAACTGTCCACTGTCATCAGGTTCAATCGTATCCGCCCTTTTGACAAAATTACCCGTCGCGAATTTGGCTCCGTCGGTCAGCGCACCGCCAGGAAAGACACCGTTGCACCCTTCGGCGACATAATCCGACGCGGAGAAAAAGGTGCCGCAACCGGGCAGTTCGCTATGCCTGAACATGAACTGATAAAAAGCCTCAAGCGATTGGTTTTCGACAAATTGCCAGCGAGCGGTAATTTGCGGCAGGGGAATGGTGCTTTCTGCAGCAAGCGCGCCCGGGCGGCGGAAAGCACCGATATCAATCGGGCTGATGGCCGACAGTCCGCCGCCGATGCTGGATCGTTCTCCCCACTGCTGCAGAACCTGGTTGCCCAGACGCACGTCCAATGCCTGCCCGCCGACCGCGAAGCGCTGACCAACATAGGCATTCATCAGGGCCACACCGGAATACTTGGCCAAGGAATCAAAGCCATTGTCGGAAAGTGGCTCGCCAGCCCGATACCCGTTTGGCAGGTTGCCCCACTGGCGCTCATCGTTAGACAACCCATAGTCATACCAGGCCTTGGCGGCGAGAACGACTTCCGTGTCTTCACGCTTCAGGCGCAATTCGCTATATGCCTTCAGCACCGTAGAAACGGTGTCACCTCTTTTATAGTTCAGGTTACTGTCATCATCGTTCTGGCCGGTGAGCGCATTGCCGCCCATACCTTGACTAGCGCCGTTAGCCTGGAACATGAGGCTCTGGTCCTGCGACTTCATTCGCGTCTGGGTGCCCAGTACGACAGTGGTGTTAACGCTGCCCTTCCATTCCCCCAATTCAAGTTCAGCCGCATTGGCGAATCCGCCAAGGCAGGTGCCAAACATTGCCAGCAGGCCGACAAGCGGTCGACGGCGGAAGGGCAAGGTCACAAGCTGTGTGCAAATCATGAAATATCTCCTCCTTTTTGTAATTGTCAGGCGCGCGCTAAAATTAAGTGCAGCGACGAGGGATTGAGTCGTCGGGCAATTGACCGGTTGCTCAACCAACCGACCTCCGCGCTATTGCGCGAAGTGGGGCGAAACACCGTAGCCATGAAAAGGACTGACTTGCGATCAGGGCAAGGAGATGGCGCCAATCGCCCTGGGCTAGCTCAACGCGATTGCCCGAAAATTGAACAACCGCCCACGCAAAGCCTCGACCTTGAAACTCCAGCGGAGGTCTTTGCGAGGGAAATCATTAACTTTCAACCCGGTGTTGCACTTCAGAGTTGAAGCCGCCCTGCTGATTCAGGCCTGTTCCTCGCGCATGGCCTTTTTATTCAGCTTGCCAACGCTGGTACGGGCAAGGTTGTCGACAAAGCGCACCTGATCGGGGACGGCAAATTTGGAGATCTGCCCCTCCTCGGCACAGCGCAGAACATGCTGTTTGATGTCGTCGACCGTTGCAGTCTGATCAGCCTTGAGCACGATCATCGCCAGCGGACGTTCGCCCCATTTGTCGTCCTTGATGCCAATGACGGCAACCTCGCTCACCGCAGGATGCTGGGAGATAATGCTTTCCAGCTCGAGAGAGGAGACCCATTCGCCACCGGTCTTGATGACATCTTTCAAACGATCGGTCACCGTCAGCATGCCTCGCGGGTCAATGACCCCAATATCGCCGGTGTGTAAATAGCCACCGGACCAGAGCTCTTCTGAGGCAGCAGGGTTATGCAGGTAGCCCTGAGTCAGCCAAGGCGCACGAACGACGATTTCGCCGCTCGCCTTGCCATCACGCTCGACATCGAGCATTTCTTCATCAACCGTATGCAATTCAACCAGGGGAATCGAATAGCCTGCTTTGATCCGCTCGGCAGCCTGGGCATCGACATCGGCGCCGGTATCGCCTCGTACTTGGACGATGCTCATGATCGGGCAGGTTTCCGACATGCCGTAGCCGGTATAGACGTCAATTCCTCGCGCCAGAGCAGCAACAGCCAGGCCTTTGGGAAAGGCTGCGCCACCAATGATCATTTTGCAGCGCGACAGATCAATAGCCTCCCCTGCCTTGCTCTTCAACAGCATGTGCAGGATGGTAGGAACACAGTGCGAGAAGGTCACACCTTCGCTGGCAATCAGCTGCAGTAGCGTATCCGGAGCGAAACGACCTGGATAAACCTGTTTCAGGCCGAGCATGGTTGCGACGTAAGGAATTCCCCAGGCATGCACGTGAAACATCGGTGTGATCGGCATATAGACGTCGTCACGATGCAGCCGACCTTGTCCGGCGGCAGTGCCGAGGTATGCTGTCGCGGCCAGGGTATGCAGAACAAGCTGGCGATGGCTGAAATAGACACCTTTGGGCAAGCCGGTCGTGCCCGTCGTGTAGAAAGTCGTCGCCCTGGTGTTTTCGTCGAAATCAGGGAAGCCGTAATGAGCGGGTGCAGCCGTCAGCAGCGTCTCGTACTCGCCGACAAATGGCACCTTGAAGCTGCTCATCGTGGCACCATCATCAGTGATCAGGACGAATTTCTTCACCGTTTCAAGCTGATCCTTGATGATCGCCAACAGCGGAACAAACTCGGCATTGACCAGAACGATTTCTGCTTTGGCGTGATTCAAGGTGTACAGAATCTGCTCTGGCGACAGGCGAACGTTCACCGTTTGCAAAACGGCGCCCATCATCGGCACAGCGAAAAATGATTCCAGATAGCGATGACTATCCCAATCCATGACTGCGACCGTATTGCCGGGACCAATACCAAGCCCGGAAAGCATATTGGCCAAGCGGCCAATGCGTTCGAAAAACTGCCGGTAGTTTCCACGATACCGATCGCGATAGACGATCTCTTGGTCGCCAGCAGTCGCCTTGGCTGAGTGCAGCAACTGCTTGATCAGCAGCGGGTAGGCATAAGCTGACGGGGTCGTCACAATTGGCTCGAACGGCATCGTTGTCTCCTCTGTTATTTGCATAGAAGTTGCAGAATAGGTTGGCGCAAATTCAATTCATGCAGGATTTTTCTGGCATTCGTGTAGGAATATTCTGAAAGCCCAAGATGGCGGCTCGCCATCCTCCTTGCATCCGATGAAGCCGCCGAGCGTAGCGATCAGGCGCAGGACCTGATTGACCTTGGGTTTGGGTCGCGGACGTTTGCCGTGCATCCCGCCCGCGGCGCGAGGCCATCTGGAACTGGACTTCGCCGAGCACGGGCGAGGCTGCCAGCGCCGCGCTCAGCTTCGGAGCGCCCTTGCCCGGCGAGCGATCATTGCGAGCGAATCAGCCAGGTCGCGTGCGCGGCGCATCGCTTCCACGATGTCCATCTCCCGGTCGGTCACATATACCTGGCATGCATTTCCGCCAAACATCGACAGGCCTCGGGGATTCTTGCAGAAGGCTGCTCCCCCAGGGCCGATCGGGCAGCAGCACCCGTCGCTGCTTGAGGCGCATATCGCCCAGGTCGGCGCCGCCAAGCTCCTCTTCCGCCCACATCATCGCCTGTCCGTAAGATCACACAGGACAACAGGTCAGGAAGGCTGGAAGAGTTGGGTGCAACACGCAATGTGCTCTACCCGGAAACCGGATTGCTTTTGTTAACTCAATCCATGCAACAAAGCATAGCGCACCAGATCTGCGTTACTTTCCAGTCCCAGTTTGACGAGAATGCGGGTGCGATAGGTGCTGACGGTTTTGACACTAAGAAACACCCTCTTGCCTATCTCGGTCAGGGGAACGCCTTGAACGATCAATAGCATGATCTGCATTTCACGGGCAGAGAGCTGTTGGTGAGGAGGTTGAGAGCCGGAATCCTGAATATTCAGGAGTACCCCGCCCAAGGCGTTGGGTGAAATGTAACGGCCACCGCTTGCCACGGTGCGAATCGCTCTCAGCAACTCGGGTGCATCAGCGTCCTTTGAAAGGTAACCGTAGGCTCCTGCCCGGAGGGCCTGGGAGGCGAATTGCTCTTCCGGATACATGGAAAGCATCAGCACTGCCTGGCTGGGCCAGTCGGCCCGTATTCGTTCCAGCACCTCAAGGCCACTGCGGCCTTCCATGTTGATATCAAGCAGAACGGCTTGATAGCTGTGAAAACGTAATAGTTCGATTGCTTCCCGACCGTTTTTCGCTTCCCCAGTCACCCGCAAATCAGATTCGTCCGACAGAAGACGAGACACTCCGCTCCTGAATATGGCGTGATCGTCAACGATCAGCACTTCGATCATGTCGCGTCCTCCAAGGGCACCCTGAGCAGTAGTCGAGTTCCTTTGCCTTGCTCCGAATTGATTTCCAGACTTCCACCGAGTTCGCGTGCTCGTTCAGTCATGCTGACCAAACCAATCGACTTTCCTGTTAGCGTAAGCACCTGGATACCCCGCCCATTATCGCGAACCTCAACGGTGAGCCATTTTTCCGAGTTCTCAAGGGAAATAGTCACCTCACTAGCCCCGGCATGCCGGGAGATGTTGGTCAGTGCTTCCTGGCAGATGCGGTAGACGCCTGTTGCCTGCGATTGCGAAAGATGCAGTTCCAACTCATCCGGATTCAGGGACGCGACGACGCCAGTACGATCAGCAAACTCTTTGAGCGCCACACGCAGGGCAGCAACCAAACCAAAATGGTCAAGCAAGCCCGGTCGCAAACACTCGGAAACCTCCCTTACCTGAGCGATCGTTTCCTGAGCAAGCCTTAGCAAATCGTCGGTAATTTTCTTGAGTTCCTTGTCTTGAGCTCGGCGGGCAATACGTTGTATATCCAGTTTCATCGAAGTCAGCATGCCGCCAACCACGTCGTGGAGTTCCCTGGCAATTCGCGAACGCTGTTCCTCGCGAACAGTATTTATGTAGGCGGCCAACTCCCGCAGGCGCTCCTGGGAAACACGAAGCTCCTCTTCTCGCCGAACCCGATCAGTGACGTTGATCCCCACACCAACAACGGCGGGATAGCCTCGGTATATCAGCCGGGAGCCATGCACCTCGACATGGACGATGTTGCCGTTCTTGTGCCTGCCTTGGGTAAAGAAGCGAATACTTTCGGCTTCGCCACTGACGCGTCGATGATAATTTCGTACGACCTCGTCTACAGCCCATTCCGGTACGACTGCACTGACATGTAGCCCTATCATTTCCTGAGGCGTGTATCCGGCCATTTCTGCAAATGTGGCATTTACGTAACGGAATACTTCGTCTTGAATTACATACATCCCGACCAGTGACTGTTCGACGATGCCGCGAAATGGGATATCGCGCAGAGGATCTTCGTCATTCATGAATTACTCCGATCATGAAACGATTGAGATTGCAGGCACTCGGACTTTACTGCGAAAATCATCATTTTATTTCTGCCACCCCGGCAGTTCGCGAACGCGTCGAGAAATTGAAGCATCGACATTCAAAAAAAACCACCCCCCCAATTGGGGGAGCGAATCGGAATTCGCATTGCTGCAAAATAGGCGCTCGTATTGCGTGACAGTCCGAAACATAACGCCGCTGACAACATCGAGTGCGGGGATTGTGGATTCCAAACCTGGTCTCGCATCGAGATGCTATCGCTACCGGCCACACCAAAAAGAGGATTCTTCGCATGATTGATCAACGCTATCCGCATCTACTTGCGACTCTGGATCTCGGATTCACCACCCTACGGAACCGGGTGATCATGGGCTCGATGCATACCAATCTGGAGGAGCAGCCTCGGGGATTCGAGCGTCTCGCCGCGTTCTACGCCGAACGGGCGCGCGGTGGGGTCGGGCTGATCGTGACCGGCGGCATTTCGCCGAATGCCGAAGGCGTGCTCTTCAAGGGCGCTGCACGGATGGACTCGCCAGAAGATGTGGCAGCTCATCGCATCGTCACGCAGGCGGTGCATGAGGCGGGTGGGAAGATCTGCATGCAGTTGCTGCATGCAGGTCGCTATGCGGGACACAAGGCGCTGGTGGCGCCGTCGGCGATTCGTGCGCCGATCAATCCGCTGACGCCGCGGGCGCTGACCGATGCGGAGGTCGATGCGGTGATCGACGACTACGCCCGTGCAGCGATGCTGGCGCGTGAAGCAGGTTACGACGGCGTCGAGCTGATGGGCTCCGAGGGTTATCTCATCAACCAGTTTCTCGTCCAGCGGACCAATCAGCGCGACGACCTCTGGGGCGGCAGTTTCGAGAACCGGATGCGCTTTCCGCTGGAGATCATCCGCCGCGTACGGGAGCGCGCCGGAGTCGACTTCATCCTGATCTACCGGCTTTCCATGCTCGATCTGGTGGAGGGCGGCAACGACTGGCTCGAGGTCGTTCAGCTAGCGAAGGCGGTCGAGGCGGCCGGCGCGAACATCATCAACACGGGCATCGGTTGGCACGAGGCCCGCGTGCCAACCATTGCCTCCAACGTGCCGCAAGCGGCGTTCAGCGGCGTAACCGCGAAGCTGCGGCGCGAAGTGGAAATTCCGGTGGTTGCCTGCAATCGCATCAACTCTCCGCAGGGCGCCGAGGCGGTGCTCGCGGCGGGCGAAGCCGACCTTGTGTCGATGGCGCGCCCCTTTCTCGCCGATCCGCTGTTCGTGCGCAAGGCGGCAGAGGGGCGTGAGGCAGAGATCAATACCTGCATCGCCTGCAATCAGGGCTGCCTCGATCACGTGTTCGAAGGCAAGGTAGCAACCTGCCTGGTTAATCCGCGCGCCTGTCGAGAATCGGAAAACTCCCCCGCTGCGTGCGAACAAGCTCGGCGCATTGCGGTGGTTGGTGCCGGGCCGGCCGGGTTGGCGACAGCCGTGACGGCAGCCGAACGTGGGCATTCGGTCACGCTTTTCGAGTCAGCTGCCGAGATTGGCGGCGAGTTCGAGGTGGCAAGCCGGGTGCCGGGCAAGGAAGAGTTCCGAGAAACGCTACGTTTCTACCGTAAGCGCTTGGCAGACAGCGGCGTTGCACTGCGACTTGGTTGCGTAGTGACGCCGGAGGAACTGGTCGCCGGGGGCTTTGACGACGTTGTCGTCGCGACCGGGGTTCGCCCAAAAATCCCGGCGATACCCGGCATCGATTCGGCCGGGGCCCTGGACTACCTGCAAGTGCTCAATGGTGAAGCTCCTGTGGGAGATCGTGTGGCGATCGTCGGCGCCGGCCCCATTGCGTTTGATGTTGCAGAATTCCTGACCGAAGATGTTGCTGCGCATACAGGGAGCAAGGAAAGCTTCATGCACAGCTGGGGGGTCGATCCGTTATTCGAGGCGCGCGGCGGGGTAGCCACTCAGACCGTGAAAAATGGGGATGAGGCGACCAGGGAACAGGTGTACCTCCTGGAAGTGCGGGACATCAAGGTCGGCGCCGAGCTCAGCAAGAGCACGGGCTGGATACATCGCTCGATCCTTGGTCGGCGCGGGGTCGAAATGTGGGGCAGCGTCAAGTTCGAGCAGATCAATCCCGACGAAGTCGTCGTGTGGATTGGCGACGAGCGCCGATGTCTCTCCGTGGATACGATCATCGTATGTGCGGGGCAGTCGTCGCGCACTGAGATAGCCGATGCGCTTGAAGAACGTGGCGTGCGGGTGCATCGGGTGGGAGCGGCACGCGAAGCACGCGGCATGGATGCAAAGTTCGCCTTCGCCGAGGGCATGGCATTGGGCGCGCAACTTTAAGGCTCTCAACTATTGACCCGGCCATTAATTAGCTTGTCGAAAGGCAGAGGCAGAGCCGGGTTGATATCCGTTTCTTTTGCAGCGGCGGCGCGGCAGTCCGTGGGGGCGACTGACGTCGCCCCCACGCAAAATCATCCGCGACCATTCCTTGTCGCAAAGCAAACGGAACACCTTCCGGGAGGACTCATCAACCCGGTCATTGAATAGCGACCACACGCCCAGCCCGAACGGTGGCAAGGGAATCAAAGGGCCGGGTTAATAACGATCCGAATCGTTACAGGTCATATCGACAGAAGAGAAACAGGGGAAATGACGTTCCGGTTGGAGGCGCGGATTCGGCCGGCGCCGCATCGAGATCGTTGATCTCCACACGGGAACCCTCGGCGGCGCGCTTCATTGTCACTGCCCGGCCGATGCCGCGCCCCGAGCCGGTCACGATCGCGACCGTCCCATCAAATTTTCTCATTGCCTACTCCAGAATCAGCTTGAAATAGATTCAAGCAAGCGCGACCGGGGCGTCTCGCACAGCGCTTGCCCGACGGAACCATGCTCGCACCGCTAGCGAGCGCCATTTCAGTCATCCTGATCGTCTCGATCTTCTGGTTGCCGTGACAGCCGACCCAGAAGATACGCGACCCGCCAATTCGTTGCCTGTTGCCCATTCTCGTGCCGCACGGCTTTCCTTGGCACCCCCATGCTAGGGCGCGCAGCATCGTGTCACGGAGGGCGGTTTTCTATGCGAAACTGGAATGACCGAACCTCGGCAGTGGGTGTCTGCACGAATCCGCATGTGGACGAAACTGAGAACTCAGGGTGGATGAAACGACCTTTGTCCCGCTCGCAACACTTACCCAGCGACCTCTAGTGGCCAAGGTGCGAATTGAGCGGCCCGTGTTGCTGAGCCAGCTCGATCGCTCCGACGCGCGGACCATCGTGATCAAGGCGCCTGCGGGTTTTGGCAAGACGACGCTGGCGGTCGACTGGAGCCTGCGCCTCGAACGTGACGGAGCTCGGGTGAGTTGGTTGCGTGCATGCGAAGAGTTGGACGAGCCGAGCCTCTTTCTCCATTACCTGGCAACCTCGATCGACCAGGTTTGTCCGGGGGCCGGGCGTGCCGCACTGGAAATGCTGCGCCACCGCAAACTGGCACCAACAAACACCGTGGCGGGCGCGTTGATCAATTCTCTGGTTGAGAGCGGCGATGAAATCGTCCTCGTTATCGACGAATTCGATCGATTCGCCAATCCCGAAATTTCACAGTTGGTGTGGTTCCTGATCCAGCATGGGCCATTCCAGTTCCGTGTCGTCATCACCACGCGCGAGGAACCGGCGTTCCCTATGGGCGAAGGGTATGCGTCGGGCGAGGTCATGGAAATTGTCGCCGGGCAACTGCGCTTTTCGCTCGACGAGGCGAGACGGCTTTTTCACAAGGCGTCGGGGCGCGAGATAAGCGACGAGCAGCTTCAGGCGATCCATCACAAGACAGGTGGCTGGCCGGCGGCAATAAGGATGATGTGGAGCGCCCTCCAGTCTGGTGTGCCATCAGAGGCGCTGACACAAGAATATGTAACCGGCGGACGCTCGGTTGAGAATTATTTTGTGGAATCGATCCGGCGGCTCCCGGAACGGTTCGTTCGCTTCATGGTGGTTTCATCCATTCTGGCTCCGGTCACCGCTGCGAAGTGCGATCACGTGCTCCAGACGGATTCGTCCGGGCAGATGCTCGATGCCCTGTATTACAAGTTCCAAGTGATTATGCGCGACAGGGAACGGGGGAACGGCACCTACGGTTATTCGGCAATGATTGCCAGTTTTCTTGAAAAACAAGCCAGAAAATTACCCCTTGAAGAGTACCGGACCTATCAGCGCCGGGCTGCGGAATGGTGTGACCGCAATGGCCAGGAGGTTGAGGCGATTCGCCATGCGATAGAGGCCGGAGAATTCCAGCTCGCTGCCGTCTGGATCGAACGCTGCGGCATGCAGCTCGTCAAAAGCGGCAGTGTCCACTTGGTCCTGGGTTGGCTGCGCTGGATACCGTCGCAGCTGATGCGCCGGCAGTTCAGATTGCGACTCGCGATCGGATGGGTCTTCGCCCTCTCTCCCAAACGCAGCGAAACCTTCGAATGGCTTGATGCACTCGAGACCGATGCGAGAACGGAGAGCGCAACAGATATCGACCCTATCCAGCGCGAATGCCTGGCGATACGTGCAACCGCATCTGCCTTTTCCGATGTGCCGGAAGATGCGATGAGATTTGCCATCCGTTACCAGGAGTCGCCGCTACCAGACCCGTGGACGAATAATGCCATGGGCAACGTGTTGCGCTATTGCTACGTCGCTGAGGGCCAGCACGAGCTCGCCGAGGGCATTCCCTGGTATCCGATGGAGGCCGGCATTCATCCAAGAGCAGCGCCGGTCGAGTTGTACCGCCAGGCTCTCCTGGGATATTCGTTGGTCCTACGCCTGCGGCTCAACGAGGCTGAAGCCTGTTTCATGCGGGCTCGGGAGGTGGCGGCTGCATACGGCCGGCCAAAATCCTGTGTTTCGGCCATTCCTGAAGTATTTCTTGCCAATCTTGCCTATGAGCGTAACCAGCTGGACGTGGCAGAGGGCTTGATTGAGTCGCGCATCGATTCGATCAGCGCGAGCGGCTTCGTCGACGTTACTACTCGTGCCTATACGACCCTTACTCGCATCGCGGTTGCGCAACGTGATTTCGCACTTGCCCATCAACTTCTTGTGCGCGGAGAGCAAGTCGCCGTCGAGGAAAAATGGCCGCGCATGCACGCAGCAATGCTATTTGAACGTATCTGCGTGGCCCGGGAGCAGCAAGATCAACTCGCGATATTGAGCGCGCTTGCCGAGCTTGAAGGTCTCGCCAAGGTGGTCGTTCCTGTGAGCGCAGCCACCCATGCTTATCTGCGTGGTTATCTGTATGCCGGCCGTGCGGTGGTCTGGGTAGCAACTGGGCGCTATGTGGACGCCATTGCCGCACTCGAAGAGGTTCTTGAGCAGACCAAAAAGGTAGGTAACCAGTACCTGGCGGCGAGAATCACGGCGATGCTGGCTTCTGCGGAGTTCGCGATGGGCCGGGTGGATGCTGCGTTTGGGCGGTTTCTCGCCGTTGTTGGCACAACGGCTCGCGCAGGAATGCTCCGCAGCATAGCCAATTGTGACACCAATATTTCCGGCCTCGTGCAACTGACTCAGGACCGGCTAAGCAAAGCCACTGGAAGTCCAGAAATAACGGATTATCTTGAGAAAGTACAAGCTATTCTGGTTGGGCAAGGCTTGCGGCGGCCTACGCCGGAAGAACAGTCGTCTGTCTCAGTGGGTGGAACGCCTCTCGCGCCACGGGAGCTGGAGGTTCTTCGACTGATGGCCGAGGGGCAGTCGAACAAGCGCATCGCGATAAACATGTCGGTCAGCCCTGAAACGGTCAAGTGGTACATCAAAAGCATTTTCTTAAAGCTTGAGGTGGATAATCGAATGCGTGCGGTAACGGAGGGGCGCCGCCTGAATTTGCTGTGAGGCATTCCTCATCGGTGAGGGGACGAACCCTGGCATACGGAAATAGCGCCAGCGCATGCATTAAAAAACCCCAGTCAACAGCAAGAACGCTGTTGACTGGGGTTTTGCATTCATGACGCGAAAAGTCAAAGCGGGCCACACGGGCCCGCCTTGATCAAATCTGCGTCAACAGCCAGGGCCGCAGAGCCCGGCGACCATCACAC
>Ga0075152_10001048_pt1 | contig 20005 bp, 14 predicted proteins | sample JI61114C2DNA_FD_70964 | JGI IMG/M metagenome (GOLD analysis project Ga0075152, IMG submission 70964) | Wastewater effluent complex algal communities from Wisconsin, to seasonally profile nutrient transformation and Carbon sequestration -... | ecosystem: Engineered > WWTP > Effluent > Algae...
TGGGGGTGACCACGCCGCGGGCGTCGCCCATGACCCAGATCCGGATCGTCTTGGGCACGGTGACCGGGATCAGGCCGGTGCGCAGCGCGAAGGCCATCGCCGTCGAGCCGACCCCGAAGGCGAAGGCGTTGAGCACGCCGGCGGTCGGGGTGTGCGAGTCGGTGAGGGCGATGATCGTGCCGGGCAGCGCGTAGTCCTCGACGACGATGCGGTGGCAGACGCCGGCCTGGTACTTCTGGCCGGGTCCGTGCACGCGGATGCCGTTCTTCTCGCAGGCGACGATCATCTCGTCGCGCAGCTGCCGGGCCGAGCCGAGCCGCTGATCCTTGACGCGCAGCGGGACGGTGTCCTGGTCGATGAGGACGAAGTGGTCCTCGAAGGCGGCCGCGAGCTCGGGGTTCTTGACCGGGGTGTTGCCCCACTCCTGCTCGTACAGCGCCATGACCATGCCGCCGGTGTACTCGTGGAAGCCGCGGAAGCCGACCTCGCAGAGGACCTGCTCGCCGGGCTTGACGGCGTCGAGGCCGAAGGGCTTACCTTCGCCGGTCCAGGCCCGGGCGGCGATGATCTTCTCGATGCAGTTGAGCGGGCGCGCCGGCGGGTCGAGGCGGTAGGTCGGACCGACCTCACCGGCGAGCAGCTTGCTGCCGTAGCGGAGCAGGCCGCCGTTGCTGACGACGCCGCGGAAGAACTCGGGCAGCTCCTGGGCGAGCGCGGCGATGTCGACGTCCTCGCCGGCCTTGAGCCGGTCCACCACCGTGAAGTCGGTGGTGAAGGGCAGGCCGCTGTAGACCATGTTCTCCTGGAAGATGCGCTGGAAGCTCCTGGCGACCACCAGCTCGATGCCGGCGCCCTGATGAGCGACCACCGCGACCTCGCGGCTGGAGCCCGAGCCGTAGGCGTCGCCGCCGACGACGACCTGGAAGCCGCCGCTCTTGATGCTGTTCTTGACCACGACCTCCTGGAAGCTCTCGAGGAAGTACGGGCCGAGGATGTCGCCGGTGTAGCCGAGGGTGCAGGCGGCGCCGTTGATCATTGCGTCGGTGTTGACCGCGAAGTGCAGGGCTGGCGGATCCTTGGCGTCGGTCGCGAGGTCCTTGCCGGCGAGCTGCGCGCGCAGCGACTCGGTGTCTTCAGTCAGCCAGAGGATGCGTCCGCGGAGCTTCATCGCCGTACGGGGTAGCACCGGCGCAGCGGCCCCTACAAGGCCGGAGGTCTCCGGAGGCGCGGGGTGGGCGTGGCCTTTGTCACCCGCGCCCCCGCACGGGGGCGAAGCGGACGCGGCCGTTGGGCGGTCCGTGCAGCGCTTCGTGCTATGGTGCGCGCCCTATGATCGCCCCTCGCCTCGCCCTCACGCTCGCCGCCGCCGCCCTCCTCGCTTGTAAGGCAGATCCCGCCGTCCAGCCGCCGGAGGGCGGCCAGGACGGCCCCGCGGCGGCCGGCCTGGCGGACAGCGATCCGGCCGCGATCGCGGTCCGCGAGGCCGATCCGGCGACGGTGGCGGCGCTGAGGGCGGCGCTGGACGGCCCGCAGCGCTCGGCCGAGAACAAGGCCCGCGACGTCCATCGTCACCCGCTCGAGACCCTGCTGTTCGTCGGGCTCCGCCCGGATATGACGGTGGTCGAGCTGTGGCCTGGCGGCGGCGGCTGGTTCACCGAGGTCCTGGCCCCGGTGCTGCGCGAGCGCGGCGCGCTGATCACCACCAACTTCGACACCAGCGGCCCGGCCGACGCCTACGGGACCAAGGCCGGCAAGCGCTACGAGGAGAAGCTGGCCGGGAACCCGGGGGTCTACGACAAGGTCCAGGTGGTGACGATCAAGGACCTGAGCACCCTGAGCCTGGCGCCGGACGGCAGCGTCGACCTGATCCTGACCTTCCGCAACACCCACAACTGGGTCGAGGACGGCAACGAGGCCGCGATCTATGGGGCGGCCTTCCGCGCGCTCAAGCCCGGCGGCGTGCTCGGCGTCGAGCAGCACCGCGGCAAGCCCGGGCCGGTCGCCGACCCCAAGAAGCAGGCCGAGACCGGCTACCTGCCCGAGGAGTGGGTGATCGCCCGCGTCGAGTCCTTCGGCTTCAAGCTCGCCGCCAGGTCGGAGGTCAACGCCAACCCGAAGGACACGAAGGACTACGAGAAGGGCGTGTGGGCCCTGCCGCCCGCGCTGCAAAACGGCGAGACCGACAAGGCCAGGTACCTGGCGATCGGTGAGAGCGACCGCATGACGCTGAAGTTCGTCAAGCCCTGAGCCGCGCGGCGAGCTCGCGCTCAGTCGGGGCGCGGGAGGATCCAGGGCTTGGCGGCCAGGCCGTCGCGTTCGCGGGCGAGGTCGACGGTGGGGTCGATCAGGCGGGCGCTCGGGCGGCCGTTGTAGGCGACGAAGGCGTCGGCGCGGACCTCGACGCCGGGCAGCCCGCGGGCCGCGTACTCGGCCGCGAGCTGGTGCGCATAGTCGAGGATCATGTCCGGCTGAAACGCCATCTGCTTGGCCTGCTGGGCCGTCAGCGCGTCCTCGGGGTGGACGATGAACACCCGGCCGCTGGCGGGGTCGCGGACCCGGTAGGTGACGACGCCGGTCTTCTCGACCAGCATCACGTGCCAGGCGAAGCGAAAGCCCTGCTCGTGCCAGCCGTGGTCGCCGCCGTAGAGGTGGTGACGCAGCGGGAGGAGCAGCTGCGCGCCGAAGTGCAGGGCGAGGGCGGCGAGGGCGAGGCGCCCGAGCGGGGCATGGCTGTCCGTGGGGACATGTGAGATGTCCGCGGGGACAGGTCGACCGAGGGCCCGCAGCAGCCGGCGCGGCCAGTCGGGCGGGAAGAAGATCAGCGCGGCGCAGCTCATGATCCACGGGAACATGCCGATCGGGAACAGCGCGCCGGTGAGGCCGTGGAAGCCGAGCAGCGCGGCGAAGGCGTAGGGGCGGCAGCGGCGGTGGAGCAGCAGGAAGGGGACGCCGAGGTCGAAGGCGGCGCCGGCCCAGCTCATCACGTGGGCGGTCCCGGGGCGGGCGAAGAGCGGGCCGAGCAGCGGGAAGTCGGCGTGCGGGGCGAGCCACAGCTTGAGCGGCTGGGCGTGCAGGAGCCAGTCGCCGCGCAGCTTGGCGAGGCCGGCGAAGAAGTAGACGAGGCCGACCTGCAGGCGCAGGGCGTACAGCGCCCAGGTCGGGGCGGTGGCGCTCGCGCGGCCGAGCGGCATGGCGAGCAGCAGGAGCAGCACGACGCTGACGAAGTAGTAGTGGTTGAGGTAGGCGGCCTTGTCGAGCAGCTCGACGTGGGTGAACAGGAGGAGGCAGGCGAGCGCGGCGAGGCGGTGGCGCAGGCCGAGGGCCAGGCACAGGGCGGCGAGGGCGAGGGCGAGGAAGTGCAGGTACATGCCGGGGCCGGGCCACGGTCGCAGCCATGCGAAGCCCCAGTACGGGAAGTGGTAGGCGGGATCGACGTAGAGCGCGGCGATCCAGCCCTTCGCGGCGAAGCGGATCACGCTGATCAGCAGGAGGCCGCCGAACAGCGCGCGAAAGGCCTGCAGCGAGGCGGCGTCGAGCGGGCGGGCGAGGGCGAGGCGCAGGCGCGGCGACACGATCAGTCGCCGTCGTTGTCGCTGAGCGAGAGGGTGACGCCGAGCAGGCTGGCGACGTCGAGCTTGATCAGGCGGCGCAGGGCGTCGATCTCGTCGCGGGCGCGCTGCACGTCGTCGCGGTGATCGGTGAGGGCGGCGGCGAAGGGTAGGGGGACGGCGGCGAGGGCGTCGCGGGCGACGACGTGCTGGGCGAGGATCCTTCGGTCGAGGTCGGGATCGCGGGCGGCGATCAGGGCGCCGAGGCCGGGCTCGCCGCCGGGCTCGCCGTCGGCCCCGAGATAGACCGTGGCGAAGCCGCGCAGGTTGGCCTCGAGGTCGTCGCGGGCGGTGCCGCTGAAGCGCGACTCGAGGGCGAGGGGATCGGGCTCGCCGCCGGTGAGGTTGCCGAGCGGGCGATCGAGCTTGTCCTTGACCATGCGGTAGAGGTTCTCGATCGTGGCGTTGACGACGGCGTCGAGGCCGGCCTGCTCGCTGGCGTAGGCGCTGCCGGCCGCGCCGGCGCCGCGCAGGTCCGCGGCGTGGGCCTCCCAGCCGCTCGCCAGCTCGTCGCAGCGGCGGGCGATGTCGGCGGCGAGCGCGGTGGCGTAGGCGCAGCTCGGGCTGCTGGGCGGCGGCTGGACCGTGAAGAGCAGGTACTCGAGCGCGGGCAGACCCTTGGCGCTGGTGCCGAGGCCGTCGATCCAGGCGGCGTCGATCACCGCGGGGGCCTCGAGGATCTTCGCCTCGATCGTGTCGGTGCGCGCGGGCCAGAAGTCGAGCGGGCCGGCCTGCATCTGCTCGAGCACCGGACCGAAGGCGAAGGCGGCGGTGACGCTCCACTCCGCGCGGGTCGCCCACCAGGCCTGCTTCGCCGCCTGAGCGCGGCCGCCGTCGCCGATCTCGCAGCGCAGGGCGGTCGCGGCGGCGAGCGCGGCGGCCTCGACCTGCAGGCGGGCGTGCGCGGGCGCGAAGACCTCGTCGGCGAGGTGGGCGAGGACCTCGCGGCGCAGGCCCTCGCCCTCGGCGCCGGCGCAGTCGGTGAGTGCGATGGTGCCGAGGACTGTCCCGAGGGACATGGCGCGGAGGACATGTCGTGACGGCCAGGCGATGGATGGGCGGGCGGTGGACATGGTCGAGCTCACAGCGAGCGGAGGAAGGCGAGGAGCTCGTCGCGCTCGGCGCGGGACAGGGCGAGCACGGCCTCGCGGCTGGCCTCGGCCTCGCCACCGTGCCACAGGACGGCCTCGATCAGCGAGCGGGCGCGGCCGTCGTGGAGGAGCTCGGTGTGGCCGTTGACGGTCTCGACCAGGCCGATGCCCCACAGCGGCGGGGTGCGCCACTCGTCGCCGGTGGCGGCGAAGTCGGGGCGACCGTCGGCGAGGTCGGGGCCCATGTCGTGGAGCAGGAGGTCGGTGAAGGGGTAGATGATCTGGTCGGCGACCTCGGGGAGCTCGGGGTCGGGGCCGGTGCGGTGGCGCGGGGTGTGACAGCCGGCGCAGCCGATGTCGGAGAACAGGGCCTTGCCGCGCAGCACCTGGGGATCGTCGAATTCACGGCGGGCGGGCACGGCGAGGGCGCTGGCGTAGAGCACGACGTCGGCGAGCAGGGCGTCGTCGATCTCGGGGGCGCCGCCGGTGACCGCGGCCGCGCAGTCGACCTGGCCTTCGGGACAGTTTTGTTCGGCGAAGAAGGAGGAGGTGATGCCCATGTCGCCGAGGAAGGCGCCGGCGCTCTGCTGGCGCACGCTCGGCTGGTTGGCCTTCCAGCCGAAGCGACCGAGGCGCAATTCGCCGGCGGCGGCGTCATGGACGTAGTTGGGGCGGCCCGAGATGCCGTCGCCGTCGCCGTCGTCGGGGTCGGCGCGGGCGAGCAGATCGTCCTCCGGGATCGCGCCGAGCAGGCCGAGGCCGATCATCGCGGGGGCGACGCGCGGGGAGATCAGGAGGCCGTCCGGGAGGGGGCCGAGGGCGGGGGACTCGATGTGGTAGGTCGGGACGCGCAGGCTGTAGGGCGCGCCGTCGGCGAAGCTGCCGGGGCGCTCGACGAAGGTGACGCGCGGGGTGCCCTCGGCCGGGACGCCGTCGATCGCGTGCGGCTGGAGCTGGTCGCCGTAGAGACCGGCGCCTCGCGGTCCGCCGTGCTCGTCGGCGCCCGGGACGGCGAGGCGAAGGAGCAGCCCGACGAAGTCCTCGCCGGGGGCGGGCGCGCGGCCGCGGCCGTCCTTGAAGTGACAGGTCGAGCAGGAGCGGGCGTTGAAGGTCGGGCCGAGGCCGTCGCGGCTGGTGGTCGAGCTCGGGGCGGTGACCCAGTTCTTGTTGAAGAAGGAATTGCCGACCAGGAAGCGCTGGCGGCGGTCGAAGCTCATGTTGCGGGCGGACAGGGAGAAGGCGTTGGCGGTGGTGTCGAAGACGGTTGTGTCGCCGCCGGGGCGCTCTTCGCCGGGCTCGGGGCCGAGGGGCTCGGCCTCGCAGGCGAGCGTGAACAGGAGGAGGGCGGGCAGGCGTCGAGGCACGGGCTACTCCTCGAGGTTGAGGGTGATCTCGAGGGCCGCGGCGACCTCGGCGATGGTGGCGGTCTGGGCCTTGAGGGCGGCGATGGCGTCGGCGACGGCCTGACGGGCGGGGCTGCCGTCGGGGGCCTGGATCGCCTGATCGAAGGGCGGAGGGATCGCGGCCGTCGCCTCGACGCTGGCGCGAAGCTGGGCTCGCAGGGTCTCGTCGAGGGCGGGGTCGATCGCGGCGACCAGGTCCGAGGGGCTCGCGCCGGTGGTGGCGCCGTGACGGCCGAGGTAGACGTTCTCGATCCCGAGGGCGTTGGTGTGGATGTCGCGGTGGGTGTTGTCGCTGAAGCAGGAGTGCTCGTCCTCCTGCTCGCGGGTCGAGAAGGCGACGCCCATGCGCTCGCCCGAGAGCTCGGCGCCGCTGAGGCTGCCCATGCCGAGCAGGACGCGGGTGAGGGCCTCGCGCGGGTCATCGAGCAGCGTCTGGCGGTAGGGGGCGCCCTCGGCCCAGGCGTCGCGGAGCGCCCGCAGGTCGTCGATCAGCAGGTCCGTGACGATCCGCAGGTACTCGGCGCGGCGGCCCTGGTTGGCGGCGGTGCCGTCGGCGGCGGTGATGTAGTCGGTGTGCGGGCGCTCGCCGGGGCCGTCGGCGCGCAGGTCCTGGCCCCACAACAGGAACTCGATCGCGTGCCAGCCGGTGCTGATGTCGTCCTCGCCGCCGGCGCCGTTGAGGTCCAGCAGCAGCGCGCGGTCGAGGGTGGGGTAGCGCGTGAGGTCGTTGATGATGCCGCCGTCGGGGTCGCCCTCGACGTAGTCGATGTAGACCTCGTCGAGCGGCCAGCTGTTGATCTGGCCCTCGAGGTTGGCCGGCTCGGCGTCGATCGGGCCGCCGTAGAAGCGAAACACCTCGGTCGCGCCGTAGTGCTCACGTGCGGCCAGCCAGGCCGCGCGCGCGGCGGTGAGGCCCGCCGGCGTGGGCGCGGCCAGGAAGGCCTCGATCTCGGCCTGCATCGCCTCGGCAGCGCCGAGGGTGTCGGCGTAGCTGGCCGCGACGACCTGGGCGTAGCGCTCGCTGGTGGCGAGGGCCTGCGCGCGCACGATCGCGTCGTCCCAGGGGGATTCGGACGCGGGGGACCCGCAACCGAGGACGAGCAGGAGGCAGAGGGGGAGGTGCTTCGTGGTCGGGCTAGCCATGAAAACGCGCTTAGTTAATATTGAAAGTCGTTTTCAAAGTCAAGTCGGGGGTGATCGGGCGCCAAGATTTCTGTCATTTTTTTAGATGAAAATGATTGATTACATTTACGCAAGCTGGGCCGGCCCGTGAGGTTTGCGTGGGGATAGCGTGCTATACGCCGCCCATGTCCTCGACCTCCGCACGGGCGCCGAGCCGATTATTGGCTTCGCTGCGACATGATTTACCGGCATCAATTGTCGTGTTTCTCGTCGCTTTGCCGTTGTGCCTGGGTATTGCGCTGGCGTCGGGTGCGCCGTTGCTGGCGGGCATCTTCGCCGGCGTGCTCGGCGGCATCGTGGTCGGCACGCTGGGCGGCTCGGCGATCAGCGTCAGCGGTCCGGCCGCGGGTCTCACGGTGATCGTCGCGTCCGGGATCGCCGATATCGGCAGCTATGCGGGGTTCCTGACCGCGGTGTTGCTCGCGGGGCTCCTGCAGATCGTGCTCGGCTTCGTGCGCGCGGGCGCCGTGGTCCACTTCGTGCCCGCGTGCGTGGTCCGGGGCATGCTGGCGGCGATCGGGCTGATCCTGATCCTCAAGCAGATCCCGCACGCACTGGGCGTCGACATCGACTTCGAGGGCGACGAGAGCTTCGCGCACGAGGGCGGCAATACGTTCACCGACCTGATCGAGGGTGTGATGAGCGCGAGGCCGGGGGCGGTGCTGGTGTTCGTGGTCGCGCTGCTGGCGCTGCTCGCCTGGAATCGACTCGGGCCGCGGGTGCTCGGGGGCCTGCTGCCGGCGCCCTTGGTGGCGGTGCTGGCAGGCACCCTGGTCCACGTCGGCCTGGAGACGTGGTGGCCGGCGGCCGCGCTCGAGGCCAGCCATCGGGTGGGGATCCCGGTGCTCACTGGCCTGAGCGATCTGGCCGACGCGCTGCCCTTCCCGGACTTCGGGCGGCTGTTCGACCCGGCGGTGCTGCGCATGGCGCTGAGCCTCGGGCTGGTCGCCAGCGTCGAGTCCTTGCTCAGCGTCGAGGCCGCCGACCGCCTCGATCCGCTGCGTCGGATGACCTCGATGAACCGCGAGCTCAAGGCTCAGGGCGTGGCGAACGTGCTGGCGGGGCTGGTCGGGGCGTTGCCGATCACGGCGGTGATCGTGCGCTCCTCGGCGAACGCGACCGCGGGGGCGCGGACCCGGCTCTCGGCGATCTTGCACGGGGTCTTGCTGCTGGTCGCCGCGCTGTTCCTGGCGCCGGTGCTCCAGCACATCCCTTTGGCCGCGCTGGCGGCGGTGCTGATCGCCATGGGCTGGAAGCTGACCCGCCCGGGCCTGCTGCTCGAGCAGGCCCGGCGCGGCCTCGACCAGTCGCTGCCGTTCGGGGCGACGATCGTGGCGATCCTGCTGACCGACCTGTTGGTCGGGGTGCTGTTCGGCATCGCGGTCGGCGTGTACTTCGTGGTCCGCAGCAACTTCCATTCGGCGCTGGTGATCACCCGCGACGGCGAGAATCTGCTGATACGCTTCGCCAAGGACGTGTCGTTCCTCAACAAGCCGACCCTGGTCAGCACCTTCGCGGAGGTCCCCGAGGGCACTCACGTGCTGATCGATGGCACCCGCGCGCAGTTCGTCGATCACGACATCCTCGAGTGCATCGAGGAGTTCCTCGAGACCGCGCCGCGCCGCGGGATCCATGTCGATGTCCGTCGGAGCCAGGCGAGCATGAACGCGATGTTTAAGGAGGAGGCCGCATGAACCCCGCCAAACGGCTGCTGCTCGAGAACAAGTCCTGGGTGCAGGAGAAGATGGCCAACGACCCGGGGTACTTCCAGCGCTTCACGTCGGCCCAGCGCCCGGAGTTCCTGTGGATCGGCTGCTCCGACAGCCGCATCCCGCCCAACGAGATCACGGTCACCAGCGCCGGCGAGCTGTTCATCCATCGCAACATCGCCAACCTCGTGCTCGAGGACGACGCCAACGTGCTCAGCGTGCTGCAGTACGCCGTGCTGGTGCTGCAGGTGCCGCATGTGATCATCTGCGGCCACTACGGCTGCGGTGGCGTGCTCGCGGCGATGTCCCGCGAGACGACCGGCCCGCTCGACGGCTGGCTCAACAACATCCGCGCGGTGGCGGAGCGCCACGGCGACGAGCTGGCGGCGCTGCCGGACGATGCCGGGCGCTGGGACCGGCTGGTCGAGCTCAACGTCCGCGCCCAGGTCGAGCAGCTCGCGCGCACCTCGGTGATCCAGACCGCGTGGGCGCGGGGGATCGGGCGACCCCGCCTGCACGGCTGGGTCTACCGGATCAACGACGGGGTGCTGCGCGAGCTGGTGACGATCGAGGCGCCGCCGGTCGACGCCGCCCCGAGCACACCGGCCTGAGCTGCAGCGCCGGCTTCGCCGGACGCTGCGGGGTCGCGCCCTGAGGGCTGCCGAGTCCTATTGTGGGATGACCTGGGCCTTGAGGGCGGCGCCGGTCATGTCGGAGTAGGTGTAAGGGCTGACGAGGCCGGTGACGGTGAGCTTGAGCTCGTAGGTGTCGGGGTCGATCTTGAAGGCCTGGTTGCCCATGTCGACGATCCACACGTAGCCCTCGTAGTCGATGCTGACGCCCCAGGGGCTCGAGCAGCCTGGGATCGGGATGTTGGCGTTGACGAAGCTCTTGGTCTTGGCGTCGACGTGGACCAGGCGGCAGGGGTTGCTGCCGGCGCCCCAGATGTTGCCCTCGGCGTCGGCCATCACGCCGTTGACGCGGTCACCCTGGGCCCAGCCGATGTCGGTCCACTTCGCCTCTTGCATGTTGTAGGTGAAGACGTGGCCGCCGATGCAGCCGCCGTTCCAGATGTTGCCCTCGTTGTCGAGGGTCATGCCGTACTTGCAGCCCTGGGGGATGCCGAAGTTGGTGATCTCGAGGGTCTTGGCGTCGATCTTGATCGCGGGCTGGGTGTTGAGGCCGGTGGCGAAGAAGTCGCCCGCGGCGTTGACGGCCCCGCCGTAGGGGCTGTAGCCGCCGCCCCAGGGCATCGTGACGGTGTCGAGGGTGACGCCGGTGGTGCCATCGACGCGCTCGAAGTGGGCGACGTTGGCGTTGTCCATCCAGCCGAACCACAGCCGCGGGGGCGGCGAGATGCAGGTGTCGGGATCCGGCGCCGCGCCCTCCCAGGCGGTCGCGCGCGGGCCGTAGCCGTAGCCCGGCGAGGGGATGACCTTGGTCCACAGCACGCACTCGTCCTGGCCGAGCGCGAGGATGTCGTTCGGGCCCTTCGAGGTCTGGATCACGTTGTCGCCGTTCTTGTCGACGCAGTCGTCGATGCGCGCGGCGATCTTGGTGACGCCGCCCGGATCGCGGCTCGAGACGGCGACGTCGCCGAGGAGGTTGACCGAGGTGCGCGAGGGGTTGCCGCCCTGGACCCGGTAGCGGCCGACCTCGATGCCGGTCTTGGTCTCGATCTTGGAGACGGTGCCCTCGCCGCTGTTGGCGATCCAGATGAAGCTGAGCAGGTCGCCGGGGTTGCCCTCCTGCTGATCGCAGGGGACCTTGGTGCACTCGTTGGAGCAGGCGTCCAGCGGGGCGGCGTTGCCGTCGTCGCAGTCCTCGCCCTCCTCGAGCAGGCCGTTGCCGCAGACCGGGCCGAGCGGGCCGGTGCTGGAGCTGGCCTCGGCGGTGGTGCCGGTCGAGACCGCGCCCATGGTGGTGTCGTCGGAGGTCGCGGTGGTGGTCGCGCTCGTGGTCGCGGTGGTGGTCGGGCTGGTGGTCGGGTTGCTCGTGGCGCTGTCGGTCGCGCCGTCGCTGCCGGCGCTGTCGGTCGCGCTGTTGCCGGTGCCGGCGGTCGCGGTGTCAGTGCTGTCGGTCTGGGTGGCCGCGGTGCCGGTCAACGAGCCGCTGCTGCCGCCGCCCTTGCTCTCGGTGCCGCTGCCATCGTCGCCGCAGGCCGCGAGGCCGAGGGTCGCGGCGGCCAGGATCAGGAGGGACGAACGCGGGGGCTTTTGCGGGTGCATCGCGGCATTTCACCCGTCTGGCGGCCGGGCCGCAAGGGGGATTTACGCGGGCGGGCGGGCCGGCTCGGCGGCGGATCGGGGGCGCAGGGCGGCCATCGGCTCGAACACCAGGTGATCGCCGAGCTCGCGGACCTCGACCCCGAAGGCGGGTCCGATGAACCTGGCTGAGATGACATGTTCGACGGATCCGGTGTGCACGGGCCCCGCGCCGGTCAGCAGCGCCGCGTCGTCGGTGTAGCGGCGGGCGAGGTCGAGGTCGTGCAACGCGAGCACCACCGCGGCGCCGGCGTCGGCGAGGGCCCGCAGGTGGGCCAGGAAGCCGAGCGCGTGGCCGACGTCGAGGGCGGCGGTCGGCTCGTCGAGCACCAGGACGCGGGCCTCGCTGACGAGCATGCGGGCGAGCATCACGCGCTGAAACTCGCCGCCGCTCAGGGTCCCTGCGCCGCGCTCGGCGAGGCCGGCGAGGTCGACCTGGGCGAGCGCAGCCGCGACCGCGGCCTCGTCGGCGGCGGCCGGCGGCCCGAAGGCGGGGAGGTAGGGGGCCCGGCCGAGCAGGACGAGCTCGCGGACGCGGAGGTCGTGCGGGAGGCTGGTGCGCTGGGGGAGGTAGGCGAGGCGGCGGGCTCGCTGGCGGGCGGGGAGGGTGCGGAGGTCGTCGTCGCCGAGGAGGACCTGGCCGAGCTGGGGGGCCGCGAGGCCGGCGAGCAGGCGCAGGAGGGTCGACTTGCCGGCGCCATTGGGGCCGACGACGGCGGTGATGCGGCCGCCGGCGAGCTGGAGGTCGAGGTCGGTGAAGAGGGCGCGGCCGGGGACGCGATGGCCGAGGCCGCGGGCGGACAGGACGGGCACGGAGGGAGCCTGGCAGGCGGCGGGGCCTGCGGGCAAGCGGCGTGCCGGGTCGTCCGGACGTGGCTCATCGCACGCGCGGAGGGGGGCGGCGGTCGCGGCTGCGGCGGGCCGCAGGTGGCGATGCGGGGCCGGATCCACTACGTTGCCGGGCGTGTCGCTCGTCCAGCTGAGATCGTCGAAGATGGGTCCGGCCCGCGACCTGCATGGCTTCTTGCCGATGACGCGGGAGGAGATGGACGCGCGCGGCTGGGATGAGCTCGACGTCCTGATCATCAACGGCGACGCCTACGTCGATCACCCGGCCTTCGGCGGCGCGCTGATCGGGCGCTTCCTCGCGGGCCGGGGGCTGCGGGTCGGCATGGTCGCGCAGCCGCGCTGGGACGGCATCGAGGACCTTCTGAAGCTCGGTCGGCCGCGGCTGATGGTCGGCATCACGGCGGGCAACCTCGACTCGATGCTCAACAAGCTGACGGCCCAGAAGAAGCTGCGCAGCGAGGACCAGTACTCGCCCGACGGCGCGCCGGATCGCCGGCCGAACCGGGCCTCGATCGCGTACTCGAACCTCGCGCGTCAGGCCTTCCCGGGGGTGCCGATCGTGCTCGGGGGCATCGAGGCGAGCCTGCGGCGGATCGCCCACTACGACTACTGGAGCGACCAGGTGCGCCGCAGCGTGCTGCTCGACAGCAAGGCCGACCTGCTGGTGTTCGGCATGGGCGAGCGGCCGGTCTGGGAGATCGCGGCGCGGCTGAAGGCCGGCGAGAAGATCGCGCAGATCCGCGACGTGCGCGGCACCGGCCTGCTGCTGAACCCCGGCGAGTGGGAGCAGCTCGAGCGCAGCCGCTTCGTGCGCGACGGCAAGACGCTGTGGCTGCCGAGCTTCGAGCAGGTGCGTGACGACAAGCTGGCCTTCCTCGAGATGTCGCGGGCGTTCCAGCACGAGACCAACCCGGGCAACGGGCGGCCGCTGCTGCAGCCGCACGGCGAGCGGGCGGTGTACCTGAACCCGCCGGCGCGCCCGCTCGAGACCCTGGACATGGACGCGCTCTACGACCTGCCGTTCCTGCGCCAGGCCCACTGGAGCTACGGCGAGCAGCGGATCCCGGCCTTCGAGACGGTCAAGCACTCGATCGTGACGATGCGCGGCTGCTTCGGCGGCTGCAGCTTCTGCTCGATCACCGAGCACGAGGGGCGGATCATCCAGTCGCGCTCGGCGGAGAGCGTGCTGCGCGAGGTCCGGGCGCTGCGGCGCATGGACGACTTCCGCGGGGTGATCAGCGACGTCGGCGGGCCGACGGCCAACATGTATCAGATGAAGTGCCGCAGCGAGGCGATCGAGTCGGCCTGCCGGCGCCTGTCCTGCGTGCACCCGGGCGTGTGCGAGAACCTGCAGACGGACCACGGGCCGCTGATCGATCTGCTCAAGCGGGTCCGCCAGGAGGACGGGGTGCGCAAGGTCTTCATCGCCTCGGGGGTCCGCTACGACCTCGCGGAGCGCTCGCCGGCGTTCATCCGCGAGCTCGCGCGGCACCACACCGGCGGGCAATTGTCGGTGGCGCCGGAGCACGTCGTCGACGAGGTGCTGGACAAGATGAAGAAGCCGGGCGTGGCCAGCTACGAGCGCTTCGCCGATCAGTTCGCCTGCGCCAGCCAGGAGGCCGGCAAGGAGCAGCACCTGGTGCCGTACTACATCTCGGGCCACCCGGGCAGCACGCTGCAGGACATGATCGCCCTGGCGCAGTACCTCAAGGCCCGCAACATGCGACCGCGCCAGGTGCAGGACTTCATCCCGACGCCGATGTCGATGGCGACGGCGATGTACTACACGGGCTTCGACCCGTTCACGCGCCAGCCGGTCTACACGGCGAAGGACCTGCGCGACAAGAAGCTGCAGAAGGCCTTGCTGCTGTACTGGGATCCCGCGCAGCACCAGCTCGCGCGCGAGGCCCTGCGCAAGGCGGGGCGGGCCGATCTGATCGGGCATCGGCCGAGCTGCCTGGTCCCGCCCGACGCGCCGGTGCGGGCGGGCGTGGCCCGGGCGACGCCCGCAGATGTCCCGAAGGACAGGTCCGCCGGCGCTCCGACCCGGAGCTCACGGCCGGCCCGCCGCGCGAGTTCGCCCCCCGGGCGCGGACGCTGATCGCCTGGTTCACGCGCTCGCGGTAGTGACCGCGCCACCGAGCCTTCGGCGACGCCTCGGCGCCGTCGAACTGGCGCTTATCTTCGGCGCGAGACTCTGTTAGGGTTGCTGCCAGAACGAAGTTTGGTATGCGTAAAACTGGCGTTTATCGGTTCTGGGCGGGTGCTTTGGCGGCTCTGGTCGTGGTCGAGGGCGCGGGCTGCGACCTGATCGACGGCGGCGATACGGTGACGGCGGTCAACGGGGCCCATCACGCGGCGCGCAACGACGCGGGCGTGCTGCCGGACTACGGCGAGCCCGACGAGTCGCGGATCTTCGTCAACGACCTGGGCTGGACGATCACCCTGAGCGACGGCTTCGTGGTGACGACGGCGGTGCGGATCGAGACCTGCGACGGCGATGGCGTCGAGCTGGAGATGCCCTTCGGGCCGTTCCCGGAGTACTGGCTCGACCGCGACAAGGCCGTCACCGACTTCGCCCGCGGTCCGCTCGGCGAGGGCAGGTACTGCAAGTTGATCGTCGAGTACGGCCGCTACCTCGCCGACACCGCGGCGGCCGCCCCGGACGCGCCCTTCGCGATCGAGAGCGCCGAGCGCGTCGAGGGCAAGACGCTGTCGCTGGTCGGCTACGCCGAGCGCGAGGACGGCATGGGCGGCTTCATCACCAGGGCCTTCGCGCTCGACAGCGCGGAGACCATCATCGTCACCCTCCCGCTCGACGAGCTGGGCGCGGACGAGGGGCCGTTCAAGGTCTCCGGCAAGGAGCTCACGCGCCTGAACCTGACGGTCAGCAAGACCTACGACCAGTTCTTCGCGGGCATCGACTTCGATGACTTCGATGAGGCCGCGGTCGAGGCCGAGCTGCCGCGCCTGCTCGCGGAGCAGACCGGCGTCGTCGTCGGGACCTCGCTGTACTGACAGCGGCGGCGTGTCGGCCGGCCGGGCGCGCCCGTTTGGGTCGCGCGGGGGTCAGCCTGGAGCGCGGGGAGCTGCGCCCGGGCGGCGTGCTCCTCGCGGCGGCGGCTCGGCTCAGGTGCTGGTCGCGGCCTTGGCGTCGCGGCGGCGGTTGGTGTGGTCGAGGTTGCGCTTGCGCAGGCGCAGGCTCTTGGGGGTGACCTCGAGCAGCTCGTCGTCCTCGATGTAGGCGACCGCCTGCTCGAGGCTGAAGACCCGCGGGGGGGTCAGGAACAGCTTCTCGTCGGTGCCGGCGGCGCGGACGTTGGTGAACTTCTTGGCGATGCAGGGGTTGACGACGAGGTCGTTGTCGCGGCTGTGCTCGCCGACGATCTGGCCCTGGTAGACGTGGACGTGCTGGTCGACGAACAGCACGCCGCGCTCTTGCAGGCGATGGAGCGAGTAGGAGAAGGTCTCGCCGCCCTCGAGGGCGACCAGCACGCCGCGGGGCCGCGACTTGAGCGGGCCCTGGTAGGGGCCGTAGCCGGCGAAGGTGGTCGCCATGATGCCGGTGCCGCGGGTGTCGGTCAGCATCTCGCCGCGGTAGCCGATCAGGCTGCGGGTCGGGATGTAGAACTCGAGCTTGGTGCGGCCGTCGCCGGCGCCGTCCATGACCCGCAGCTCGCCCATGCGCTCGGCGAGCTTCTGGATCACGGCGCCGCTGTACTCGGTCTCGCACTGCAGGGTGAGGTTCTCGTAGGGCTCGGTGAGCTTGCCCTCCTCGTCGCGCTTGAAGATGACGCGCGGGCGGGACACGCACAGCTCGTAGCCCTCGCGGCGCATGGTCTCGATCAGGACGCTGAGGTGGAGCTCGCCGCGGCCGGCGACCTCGAACTCCTCGGCGAACTCGGTCGGGGAGACCTTGAGCGCGACGTTGGAGCGGATCTCACGCTCGAGGCGTTCGGCGATCTTGCGCGAGGTGACGTACTTGCCCTCGCGGCCGGCGAAGGGGCCGTCGTTGACGCGAAAGCGCATCGTCATGGTCGGCGGGTCGACGTCGAGCCGCGGGAACACGGTGCGCTGGGCCGGGTCCTCGGTGGTGACGGAGTCGCCGACCTCGAGGGTCTCCATGCCGGAGATGGCGACGATGTCGCCGGCCTGGGCCGAGTCGCGCTCGAAGCGGCGCAGGCCCTGGAAGCCGAGCAGCTTGCGGACACGAAACACCTCGGCGACGCTCGAGGTCGGGCCGTTGGCGGGTCCACCGGGCTTGGTCGGGCGGACCAGCGCGACGCGCTCGCCGGTCTTGATCTCGCCGGACTGGATGCGGCCGATGGCGACGTAGCCGAGGAAGTTGTCGTAGTCGAGGGTCGAGACCCACATCGCCAGGGCGCCGTCGTTGATCTTCGGGGCCGGCGCGTGCTCGATGATGAAGTCGAGGATCAGCTTCATGCTGCTCTTCTCGTCGGCCGGGTCCTTCATGGCGAAGCGCTCGCGGGCGCTGCAGAAGATCACCGGGAACTCCATCTGGTCGTCGGTGGCGCCGAGGTTGGCGAGCAGGTCGAAGACGGCGTCGACGGTCTTGTGCGGCTCGCTGCCCTGACGGTCGATCTTGTTGACCACCAGCAGGATCTTGAGGCCGAGCTTGATCGCCTTCTCGGTGACGAAGCGGGTCTGCGGCATCGGGCCCTCGAAGGCGTCGACGACCAGCAGCACGGCGTCCACCATGTTGAGCACGCGCTCGACCTCGCCGCCGAAGTCGGCGTGGCCCGGCGTGTCGACGAGGTTGATCCGCGTCGCGCCGTACTGGAGGCTCGTCGGCTTGCTGGTGATGGTGATGCCGCGCTCACGCTCGAGGTCGCCGCTGTCCATGGCGCAGTCGATCTCGCCGTCGCCGCGATCGAAGGCGCCGGCGGCGGTCAGCAAGGTGTCGACGAGGGTGGTCTTCCCGTGGTCGACGTGGGCGATGATTGCGAGGTTTCGGATATCGGTGCGGACGGCCATGGGACGACGTTTCTCGGGCGCCGGGCCATCTATCCCGCGGCTCCCCCGGGTGGCAAGGCGGCGGAGGCCCCTGGCGGCGTGACTTCGCAGGCCGAGGGCCCCTGGACTCGCCCTCGAGCGCGTGTCATCGGCACGGCGGCTGGGTCCAGCGGGCGGCTTGTTCGGCGGAGGTCGCCTGAACACGAGCTCGCAGGACGGCCCACAGGTGCGGCTCCAGCCAGGCGCGTCGGGCGTCGCGGTCGGCGTGGACCCCGAGGCCGCGCAGCCACGCCGCAGTGGTCGAGTCCCGGGGAGTGCGGGGCTCGGGCTCGTCGTTCGGCGGCGGGGCGGGCGGAGGCACGGGCGCCTCGGGTTCGGGCTGATGGGGGGACACCTGCGGCAAGCTGGGGTCCTCGGGATCCGGCAACTGGCGGCCAGGTCCCGGCGTGATGATCAAGCGTCGTCGGCGGATCATGGCTTCAGTGAGTCACTGAACGGGTGCTCAGTTCAACTGGATCCAGGTCTACCCTGAACACTTTATCAGTCGCAGATCAGGCGGCTGAAATCGCTGAATTTCGGCGCGTATTCGCCAATTCAGGCTCGAGCATGCGCAGCTCGGGCCTGCGCCTCCGGGGGCGATTGCGGGCCCGGCGCGGGGACGCGCGCGCGGGGGACGCGCGGGAGATCTCGCGCCACGGTCGCGTGCTCGCCGCGATCCGGCGGCGGCCGCTTCACAGGCCCGTCTTCACCCCGGGTCGCGTGGTCGCGGGCGGGGCTCAGTTCGGCAACAAGGTCGGGATCCGAAGGGTCGGGCCGAGCGACAGCTCGACCTGAGAGAGCGCGGCGAATTGCTCGCCGTCGATGACCGGGCCGAGGTGCTCGCCGGGCTCGGCGGTGATCCGGACCCGACGAGCGCGGTCGTCGAAGACCTGGCTGCCGAGCATCCGGGTCCCGAGGACCATGTTGGGGAGGTTGCAGACCACGCCCATCGGGGTGGTCGACAGCGCCTGGAAGTGCAGCACGCCGCCCTCGCGGGCGTGCTTGAAGCAGCGCACGACGCCGGCGAGGTTGATGTCGATCGCGCCGATCTGCAGCGAGGCGAAGCTCGAGTAGGGCAGGGTGTTGCCGTCGACCTCGACGCGCGCGCGGGTCGGTCGGAAGAACTCACTGGTGTCGGCGGGGAGGAAGCGGCGCAGCGGCGGGGCGAGGCTGTGGACCAGCGCGCTGCCGGCCGCGGCGCCGATGACCGCGGCGATAGCGAGGGCGCCGCGCTCCTTGGGCAGGGCGTAGAAGCGATCGAAGAAGGCCGAGGCGACCCCGCCGAGCGCCGCCGCGAGGCCGACGCGGTCGAAGTCGTCGGCGCCGTCGCGCGCGCCATGGACGCGACAGGTGTCGATCTGAATGGTGGTGATCGGGGCGCCGCGATCGAGGCGGGCGGCGAGGCGGCGAACGATCGAGTCGGCGTCGCCCCGGAGGCCGGCCTTGCGGGCGACGAAGTCGACGGTGCCGCCGTTGGTCGGGACGATCACCGGAATGTCGAGGGGCTGGCCGACCGGGGTCCGCGCCCGCACGGCCGCGTAGAGGCTGTTGAGCACCCAGTGCAGCGTGCCGTCGCCGCCGTCGCAGACCCAGTGCTGGCAGCCAGCGTCGAGCAGCTCGGCGATGACGGCCGGGAGCTCGTCGAGGCTGCGGGTCTCGCGGACGACGCCGTGGGCGCCGACCGCCTGCTCGAGGCTGCGACGCCGGTTCGGGTGGCGATAGTTCTTCTTGGAGTTCGGGTTGGTGATGACGCCGATCTGCATTGCGACGCTCCCGGGTCGAGCACGTGGCGTGCTGGCGACGAGGCAACATAGGACCTCGACCGCGTCGGCGGCAAATAAAGCTTTGCGGCGGGCCTTGCGGCCACAATCGTGCGTGCATCGCCGGCTTCACGGGTGCGCAGCATGCTTCGCACCGTGGCCGCGGATTGTCGGGCATCTCGGGCGCGAGGGTCGGCCGGCGTGCAGATGGCGACGCACGAGCGGGACGCGGCGGCGCGAGGTCGCGAGCGCATTTGTGATGTTCGGCGCGGCGGCCCGACGGAACGTCGTAAGCCGGGCGAGGCGATCCCAGCGACGGCGCCCTCAGGGCCGCGCGGCGGCCTCGGCGGCCAGGAGCGCGGCGATCTGGTCCTGGGTCTGGCGGGCCTTCGGGGCCTTCCACTTGTCGAGTCCACTCATCAAGATCGAGAATGCGATCGGTGGCTTGCCGAGCGCGCCCGCGTAGCCCGACAGCGCGGAGACCTGATCGAGGGTGCCGGTCTTGGCCCGCACGAAGCGCTCGGCGCCGGTCTCGTGCAGGCGGTTGCGGAGCGTCCCGTCGGCGCCGGCGATCGGCAGCGAGGCCAGGAAGTCGCCGGCGATGCGAAAGTCGCGATGCACGCGCGCGAGCAGGTGCGTCAGCTGGATCGGGCTGATGCGGTTGTTGTCGTAGAGCCCGGAGCCGTTGCCGAGCTGCAGTTCGCCGGGCAGCTCGATCTCCTTGAGCCAGGCCTGCACGCGCGCGAGCCCGCCGACGTAGCTCTGCGGGAGCTCGGGGGCGAGGGTCTTGAGGATGTGCTCGGCCATGTAATTGTTCGACAGCTTGTTGATGCTGCGGACCAGGACGCTCAGCGGCTGCGAGCGCACGATCGCCAGGCGCTGGGCGTCGGCGGGCGTGGCCGCGAGGGTGACGCTCGACTTGCCGAGCTTGATGCCGCGCTGGCGCAGCACGAGCTCGAAGACCTCGGCGCTGTACTCGGCCGGGCTGGCGACGGGGTAGCGATACTCGGCCGGCTCCGCGTCGACGCCGATCGTGCCCTCGAGCAGGACCTTGAGGGCCTTGCCCTTGGCGTCGGGCTCGACCGCCACGCGCAGGCGGGTGCGGGCGCCGGCCGCGGTGGTGGCC
>Ga0075152_10001049_pt1 | contig 20004 bp, 16 predicted proteins | sample JI61114C2DNA_FD_70964 | JGI IMG/M metagenome (GOLD analysis project Ga0075152, IMG submission 70964) | Wastewater effluent complex algal communities from Wisconsin, to seasonally profile nutrient transformation and Carbon sequestration -... | ecosystem: Engineered > WWTP > Effluent > Algae...
GAGGAATTCCCGGACCAATTGAAATCTGTAAGCTTTCAATTTTACTCATATCAACCTTGCCGGTGCCGTTCCCTTTAAAATAATACGGGAGAAATGTGGGGTATGGTCTTGGAAGTGTAACAAGTTTAACAGACTTCAGTTCGTCTAAATTCAACGCATAATCGCCCGCACCTGGTTGGAGGGTAATCAATCCTCCGAATGCCGATCCATCGGAAGTAATCAACGCAACCTGAATGATGCATTCTTTTTCATTTAATGAGCGACCCCTAAATATCATTTTCTTCATTGAAACAGCGTCACTCATCCGTCCGGATATTTTTCTTCCAAAGAAATAGCGACATGAATAATCATGAATTTTCTCACCGTTAACGTTTTCAGGATCGGAAGTAAAAAGCTTCTCAACGTTTATTTGAAGCTCAGCCTTCCCGGATTCAGGTAACGGATTCAAGGATGATGTTCTAACCCACTGCCGGGAGAGTTCATCTGAATCTGTGGCAGCGTTAAAAAGATTTATCGGATTAGATGGTGGAACTACTCGCACCATGTACGGCTGATCATCATAAAAATCCCAACTCCATGGTCTGCCTTCAAGCCCTGAAGGGTACGTGTAGTATTTTTTCTGCTTATCCTGAACAACAATGTGATAACTCAGAAATCCTTGCTCGATCAATCGTGCAGGGATTGTAGCTGTAAAATCATATCCATTAACACTTTCCATTTTTATAAATTCTGATCGACCTCCCCGACCAGAAACAAAAAGCTCCACCGGTAATACGTTATCCGGTGATGCTACTATGGCTTTAATAGCATACTCCTTCCCTGCTGTGATTTCATTAACCGGAAAGTGAAGTACATATGTATTTCTTAACGTTGTCTCAGGAGCAGCAAATTCCTTAAGTGTAATCTTATTCCACTTACTATCGCCTGTGAATTTTGTGCTTGTGCCATCTTTTTTTAATAAGTAAGATCCAGGCATAATCTCAAACGACCTACCCTCAACAGATGCCGTGTGTTCATTTCCTTCATTCAGCGTAGTGATCGAAAAATTCTCACCCAAATCCGAAAGATTAATGCTCATTGGCTGAAGGCTCCAGTTGATAACGGCCACTTCTTTTTTCGGACTGGATCGTTTAAAGGGATCATCGATCCAGATTGCATCCGGCATCACTTCAAGCCGCCAGACACCATTTTCAATCCGGTCAAGAAAATATGCTCCTTTACCTGTGTAGTTTATAATTTCAGATTTTCCATAACCAGCAACGTGAGCAAGCTTATCTGGAGCAATAGGTTTAATCTCTGTTGAGTTTGTATAGAAAAACTTTTCAGGGGTGTTCATGACGGCCAGGTCATTTTCATAACTGACTGTGAATGGACCGAAAGAAGTGTTTACAGGAAATGATCCGTAATCCTTATAGATCGGCATCACATGAAAAACTTCTGCTGCAATTTTCAAACTTAAAGATTTCTGCGGTGCATATGCCAAGTTCATATAGTGTGTCCCATACTCTGTATTCACATTGGCCATGTATGTTGGATCATAGGCAAAATGATTTCCGATCTGCATTCCGGCTGTACGGAAACTCCTGGCCATAGCCGGGTAAATGTATGACCTGCCAACATCGGCCGCATCAAACTCATACACCATTTTTGCCATCGATTTGAATTTTGGATTTGACGCAAATGGAATCACATACGAATCGACATTGGGCAGCAGGTTGCCGCCAAGCTCGTGACGTGAGCCTAACCCGGTCGGATACCATTGAAATGTTCCTCCCTGAATCTCAGAATTAAAATACGCATCAGCTAACTGGATGCTGTGCGTAATGTTGTAGAAGATTGGTTTCTTACAGCCCGTTCCACGCATTGATTTGACCATTCGGTTAATAAACGTGGTAACCTTCTCCGGTGATTCCCGGTGATGTGGCTCATTGCTGATCTCAAATCCAATCATATCCGGATCATTCTTATAGGCAACGCCTGTATATTCATTCACATGATTTAAGAACTGCGCCAGGTAATTCTCTTGAGCTTTAATGGCTTCCTCGTTGGTCAGACATGCATCCTTGCCATATTTCGTTGAGAACCCGGGAGTTTTTTCATCCGGAGAAGGCCAGCCATTACCCCAATATGCTATCGGTGTAAGTACGAACTTCATACCCCGCTCCTTCATTTTCATGATCATAAAGTCAAACAGCTTTGTATGCTCATTGATCAGCAGATTTCCCAGTGTATCACTGATCTCGCAATCCCAGATGTGCACCCTATACAGATCAAGGCCCAGTCTAGAAAAATGATAGACATCATCCGCAATAGCCTTTTCCAGATTAACACCTAATTTTTTTGCGGTTGAATATCCATGCGCAAACGGAGCTGTATAGTTCACGCCAAAACCCTGAACTTCCGCATTGCTCTTCGACCAACGGATAACTCCGTTTTTGTCAACGTACACATCGGATGATTTGGCGGATCGCTGTGCGGAAACAGATCCAGCAAGCAGCATTAAAAGCAAGGCAAGTAATTTTATTTTCATAACTGATACGTTATTTCTCTTTTTTACATTCTACCAGCCAATCCCACGGATACGGTTCTTTTAGCCACCGGGGTGGTGAGGATAGTTCGGTATCCCAAGTATACTCTACTTTATCAACTTTTGTAAGTGTAAATCCGGCAGCTGCAAAAACTACATCGAGTTCCGGACGCATGAAATGCTTCGTGGGGACGTTATCAATATAAATTATTCCTTCCACGAGCCTGCGCCTACTTGCTTTGAGATAATGGAATTCAGAGTCGGGAATATCTTCTAATTTGATACCCTCCTTTTTATAAACCTGAATCAGTCGCCATGAAGCATACAAAACGGAATCCAGCGAGGGTAATACAAGCAACGCAGTACCTCCGGGCTTTAATGATCGCTGAATATTATGGATAATGGTATTCGTTTTCTCTATCTCCGGAAGCATAGCCACGTTGCAGCAGAATGCGAAGTCGGCTTTGGGAAGCGAAAGCTTTGGGTTGGTCAAGTCAAGCCGCTTAAGCTCAATATTTTTAAACGGTCTTTGCGTAGCCTGTTCGAGTAATTCTTTTGAGATATCAACGGCAATAATCTTTTTAAATAGTGGTGAGAGGTATTCGAATGACTTCCCCGTACCACAGCCAAAATCTATTGCGATTCCTTTTTTGTCCGCATGTTTTTTAAAATATGTTGGTAAGGTTTGTTTACGATCACTTTTGAAAACATCGAATATTTCAACATCATACTGCTTGCCGATTTTATCCCAATGCTTTTGTTCGTTCATAGTTATCTCGATGCCTGATCGTATTCGCGTGTTAACGTCTTCACAATCTCAGCCATCGGGCGAATGCTTTTAACATGTTCGATAGCCGGACCCGCACACCATACGGTTTTGTAAGTAGCACCAAAGGCAGCTTTTTCAACAGCTTTCATCCCGCGGAAGGCTAAAAACATTTTCACATATTTCTTCAGCCTTTTATTACGATGAAGTAACCATTCAAGCCAATTAGCTTTTGTACCCAACTGCTGAACATAGGGAGTATTAATAACCGTTAGTGCAGAACCGGAGAGTTTCGTTGTTCTTACAATATCCTTCTCGCCATAATCAACCATCGCCTGCTTGTACTCCGGTGTAATGTCAGCTTCATCACATGCAATGAAAATGGTGCCCACAGAAACTCCGGCTGCTCCCCAAGCCATGGCCTGCTTAACATCCTGCCCCGTTGCAACTCCGCCTGCGGAGATAACCGGGATTGAGCAATTGGTTTTAAGCATCGTTACAAGCTGTTCGGGCGAAGTATTTCCAGCATGTCCTCCTGCCCTGTTGTTTACAGCTATTAACGCATCTGCGCCAAGCGATTCAACCTTCTTCGCATACTCCAGATCAACAACATCGCAAAATACTTTAATGCCCAACGGCTTGCACTGTTCGATCACTTCCTTCGGGTTTCCTAACGAAGTGATGATGAACGCTACTTTCAATTCTGCCAATGTATCAAGCTGACCTTTGTACTTCAGGTTTGATTTATTAACAATCAGGTTTACGCCAAAAGGTTTAGACGATGCAGCCTTGATTTCAGCAATCGCTGCACGAAGCTCTGCATCCGTTCGATAGTTTAGTGCAGGAAAAGCAGCGGTTACACCATTCTGCAAAGCAGCAATTACCATTTTGGCATTAGAGATAAGAAACATGGGTGCAACAATGACCGGATAATCAATGCCCAGCATCTTGTCAAGTGTGGTTGTATTCATTCCTGATTCAATTTCTAAGTTTTATAAAATTAGACTTTTATTATAACCCCGCAATTATTTAGTGCTTCAATTGTCGTACCTTTGTAACCTCTTCGGATTTCATCCGTATGAGAGGGTGTAGTGATGATTTTTTGATTGCAGGCAGGTATTAAAAAAATATTTTTTAGAATACCGTAACCCTCACGGTTTATTCTGCAGCGCACCACTAACACAAAATAAAAATCGGCAATAATGCTGGAGAAGAATTGAAATATGGGCTGGAGCACATTATATATTTATGGCAAACCGGGATGTGAACACGAGGTTTTAGACCAACTTGAACGTTCAAGTATCGGATTTATGCCCGGATCAATGTCCGGGGAGAAAAATATTGCCCTGTATTGGGTTGATGAGCGTACGACCCTGCGCGATTTCAAGAAAGCTATTGGCAGCGAAATCGTTTTCAAGTACAGGCTTCGTTTTTTCAATAGCCTGGAAAGTTTGCATGAATTTCAGGATCAGCGTATAAACTCAAACGACAGCTTTACACCTCAGGAACAAGCGCTTATCCGCCAGATGAGCCATTGGGACGAAACTCATCCCGACCACCAGCATTATAAGCACAGCGCTTAATGTTTTGGGCGATGATGGCCTGACTTTCCTTTAGGGCCTCCCGGCCGCTTATTCCCAAATCGTTTCTTTCCTTTACTCTTATTTAGCTCCGGACTATAAGCCGGACCCTCACCTAGCGCTGCTGGTAATTTGATCTTAGGGATCTCTTTTCCGATCAGGCTTTCAATGCTATAGAACTTGCGTTGATCCAGTTGGTTAATAAACGTGATCGCTGTACCTGTGGTTTCTGCACGGGCGGTTCTACCTATGCGGTGAATGTAATCTTCCGGATCAGGCGGTACATCATAATTGATTACAAGTCCTATTCCGTCAACATCAATACCGCGTGAGAGCACATCGGTACCAATCAGGATCGCGAGCTGCTTATTCTTGAACTCGCGTAAAATGCTTTCACGTTCGGGTTGCTCCAGATCGGAGTGAATGGCTTTCGCTTTAATTCCGATGCGATGAAGCGTCTGATCAAGCTTCTTTACATTTTCTTTAGTAGATGCAAAAATAAGAATGCTCTTATGCTCATCTGCTTTAACGATGTGCTTGAGTAATTCAATCTTCTGCAGTTCATGAACCACATAAGCCTGCTGTAAGATACCTTCTGCCGGTTTTGAGATTGCAATATTAACCGTTTGAGGATTCCGGAGGATCTTATCCGCTAGCGTACGGATACGAGGCGGCATGGTAGCCGAAAACAACAACGTCTGCCGGTTCTTTGGAAGCTGGTTGATGATCTTTACGATGTCATCATAAAAGCCCATGTCGAGCATGCGATCAGCCTCATCTAACACGAGGTGCTGAAGATGGTCAAGGTTAATAGCGCCAGTGGCCAGCAACGATATAAGTCTGCCGGGTGTCGCGATAACGATATCTGCTCCCTCTTCAAGGGCTTTCTTCTGAGTGTCCCAGGTTGCGCCATCGCCACCACCATAAACGGGGATTGAGCTCACGCCAAGGAAATACGCGAAGCCTTCGATCTGTTGATCGATCTGCTGCGCCAGTTCACGTGTGGGCGCGATAACCAGTGTATTTAGGTGACGCGTTTCCGCGTGAATGATGTTATTCAGAATCGGAAGAATGTAAGCAGCGGTTTTACCGGTACCAGTCTGTGCACAAGCAATCAGATCCTTCTTTTCCAGGATAATAGGAATAGCCTGCTCCTGAATAGGTGTCGGCTTGGTGTAGCCCATGGAGGATAAGCCATCCAGCAGGCGTTCATCGAAATTAAATTGTTGAAATAACAAGGTGAGTTGATTTAGGAGAAAATAAAAAGCCAGACTGTTGGTCTGGCTTTTTATGCATGCAAAGAGAATTATCTGGCAACGCGAACGTTAACAGCGTTTAATCCTTTTTTTCCTTCTTTAAGCTCGAATGTGATCTTGTCATTCTCGCGGATCTTGTCAACAAGACCTGAAACGTGTACAAAGTACTCTTTTTCTGTGCCTGCCTCTTTTACGAAACCGAAACCTTTGGCTTCGTTAAAGAATTTTACTGTTCCTTCCATTGTAATAATTGTGATAGTTGTGATTTAATAATTCGGTAAAGATACGCAGAATTATTATTTAAGCAACTATCTTATTTACACCTGCTTACGCAGCCTTTTTCATGCGCTCCCGCTGAAGGCGCATCTGAGTCTTCTCCGTAAGCTGAATAATTTTCAGCTTGTCCAACAGCTTTATAATCTGAAAGGTGGGATCGATCTCATGCCAGCGGATACCGCCAAAATTTGCACGATTACCATATTTATGGTGATTGTTGTGGTAACTCTCGCCCATCATCAGGAAATCGACAGGAAGAAAATTTCTTGAGGTGTCGCCTACAGTAAAGTTACGGTAGCCATACTTGTGTGCAAACCAATTAATGATAGCTCCGTGGATAGGAGTCATAATGAATTGAAGTGGTAACAACAGCCATAACCACCAGTGGGTAGCGAACGTGGCATAAACTGCCACGTAAATACCACCCCAGAAAATACGGGACGGCCATGAACGCGCAAACTTGTCGAAAGCATCCCATTTCGGAACACCTTCCGTGAAGCGTTCGTCAACAAGCATTCTGCCGTTGGCGATATCAGAATAGATTGTTTTTGTTTTCCACATCATGTTCCATATCGTCTCATCATACATAGGTGAGTGTGGATCATTTTCAGTATCTGCGTAAGCATGGTGCATGCGATGCATCACGCCATATCCGTACGCGCTTAAATAATTAGAACCTTGAAATATCCAGGTTAAAACAAAGAATACCTTTTCTGTTGTTTTGCTCATTGTAAACGCCTTATGTGACGCATACCGGTGCAGGAAAAAGGTTTGAAAGAACAGCGACAAATACCAGTGTGCTGCAAAAAAAATCAAAATTACTTCCATTGTGACTAAAATTCGTTTGTGACTAAATTTGTTTAGGTATTACAACCCATTTTTGGGCTGAATAACTGTAAGACAAATATGTTTTGAGTTTGTGACAGAATTCATCGAAATCTTAAGATTTCTTACTTTCAGACTTAGAAATGTCGTTTTTCAAGTCCTGAATGAAGATTGAAGGGCTTGCAGAGCACGCCTTTTTGAAGCTTTCCAGCAAATGGCTATCCGGAAGCTCAAAATGAATTTTAGCCGTAGAATCGCTAAGTTTCTTCTTGGCCCGGCTTAACAATTGACGGCAATGATCTGCCTTTTTATCAAGCACTTTTTGGATAGCCTCGTAATCAAAATCAAATACTTCTTTCAACAAATAAGCCGCCCGCTCGAGAGGTTCAAGTTTTGACTGGAGGACCTTAAAAGCCGCAGAAAGCTCTGTTTCCATATCCAAATACCTGAAATCTGTCTCTTTAAATTTAACGATTAACTGCGAAAGCTTACTGGAATCCCAATATTCTTCCTTCTTCTTGCGAAGGGTGTTCAGGTGATTCTTGCAGTTGTTAATAACAGAGGTGATGAGGTACGCCTTTGTGTTCTGAATCTTCGTCTGATCAATGCTCAGCCACTTAACAAACGTATCTTGTACGATGTCTTCCGCATCCTGCTTGCAGCGCAGCATATTGTATGCAACCGTGTGCAGCAAGGGATGATAAAGAGCGATTGCCTGAGCTTGATTCATACCGCACAAAGGTACATTTATTTTGCAAAAAATTGCACTTTTGAAGGGCGGCCAAAGGCTGTTTAACGACAGATTAAGCAGATAAAGAATGGATTTAGTCTTCACGCATACCATTGCTATTACACCCGATGATATCGATGAAATGAATCACGTAAATAACGTAGTTTATGTTCGTTGGGTGCAGGATGCCGCTGCTGCACATTGGAATGCGCTGGCTCCTGAAGAGCTAAAAAAGAAATATGCGTGGGTTGTGCTGCGGCATGAGATAGCGTATAAAAGCTCCGCCAAGCTTGGCGATCCGGTCAAAGCTGAAACCTGGATAAGCTCCCGCGAGGGCGTGCGATCAATACGTCACGTGAAGCTGAGCCATGCAGAAACCGGAATTATATTGGCTGAAGCTATAACAACCTGGTGCCTTTTGGATGCTGTCACCAAAAAGCCCAAACGGATCGATACCGATATCATGTCAATCTTTTAGATAAGCCGCATCATAACACTACAAAACCCGCGTTAACTAGCTGCTGAAGCGGGAATTGTGCTTTATCTTTGAATCACCAATATTCTGTATATGAAAAAACTTATCTTCCTTGCCGCTGTCCTAATGACTAACCTTTCGTGGGCTCAAAACAATACCTCCTACGGAAACTTTAAGCTCGTTGATCAGGAAATTATCTATCAGAAAGTATCTGAGCAGGATTCTATAACACCGGTTAAACTTGAGGCGTACTATAAAACGTTGCCGTATGTAACTAATCTTACAACAAAAGAAGATGGCGTTGAATTTGACGTGAATGACATGACCGTTGACTACAAGAAATTCCAGTTCAGCCAGGTTGCTACTCCGGCTATTATCCAGACTGGTAAATACAGCGGCAAAGTTTCGATTGGTGTTAAAGACGGACGATATCGCGTAACCGTTAAATCAATTCAACTGACTGGTGATAACGTCTATAAGAAGATAACGACCAAAGAGAATTTAACTACCTATTCCACCAAAAACAACGGAACCATACTCCATCCGGATTGGTGCAGGCCGAATCAATTAGGGTTATTGGATAAAGCCTTTACAGACCGGTTGCAATACAAGGGCAAAGATGAGGGTGATTGGTAATTGATTACTTAACGGGCAAGTGATTTACCAGGTGTCTGACCCGTGTTCCGGCAATCATGTCATACAAGCTTCTGCTTCCTTTAGTAGCAACAATTGACATTACATAGATCACAACTAAGACTTGTGGTCCGATCAGCAGCAGCCAAATCCAACGTGGTGTTTCAGGAGTATTTATGTAATTGATCCACAAAATACCGGCATGCGCAAATTCCCACGGGAGAAATTTAATAACGTTCCGCAGAACAATCTCACCGGTTGTTAACGGATTTCCCATAATTTCAATTTTCATAATCCGTTTTCCGAATGTAGCGTGCCTACTCCCTGCTTCTGTAAAAATGCAGTATAGAACAACCGGCAATGTTAACGTAAGAAATCCTATGACCTGACCTTTAACAGGATGAACTGCACCGAGAGTGACTATTTCCATGGATGATAACGTCATCATTACCCCAAACAATGCACACGCGTAGACCGCAATGATTAACCAATCAATTATCCAGGCAAAAATACGTTTGAAGATCAAATGCATAAACTATCCTCCTTCTATTGGCGCTGCAAGAATATTCGCCACCGAATCCCGTTTTTGTTTTGCAGCGGCCAGTTTCAGTTTACGTTTATAAATCGTTTGAAGAAATGTTTCCGGAGGGGGCGCTAACGAAGTATCTGCCGCAATAGTTGAATCACGCTTGATCATTGACTGTTCAATGTTGTAGATCAAGTCATCATTGAGCTCATAGAGATCACAATCGAGTTTCTTATACATTTCGGATGTAGGTGCAGGGAATTTAGCGGACGTTATGTGCGAATACCGGGGATCATTGTTGATCTGTTTCATAAACGCACCTGTTATCGGTAACGCAGTAGCCGATCCCTGCCCAAGATCTGTTCTGCGAAAACGAATGCGCGGATCATCCGCTCCTACCCAAGTTCCAACCACAAGGTTTGGTGTTGCAGCCATAAACCAGCCATCGGCATTGGATTGCGTTGTGCCTGTTTTCCCGGCAACATCGTTGTACACACCGTACTGATACCGAAGTCTGCCCGCTGTGCCCTCATTCACTACACTCTTCATCAGTGCAAGGATAAGACCCGCGGTCTGTTCGGAAAAAACACGCTTGCCTGATCCTTCCGGCTTAAAATTGTTGTACACTTTTCCGTCCAGGTCATAAATAGCATCGATGTAATAGGGGGTCGTTGTTACTCCACCATTTGCAAAACATGAATAGACAGTTGTCATCTCCATGAGCGAGATTGACGATGCACCCAATGCAATGGAAGGCACATCCGGCATTTCACTTTTGATACCCATTTCTTTTGCCAGTTCCATCGTTTTGCCGACACCGGCCATCTGGATCAGCTTCACCGACACAGTATTCACCGAATAAGCCAACGCTCCGCGCATGGAGTAGTCAACCTGATAATCGATCTGTGAGTTACGGGGCGTCCACTTCTCTCCTTCCTTATCAATATAAGTTTGTTGTGAAGCCGAAATCATTCCGCAAGGTTCAATGCCTTCTTCCAACGCCATGGCATAAACGATAGGTTTAAAGATTGAACCGACCTGCCGTTTTGTATTGAAGTTCACGTGATCGTACTGATAGAAATCATGATCAATTCCGCCAACCCACGCTTTCATGGCTCCTGTTGAAGGTTCCATCGCTAATAATCCTGCATTCAAATATTGTAAGTGATGAATAATTGAATCAATTGGACTCACAGTCTTTTCCTCAACCCCCTGCCAGGTAAATAATTTCATCGGCACAGGCTTTTGAAGTTCAATCAGGATATCGTCTTCAGACAACCCTCTCTCTTTAAGTTTTACATATCGGGGCGATCGCTGAATCGCTTGCTCAAGTACTTCTTCTTTGCCTTTCCAGGGTTTCTCTTTTCCCCAGTGGGTGAAAAATGTCCGTTGAGTTTCTGTCATTTGTTTCGTAACAGCTGCCTCTGCATATGCCTGCAGCCTCGAGTCGAGGGTTGTATATATTTTTAAGCCATCGGTATATAAATTATACGGTTCCCCATCCTCTTTCTCATTGTTTTTGCACCAGGTTAGAAGTTCAGCCTTCAGATATTCCCTGAAGTACGGTGCCAATCCCTGATGGTGCGAAATCTTATTGTACTCAAGCTCCAGCGGAAGTTTCTTCAGCGAATCAGCTTTTATTTTTTTAAGATACTTATACTTAACCATCTGGTTTAGTACAACGTTGCGCCTGGTAAGTGAACGGTCAGGGAAAAGCCTGGGATTATAGCTATGCGTGGCTTTGAGCATTCCAACCAGCACTGCCGCCTGATCAATGGTAAGATCCCGGGCTTTAACTGAATAAAACCGATCAGCTGCAGCTTCAATGCCGTAAACATTATCGGCAAATGGAACTGTATTCAGGTAAAGTGTAATGAGCTCTTCCTTGGAATAAATGTCTTCGAGCTTAATGGCCGTGCGGAACTCCCGCATTTTATTGATGAGCATAGAAAAAAACCAATAATTTTTCCTCGGGTGAAGATTTTTTGACAGCTGTTGGGTAAGTGTGCTCCCACCACCGGAAGATTCATCCTGTTGGATGATTGATTTAATAATAACCCGACCCAGACTTCGGTAGTCAACTCCTTCATGCTGATAAAAACGCGCATCTTCCGTAGCAATCAGTGCCTCAAAAACCGCGGATGCAATATCTTCATATTCAACTTCTGTCCGGTCCTGAATATAGTATCTTCCAAGCAATACACTGTCGGCACTGTAAACCTCTGAAGCAACCTGGTTACGAATGTTTCTTAAGTCACTGCTCCAGGGAGTTTCTATCCACACCACAAACAATAAAATCACGAACAGGAAAAATGGCGGACCAAGAATGTACGCAGCTTTACGAGCTTTGGGATGGGTTTGAAAGTACGTTATTACCTTATCATAATAAGGTTTGACGAACAGCTTGACTTTAAGCCAGTACGGCCATGCCCAACGGTAAAACTGGACAGTCCATTTTTTTATCCTTCTAAAGATGCTAACAAAAAATTCCTGAACCGTCACACCGTTTTACTAAGAATCATTAAGATAGGCAACCGGCTTTTCGCGTGCAAAAAATTGTTTGCTTAACTGTTAAATAAGTCGTTGCATGTAACGTTTTGCTGTTTCGCTTTAAAAATGCAATCGATACGGTAGGTTATCAGCAGGCTGTTCGCCCCTAGGGCTCAAGGATTATAAACTCTGTGCGTCTGTTCAGGCTTCGTCCCTGCCGGGAATCATTTGGCGACAACGGCTTCGTTTTTCCGTAGCCCACAGCGGTAATGCGACTGGCATCAGCCCCGCCTTTGATCAGCATTTCGCGAACTGCGTTAGCCCTTCGCTTACTTAACTCCATGTTATAGGCGTCCTGTCCAGAGTTATCCGTATGACCACCAATCTCAACCCGCATGGTAGGCGAGCTTTTCATCATCCGGAGCAGGCCCTGTATCCCGTCCAGAGAAAGTGGCTGAACGCCATCATGACTGAAATAAACGTTTAGAACATACCCAACATTAACATTGCCTGCGATTTTTTTGAGCCTGATGGTTTCAGCAATGTTCTCTGGCATTTTTGCTGCTCCATGAAAATACATGGAAGATGTATACGATAAATACCCCGTACCGTGAACGCTTATCTTATAGAAAACGGAAGAGTCTGAAGAATGATTAAGCGTAACCTGATATGAGCCAGTACCTTTTTGAACAGGCTTAACAACTTTACCGTGTTGGCTTACAAAATCAATGTCTGCGTCCATCGGGTTACTGTTTTCATCATCCAGAATCTGATAATCTATTGTGACATCCGACCTAAGTGGTTTTAATGCAATTATTTCAGTATCTCTTCTAATGGAGGAGCTTTCGGCAAATACCTCTGAATACTCAGGCTGGTTCAAATAAACCGGCTTCCAGTTTTGCATATCAATCTTATAAATATCCTGCTCTCCCAGATTTTCCTGCCGCAGCGATGACATATACGCGAATTTTTCATCCTGGGTGAGCACAAAATAAATATCGTTTTCCACAGAATTAATTGGGTAACCCAGGTTAACAGGCTCCATCCATTCCTGCTTCGTTGAGTCAAACGTTGAGCGATAAATATCCAAATCACCCATACCGGCTAATCCGTTTGAACTATAATACAGGTGCTTGGAATTTGCGGAAATAAACACACCTTCCTCGTCAAGTTCTGTATTTACAATCGGGCCGAGATTTTTGATATCGACCCAGCGGCCACTTTTATCGAGCTGACTGCTATAAATATCTGTTCCTCCGTATCCTCCCGGGCGATTGCTGGTGAAATAAATTGTCTTTCCGTCTTCTGTTATCGTAGCTGAACTTTCTAAAAATTCCGTATTAACACCCTCCATCGGTACAGGAGACGACCATGAGCCGTCAGATTTTCTGTTGGATACAAACAAATCGCCACCATTCGTATCGTGGTAAACGATTAATTCTTTACCATCGGGCGAAATGTTAACACTGGCATTGTGATAGTTCGTATTAATCGGAACTCCCGCATTTTTTGCTGGCTGCCACACACCATTTATTTTTTCGGTATAAAAGATTTCCTCGTAGTATTCATGATCTGCTGCAATGGTTGCATTCATATTTTCCCCAGGTCTGCGGGTAGTGTACACCATGATCGATTCGTCTTCGTTGATGGTAGGCGCATAATCCGGATATTCGGAATTGATTTTGTCGTCCAGATCCATAATCGTAACCTTTACCGGATTCTCCTTATAGATCACTGCGTTGCGACACTCGAAAATTTTACGGTTTACCTCATTAATTTTTACCGATTTATCAAAGTTGAGTGACCTGGCGAGAATGCGGTTATACCGGTCATAAAACAGAATGGCGCTATCGAATTTCTCAGAATAATGATACGCTTGCCCGATGTAATACAAAATATCAGCATCGACATTCGGGTCCAGCTTCCAGGCTCTCTTAAAATAGTCAAGTGATTTTTCTTTCTGAATGGTCAGCATAATTGACCGACCCGCCATGAGCTGAGCCTGCGCATTACGAGGGTTCATTTGAGTCGACAGCACAAACATTTCAGCGGCCTGCTTCCTGTGTGTAAAATCAAACACGCCTATCCCCGTGTTATAGTATTCTTCCGCCAGCTTTACAGAATCAACCTGGGCATATGTAGATACACCATTACAGGAAATAACAGCGATAAATGCGATCGTTTTAAAATACTTGGTAAAAGCCATGAGGACTGGTTAAGACAATATTCAAATGTACTATTTCCTTCGATTTTTGTCTTACCTCAGAAGTCTTAAAATGGTGATTTTCAGGGAAAATTACAGTTAGAGATTAACCTTCCACTTATCAAACAAGAATTGCTGCTCAGTTGTCTTAACCGCCATTTCGTTTAAGGAGTTAGTTTCCGGTAAAAAATCAACCCCTATTTTATTAAAATACTCCTCCATCGGAAGCGGAGCTGTTCCCTTGATATACTGATCAATAAAATCGTCAATCTGAGGGTATGTTCTGCTTACCAGGTCATCAAAAAAATTGGCCTCAGAAAAAGCATTACTCGGACCATACGTATCGATGAGTTCAAGGATAAGCTCACGTAAACCCTCTTGCCCGTTTGAAAGCTCCAGTAACCTGATATCCAACAGCGCAGCAACCAGTGCTCCCTTGTTGTACACATTGCCAAATTGTGATCCACCGGTCGGAGTATAGCACGTCAGGCTCATTTCTGTAAGGCTCATGGGCAGCGCTTGATAGTATGCATCCGCATTATTCTTCTTAAACCTGAATTCATTTAGGATACCAGGCGTTGTGTATGATCCATTACGGTATTGCATCATTAAGGATGCCCACTCGGTAACACCTTCATACAGCCAAAGATGCTGTGAGGCTGTCGGCTCGGCAAAATTAAAGTCTTCAATAATCTCGCTGTGAATGTTTAAAGGCGTTACAATGTGAAAAAACTCATGTGCAGAGATATCGCGCAGAAACGAACCATAGGAAGCAGAGTAAGGCTGATCATCAAGCGTGTACACAGAACTGAAAGAATGTTCAAGCGCACCTCCAATCCCCGGTGAGTTGTCAAAGAAATATAAAAAATTATAGCGATCAACGGGAAGCCCCTCCAGAAAAGCGCTCGCATCATTCATTACCTGCTCTACATCATTCAAAACCTGACCTGCTGAAATCTGATCGCTCTTTGAATAAACATTTACATTGATCTGTACACCATCCACCAAAATGCTAGCAATGGTTATATCACCGATCAGGAATGGTGAGTCAACAAATTTGTCATAGTCTTCAGCGTAATACAATCCCTCGTCTGTTTTAGGAAGAGAGGTAGCTATTTTCCAATCTGAAGGATAGCTGACATCAAGATAAAAATCACGCTCTTTTAGTCCAGTCGGATATCCCAATACATCAAAGGTATTTAGGAGAGAATGATCATTTTCAATTGAAGTTCCGCCCATCAGATAAAGCTGGTGCTCCGATACAGGGGTATCAAATGTTTCCTTCACCTCAAACGTAATCATATGGGTAGCGGCTGGATTGCTTAGCTCCCACTGGTTCGTGTTTATTTTTGTGACTGTAAGCTCATTGAGTTCTTCGTCAAAAGCTTTAACGTTTTCAACAAATCTTCCTATATCGAAGATGTCATAAACACCGGGTACAGTTGCGGGAAATTGAAAAATCTTGTTAGCATCGGTTAACTCGCTAACAAACATCCGGACCTTAAACGTATCATCACTTCTGTCAGTCAGATCAATCTCGTAGTAAAACGATGTGCTTAGATCAACTTCATCGGGAACGGTTGAATTATCGGAAGACTTATTCTCATCGTCACTACACGAAGCAAATAACAATGCTGAAAAAAAGATCAGTAATGCTGTGGGCTTTAATCTCATAAAGAATAATTATTCTGACTCAATAAGGGATGAAAGCTCAAACCACCGGCTTGTTTTAGCATCTATTTCAGTCGTCAGTTTCTCAATATCCTTCCCTATTTCAATCAATAACGCAGCATTCGAGGATGAAGTACTTAATAGCTCACTTAGCTCGGTTCGTTTCAACTCCAGAGAAGCAATTTCCTCCTGTAACCTGGCATGTTCCTGCTTCTCTTTGTAAGAAATCGTGTTTTTCTGGGAACTAGGGGTAACAATTTCACGCACTGCAGGAGATTGTTCTTTTACCTGATCCTGTTCATCGACCCAGTTCCGGTAATCCGAATAGTTACCATTGAACAGCTTAATCTTTCCATCTCCTTCAAAAACAAAAAGCTGACCGACCAGGTGATCCATAAAATAACGATCGTGCGATACAAGCAGCATGCATCCGCCAAATTTCTCCAGGAAATCTTCGAGCACGTTTAACGTGTCGATATCAAAGTCGTTGGTAGGCTCATCCAGAATGAGGAAGTTAGGATTCGTAATCAATAACTTGAGCAGTTGCAATCTTTTCTTCTCTCCCCCGCTGAGCTTGTCGATGTAGTTGTATTGCTTGTCAGGCGAGAATAAAAATGTCTCCAGAAACTTTGACGCAGATATCTGACTGCCGTCTGCCAATACAATATACTCTGCGATACTTTTTACTTCTTCGATAACCCGGTGGGCCGGATTGAGCGTAATCGTTTCCTGCGTAAAGTATCCGTACTTCGTTGTAACACCAGGAATTACTTCACCCGTATCGGGCTTGAGCTTTCCGGTAAGCATGTCCAGGAATGTTGACTTTCCAATACCGTTCTTTCCAACTACCCCAATCCTGTCTTTCTTCTTAAATACATACGAGAAATCATCGATAATTTTTTGTGAGCCATAGCTTTTAGAAACATGCTCAACCTCCAGAATTTTCCCTCCTTGTCTTGACTCTTTGAAATCAAGTTCAAGCTTATCTTTCTTAATATCCTGTGAAGCCTTATCTTTTATATCGTAGTAAGCTTCTACTCGGTATTTTGCTTTTGTTCCACGCGCACGCGGCTGCTTACGCATCCATTCCAGTTCTTTTTTAAGAAGCTGTCTTGCTTTCGAGACTTCAACTTTCAGCATCTCCTCCCGGTCATTCTTTTTCTCAAGAAAGTAGGCATAGTTGCCTTTATACCGGAAGATCTGCCCCCGATCAATCTCAACAATTTCAGTAGCTACATTGTCCAGAAAATACCGGTCGTGTGTTACCATGATAAGCGTAACTTGCTGTCCCGCGAGGTAATTCTCAAGCCATTCAATCGCGGTAAGATCAAGGTGGTTGGTGGGCTCATCCATAATGATGAGATCCGGTTCGGTTAAAAGGAGTTGCGCAAGGAAGATGCGCTTGCGTTGCCCTCCGGACAACTGCCCGAATGTTTTATCGAGATCCGGTACACCCAACTTGCCGATGATCTCATGAACTTTCGCCTCATAATCCCAGGCATTAAGCTCTTCCATTTTTTCCAGCACGGCTTGCATACGTTCGGGCGATACATCAGGGTGTTGAAGACAGTCTTCATACTCCTTAACCACCTTTGCGATCTCATTGGAGTCGCTGAACAAAACGTCTTTTACGGTAACAGAGTCGTTTACACGAGGTTCCTGGATGAGGAACCCGGTTTTTATACCTTCCCGGACGCTAACCTTACCGGAATCGGAAGGAAGCTCTCCTGTAAGTATTTTGAGAAGCGTTGATTTACCAACACCATTATTGCCCACCAGGGCAAATTTCTCGCCTTGCGAGATACCAAGGGAAATGTCTTTGAAAAGCCACTTATCGTGGAATGACTTAGAGATAGACTCTGCTGACAGATAATTCACAACCGCACCATTAAAAACAGGCGCAAATCTACCATTTATAATTGTAGAATTGTGCCTGCGGATTCTCTTTAGTAAGAGTATCAGCTGGTTAATGCGACTGCAGCGAATCTGAATTTATCTCCAGATATACCGAACTTCGCCAGACTTTTTACGAAAGCAGAATAAGCAAAATCCGATCTGGAAAAGTGCAGTTGAAACGATGGCAAAAAATAGCTCCATACTCATCGGTTTATTGATTTAATCTAAAAGTTTAATAAAGTTATATAAAATACCTTATTTTCAATTAGTTATGAAAAATATTTTTAGCGTTAGGTGACCCATGGACATTAAAAAGGAGCTTTTAAAGGGGCATTCCAGGGCACTAACAGACCGGATTGTGAACTATGTTGACTCAGATCAATCGCGGTTTAATACCCTGATTGCCATATTTTTAGCCGGACCCTATCAGATTACTCAACGGGCCGCCTGGCCGCTTTCCTGTTGCGTAGAGAATTATCCGTTCCTGATAGACAGCCATTACGGCCATGTGCTTAAAATACTTAACCAGCCAGGGATACACGATGCCGTAAAACGTAATATCATGCGATTGTTGCAGTTTGTTGATGTGCCCCAAAAGTACCAGGGAAAGGTGATCGAGCATTGCTACAACCTGATGAGTCCCACGGAGCCTATAGCCGTCAGAGTATTTGCCATGACGGTTCTGGCCAACCTCGCAAAGCAGCACACCGATCTCAAAAAAGAGCTGAAACTCGTGATTGAAGATCAAGTGCCATTTGCAACGGCCGCCTACCTCTCGCGCTCAAAAAAGATTCTCAAGCAACTGGAAAAGTAGTTTTATTTTTGCCGCGCCATGAATAAGAAGCCAGTTGAATTTTCGGAGCATGTTTGTAAGACCTGCGGTAATGTTTTCGTGGGCTTGTACTGCAACATCTGCGGAGAGAAAGTAATCGAGGCTAAAGACCGGTCGTTCAAGAATTTCATCGGTAATTTTCTGACAGCCATCACCCTGGCTGACAACCGTTTTCTGAAAACACTGTGGCTAACCATTAAGAACCCGGGTTTTCTTTCCAAAGAATATGCTAATGGCCGCAGGGTCAATTATCTCCGTCCGCTTCAGGTGTTCTTTGTATTGAACCTTGTATACTTTCTGTTTCCCGTTCTGCAGCTATTCAATTCTACGCTCAGGACACAAATGTACTTTTTGTTTCATAGTCCGATGATCCGGGGCATGGTTAATCAACGCTTGAGTGATGAAGGTATCAGCTTAACCGGGTTCGCAATGATCTACAATGAAAAGACAACCATTCTCGCGAAGCTTTTAATTGTTGTGTTCGTTTGGATCGCCTCCCTCCCGTTAAGCATTATCTTCCGAAAGAAGAATCGATACTTTACAGATCATGTCGCGCTTTCCGTGGAGCTTGCATGTTTTAATATCTTTGTAAACGCCATTTTGCTTTCCGGAATTCTTATTGTTCTTAGCAAAATCTTTATGTGGAGCGGAACAACATTTGGAGATTACTTAAATGATACAACGCTCACGATCATCTTCATTTCTACCAATCTGTATTTTATTTATCGTTCCGCAAGAACCTTTTATGATCAGAAGGGAAAAAGTCTTATCATAAAGAGCGTGCTGGGGATTATCGGACTCTTCCTTGCGCTGGAAGCTTATAAGCTTTTACTTTTTTTCGTCACGTTTTATACCATTTAGCCACAAGCACCGGAAAAGCTCAGTAACCTGTCCGAATTACAGCTTTCAAATCGTGTAGCATGCTGTATAAGCCAAAGTAGGTGCGGTTAATATAGAGGGCATCTTTAACTCCGCGAGCCTTTTTGGAATCCCGAAGTTCTTTCATGGTTGAAAGTTCCTCCCCAAACTGAAACAATTGCTCAAAATACCGCGCATCCGAGAAGTCGAATTCGCTGGTAGTAAACGGTCTGCTCAAAAGCTCAACTAGTCGTGAGAATGTATTGATAAAGAACTTCTTCTCCTTTTCCGAATCCTCCGGATAGATAAAATGGAGATCGTAGAAAGCTTTTTCTAAAACCTTTTGGTCATGTAAAAGACTAGGATCTAACAGTCTGAAATATTGTTGATAAAAATTCTCCGGAATAACTTTAACGCATCCAAAGTCAATCACTCCCAGTTTGAAATCAGTGGTAACGAT